>ENA-ORMS01001255-ORMS01001255.1-human-gut-metagenome-genome-assembly--contig:-NODE-1255-length-21443-cov-5.103563_pt1 | contig 21443 bp, 22 predicted proteins | sample MGYA00242104_ERZ508997 | MGnify/ENA primary metagenome ERZ508997 (study PRJEB26280, sample SAMEA2338704) | human gut metagenome | biome: human gut; feature: human-associated habitat; material: faeces... | reverse complement strand
TTGCTATAGCAACCCGCCGCAGGCGGAGAATGTCGCAAGCGACATTCTTTATTCTATAATAAGATTAAAATGTTAAAATATAATTAATATGATTACATACAAAGAATTTTACGTATATATATAATTTATATTCACGAAAGTTTAAGGCAGGTGGAAATGATGGAGAAAATATTGATTATCGAAGATGATAAAGACATTAATGAGATGCTTCAGAAATTATTAAAAGTAAATGGTTATGAAGTAATGAGTGCTTATTCTGGAACAGAAGGAGTGATATTGCATAATAAGGATATTTCTCTTATTATCTTAGATTTAATGCTTCCTGGTAAAAATGGCGAAGAGATAATAGGTGAACTACAGGCGAAAAGTGAAGTGCCTATTATTGTTACGACGGCCATTCACGATATGGATAAAAAGTTAGATTTATTTGAGTTAGGAGCGGACGATTATGTAACAAAGCCGTTTAATAATAATGAGTTACTTGCCAGAATTAAAGTACATTTAAGAAAGAAGAATAATGCAGGGCAGAGCAGAAACCTGACATTTAAAGATATAGAACTTAATTTAGATGATTATACCATAAAATGTAATGGTAAAGATATCGTTTTACCTAAGATAGAATTTGAAATTCTTAGGACACTTATGGAAAGACCGAATCATGTGCATACCAAGAATAATCTTATTGAAAGTGTATGGGATAACGAAGATTCAGCAGATGATAATACCCTTAATGTCCATATCAGTAAAATAAGAAACCGGCTTAATAAAGCTAATCCTGATGAGGAATATATTGAAACAGTGTGGAAAATCGGGTACAAGATGAAGAATTAAGAATTAATTAAGATTTGATTTAAGAGTAAATTAACACTTCTTTTATATAATATGGCTTGGAGGTGAAGAAATACTTATGAAAGATATAGTATTAAAAACAGAGAACTTAACGAAAAAGTATAAAAATTTTGTAGCCTTGGATAATGCCAATATTACGGTCTATAAGGGTGACATATATGGACTTATAGGAAGAAATGGTGCAGGTAAGACAACGCTTATGAAAACGGTAACCACGCTTACTGAGAAAAGTAGCGGCAAATTTGAATTGTTTGGAAAAAGCGATGTTGAATTAACGGAATCTAAGAGAAGAGTTGGATGTCTTATTGAGAATCCTGCTTTTTTTGGGAATCTTACAGCTTATCAGAATCTAAAATATTATGCAATTCAAAAAGGAATTGTAGATTTAAGCCAGATAGACAAAGCGCTTAAAACCGTTAATTTAGAGGAGCAGAGAAATAAAAAATTCAAGAGCTTTTCATTGGGAATGAAACAGAGGTTAGGTATTGCATTTGCAATATTAGATAATCCGGACTTTATTATATTAGATGAACCGATAAATGGATTAGACCCAATGGGAATAAAAAGTTTAAGAGATACATTTACAAGATTAAATGAAGAAAACGGAATAACAATAATGATTTCAAGCCATATTTTATCAGAACTCTATATTGTGGCAAATCATTTCTGCTTTATAGATAAAGGCAGAATAATTAAAGAAATTTCAAAAGAGGAATTAGATGCAGAATGTAGCAAATGTATTGCAATTAAGGTATTAGATGTTAAGAAAGCTACCACTGTGCTTGAGAAAGATTTAAAGGTTGATAATTACAAGGTAATTGATGATGAAGAAATAAGAATATACGATTATCTAGATAATTCAGCTAAAGTTAACAAAGTATTAGCTGAGAATAATGTTGATGTTAAAAGTATCTATGAGGCTGGAATTTCACTTGAAGAATACTTCGAAAATCTTGTAAAGGACGGTGTTAAATAATGATAAATATGATAAAAGCTGATTTATACAGAGTGTTCAGAGGTAAAGGAATATATCTTGCTATATTGTTAGCGGTAATAATGGCAAGCTCAAGTATATATGTTATGCAGCCGGGATATATCGGGCTTACCTCATCGGATACGATTTCCGGTGATTCAATGGTTGATGATGAGACAGGATTAGAACTAAGTGCTACTAATAGTATTAGTAAAACCAGAAAAATACTTAAAGAAACTAGTGGCTATCCACTTGATAGTGCAATAATCGGCACAAATGTTAATCTTTATTATATGTTTATTATAATAGTTGTAGGTGTGCTTGTAACAGATTTATCTCATTCAACAGCCAAGAACACATTATCCTCTGCAATATCTAAGAAGAAATATTATCTATCCAAATTATTTACCTGTTGTCTGCTGTGCATAGGTCTGGTATTGTTGAATAACTATGGTACGTATATATTTAACAGATTAATAAATGGTGCAAAATTTTCGTCAGGAATTGAGAAGATTACAAAATATACTTTAGTACAGCTGCCTATAATGTGTGGAATAATAAGTCTGTTAGTATGTATGGCATTTTTATTAAGAAAGACAGCGGCATTCAATGCAGTATCCATACCATTTGTTATGGCAGCCCAGATAGTCATAATGGGAGTTTCATCATTATTTAGCATTAAGTCTAACCATATAATGGAATACGAGTACCAGTTTATGTTGTCCAATCTGATAACAGACACATCGTTTTCATATGTTATGAAATCAATTACATTAGCAATAATATATATTGTTGTATTCAATATATTAGGCTATAATGTATTTAGAAAATCAGAAATAAAATAATGGACTCAAACTTTGCACAGACATAATAGAATTAAATCATCTGTATTAAGTAAATTTGCATATATAAATATTGAAACTTTTGCAAGAATTGCTAATTTGTAGATATCTTTTTCGGCTCTTTTGATTATTTGAGTTCATTCAATGCCATACGCCTAAACCGATGTGTCCGCCTATGACATACACTTGATTTATGACGTATCGTGTGCGAGTTAATGCCATCTGAAGCAAAAGGTCGGTGCAGTAAATCATCGTTCAAGCGAAGTGCGTTTGATTTACTGCACCGTAATAACCTCTGCTGAGGATGGCATCTACTCGCACTAGATTAAGGAAATACGAAAGTGTATGCCATAGACGGACAGCTCGGCTTAGGAGTATGTCTGTTGAATGTACACAAAATCTGAGCCGAAAAAGATATCTTACAAATTTACACAATTTTTGCAAGGTGTTTCGATATTTATATCTGTCAAATTTACTTTAATAGATGAATATAAACTGCAATATGTCTGTGTGAAGTTTGAGAATTTAGTATTTGGATAACAGGATAGGAACATATGAAAACAATTATAGTGGTATTGGTGATTTTAATAGCATTTATTTTATGCTATGTTTTTCTTGAAAAAGCCGAGATTAAGAGGCTTAAAAAAGAACTTGATTTTATAATGTCTAATGATACAAACAGGATATTGCATACAGAATTTAATTCAAAAGAGTTAAAGGAATTCGTAAGTGCTGTCAATATGTATCTGTCGGAGATTCAGAAGCGTAAAACGGAAATAGAGCATAAGAACAATAATCTTATGGTAATGATGCGAAATATTTCACACGATTTACGAACTCCTTTGACTTCAGCAGCGGGATATACTGATCTGATATTGAATTCAGATTTAACAGAAGATGAGAAAATTAGTGAAATGAAGATAGTGAAAGCTAGGTTAAAGAGAATGACTGAACTTGTAGATTCGTTTTTCGAGTTTTCTAAAATTCTGACTACGAATAAGGAAATCGAGTTAGAAACAGTTAATCTGATAGGAATTTTAGAAGAATGTATAGGAAATTTCTATGAGGATTATAAAAAGGAAAACAGAGAGGTAGATTTCATAACTTCTAATAATAAGATATCTATATCCACTAATAGAACGATGTTAAGCCGTATATTTGAAAACCTTATCAGCAATGCATTAAAATATGGTTCAGGTAATCTTACAATTGAGGTTATCTCTGAAAATGCAGATGTAATAAGGATAAGCTTTACAAACAGAATAATTGATAAAGATTTGGATACCGGCAGAATCTTTGATGATTTTTATACAACTGACATTTCAAGAACTAAGGGAAGCACAGGATTAGGACTTGCTATTGCCAAAGAATTTACAGAGCAGCTAAATGGAAATATAGAAGCTCATATTGAAGATGATAAGCTGGTAATAGATACTACATTTGTTTTGATTTGAGTTTTTCTGGATTTACACATTTCGTGATTTACGTCTGGCTCTGCGTTTGATTCTTGATAGAGCCAGTTTCTTATTCTCCTTTGAATAATTAAATATAATATGTGGATAATTATCCTGCAAATACTGGATAACAGCATCGATATCCTCTTTAGTATTTCTTGGTGAGTAGATATAAATATGATGCTCGCATAAAAGGTGCAGAGTGTAAGTAAGCTTCATTTTAAACCACAAAAAATGATGCCATGTACTATGTTCGTATGCCCATACGATTTTACTTATCGGTACGATTTCAATGTTAAACAGTCCTGTTGCAACAATATAGCTTTCTGTTAAAGTTATATTTCCTGATTTCATAATCACTCTTGAGGACAATTCATAGTTTACGTGATGAATAGAGTGCTTTCTATGGGAAATACGGTTAAAACTCAAGCAGGCAGGATGAAAAGCCGGCATTACGATATAAATTATATTCACAATAATAAAACTTACAAGGATAAGAGCCATAATTCCTAAATAAACAGCAAGATAGAAATAAACATCAATATGATAAGATAATTCGTCAATTATAATTTCAGAAGAGACTTTCTTTAGTCCATCCTTTGTCCAGTTAAGATCTTTAGCGAAATCTTTAAACATTTTTTTTGATAGAGAATTCGATGGTACAAGTCTTGCCTTGATAGTGTAGTCATTGATTATATCGGGCAATGGGTTCTTTGATGAGTTTTTAACAAGTATAAATGTACAATTGTTATTTACAAGACAATAGTAATAAGAACCATATACTTTTCCTAGTCTGATACAGTCATAGCCTGTATATTTTGCATTGTTAAGAGTTACCTCCACGTATTCAACCCCGGAATTATATACAGTTGATGCAGAGGTTGCATAGGACATGGAAGTCGGAGAAAATACTTCTGAAAATGGAATACGTACAAATATGATATATATAATTATCAATGCAAATAATGAAATTGCAGAACTATATAAACATATTTTTCTAATATGTAAATATATGAAATTCTTTTTCAAAAATATCCCTCGCTTTCTTTAAATTATGTTACGGTATTTACATAAGATTATACGTTAATATAGTGTAATAATCAAGGTTGCTTTTATTAAAAAAATAGGGTATATTCTTATGGAATATAATATTCTAATTGTATAATAGAAATGGAGATAGTATGGAAGCATATTCAAGTTTTGCAAAAGTGTATGATATGTTTATGGATAATGTTCCGTATGAAGAATGGGGAAAATATCTTATAAATCTTTTAGAAGAATATGGTATTAAAGATGGTCTGGTTCTCGATTTGGGATGTGGAACAGGAAGTATTACTGAAATACTTGCAGATAAAGGATATGATATGATTGGCATAGATTATTCTGAAGAGATGTTAAATATTGCTTTAGATAAGAAAGAGAAATCCGGAAATAATATTCTCTATCTTAATCAGGATATGAGAGAATTTGAATTATACGGAACAGTCAGAGCAATTGTAAGTATTTGCGATTCGATGAATTATATGACTACGGAAGAAGACTTGAGAGATGTATTTAAGTTAGTAAATAACTATTTAGATATTGGCGGTATATTTATATTTGATATGAATACTATTCATAAATATGAGACAATAGGTGAACAGGTAATTGCCGAGAATAGAGATGAAGGCAGCTTTATCTGGGAGAATACATTTTATGAAGATGAAAATATTAACGAATATGATTTAACATTATTTATTAAAGATGAAAATGGAAAATATGATAAATATGAGGAAAATCATATACAAAGGGCATATTGTCTGGATAGAATAAAGGAATTAATTAGTGAGGCAGGTCTGGAATATGTAACGTCTTATGATGCATTTACTAAAAATGCAGTGAGAAAAGACAGTGAAAGAATATATGTGATAGCTAGAGAAAAAGGCAAGAAAGTAAGTTGAATATAGAAGAATGGAGATAGTGTGAAAAATAATGCTGATGCGATTATTTTTCACACAGCTATTTGTGTCGCAGGCACCACAAATAGCATCTATCGCAGAGCCAAATTTGAAATTTGACTCGCGATTCCTCCGGCACGTTGTGCCTGCGGAATGGAGATTATTATGAAAGATTATATAGTTAGAGCCACAGCAGCAAATGGACAGATAAGAGCATTTGCTGCAACTACAAGGGAAATGGTAGAATTCGCAAGACAGACACATAATACAAGCCCTGTAGCGACAGCAGCATTAGGAAGATTATTAACCGGTGCTGCTATGATGGGAACAATGATGAAAGGTGAAAATGACGTACTTACAATTATGATGAAAGGTGACGGACCTATTAACGGACTTACCGTTACTGCTAATTCTAAAGGATATGTTAAAGGTTATCCGGGTAATCCTAACGTTATTATTCCACCTAATTATTTAGGCAAACTAGATGTTGGTGCAGCCATCGGTTACGGTACAATGACTGTGATTAAGGATTTGGGTATGAAAGAGCCATATTCAAGCCAGATTGCACTTACTACAAGTGAAGTTGCAGAAGATTTGACATATTATTTCGCAGCTTCTGAACAGGTCCCATCATCAGTCGCTTTAGGTGTACTAATGGAGAAAAATAATACTGTAAAGAGTGCAGGTGGTTTTATAATCCAGTTAATGCCATTTGCTGATGAGAAGATTATAGAAGTGTTAGAGGAGAAGATATCTAAGATTACTTCGGTAACTTCAATGCTTGAACAGGGAATGACACCGGAGGACATCTTAAATAAGGTATTAGGAGAACTCAGCGTAGAAATATTAGACAAAGTTCCTACAGGTTTTGAATGTGACTGTTCTAAGGAAAGAGTCAGAAAAGTATTAGTAAGTCTTGGTAAGAAAGAGATTAAAGATATGATAGATGATGGTAAGGAAATTGAAGTGAACTGCCATTTCTGTAATCATAATTATAAATTCAGTGTAGATGAATTACAAGAAATTCTGAATACAATTAAATAATTAAGATACAAGGAATTGCAAGGAAATACAAGGAAATATAAAAGAATATAAAGAAATATAAAAAAATAATGAGGAATTTTGAATTAGTAATGATAATGAAGCAGTAGAGAACAAAAAAGCTATCCGGAGAGGATAGCTTTTAGTAATCATGTTGTTAAACAATAGAGCTAATTCAAAATAAAAAAACCGAAATTTATATATTATGAAAAAGGCACACCATTTATACTTCTTGATTATAATTTTGTTACGTTTGTTGCCTGAGGTCCTTTTGCACCGTTAACAACTTCGAATTCAACAGCAGCGCCTTCTTCTAAAGACTTGAAGCCATCCATGTTAAGTCCTGAGTAGTGAACGAATACATCATTACCTTCTTCATCAGAGATGAATCCGTAACCTTTTTGGTTGTTAAACCATTTAACTGTACCTTTGTTCATTGTGATACCTCCGAAATAATTAATTGGATTATAAAATAATCCTCATATAGAATATCATATTTTATAGGGAGTGTCAAATTTAAACTTGCACGAAGATTACCTGTTAAAATTGTGCATATTTAAGAGGATATATAGGGCCTTGCACTTGAAATTTTATATGAATAATGCTAAACTGTTATAATGTAAATTGCTAAAGTACTAAATTTAATTAATAAGCAATATGATAAGGAATAATTTCAAAATATTTCATATAGAAATGGAGTAGTATATGGAGAAACTTAATTATCTTGCAGATTTGCATACACATACAGTTGCAAGTGGACATGCATATAATACGATTAACGAGATGGTAAATGCAGCTAAAGCAAAGCATCTTTCAATTCTTGGAATTACAGAACATTCTATGACGATGCCGGGAACATGCCATGAATTTTACTTTAATAATCTAAGAAATGCCAAAAGAGATTACGGTGATGGATTAGAATTATTATTAGGTGTAGAACTCAATATCATAGATTATGATGGAAATGTAGATATGAGTGATGAATTGATTAAACAGATGGACGTAGTTATAGCAAGTATACATGCGGACATCGGATATACTCCAGGAACGATAGAAGAGAATACAAAGTCCATAATAGGAGCCATTAAGAATCCATTAATAGATATAATAGGACATCCGGATGACGGTAGAATTCCGCTTGATTATGAACAGGTAGTTAAGGCAGCAAAAGAATATGGTACATTATTAGAGATTAATAATAATTCCCTGAACCCAAGTGGCTTCCGAAAGAATACAAGAGAAAATGACAAGACCATACTCGAATTATGTAAGAAATACCAGGTACCTGTAGTTATTGGAAGTGATGCACATTCAGAAGATATTGTCGGATTAAATGAACGTGCGTATGATGTAATGGACGAGGTAGATTTTGATAATGAACTTGTAATGAATTTTCATATTGCTAAATTGAGAAAATACCTTGGAAAATATAAAAGAAGTAAATAAAGATTATTAAAAGTCGCTTGGAAATGGAGAAGATTATGAGTGAAAAAATAAGAAACCAGGAAATGGACGATTTATTTAAGGCAATTTTAACTCTTAAAGATGAAGAAGAATGTTATAATTTCTTTATGGATATATGCACGATTAACGAATTACAGTCTTTAGTACAACGTTTTGATGTAGCGAAGATGTTAAGAGAGAAGAAAACATATCAGGAAATTGCTAAAGAGACAGGAGCATCGACTGCAACTATAAGCAGGGTAAACCGTTCGCTTAATTATGGTAATGACGGATATGCAATTGTGCTAGAACGAATGGAAAAATAGTGTAAAAAATAATGTTGACAGGTAAATGTTGCCTTATATAGAAAATATTATGGTGCAGTAAATTAACAGGGTTCATTTGAATGTTAATTTACTGCACCAGCTTTTTAAATTTCTTTCTTGTCTTTATCCTTATCTTTCTTAGGTTTTGTGGAAGTGTGTTCATTTGCTGTATTTAACTTATCGACAATGCTTTCTATCATCTGTTTTTTAATATACACATCAAAGCTAAGTGATACAATTAATGAGAATAATTGAAGAAAATCTTTATCCTTATCGGATTTGTCAGCAAAAGTTTCTTCAGATAAATTAATTTTACTCTGAATATCATTCTTTATATCAGAAGAAAGCTGGTTTTCTAAATTCTTAACAGTTGAATATATCTCTTCAAGAGAAATAGGTGAATTAACGTCGAAATAATTCTCCGAAATAGGACCTAATATAGTCTTAATATCATTAATTGATAATATATTCTTAAAGTAGTATATAAAAATAAGCAGTATAACGTGCTGCTTTGAGTATCTTTTCTTAACTGGAGCAGGAAGCAGGTCGTTTTTGGCATAGTTATTAATCATGGTTTTAGTTAATATCTTGTCATCAGCAAAACGCTTATTGTTTTTAAGATGTTTATCCATAAACGTTGTGACCTGATCCATATATAAATCTATAGCCGGAATATCTGCGTCGTCAATAATATTTAGCTTGGAAATGATATCATTTAGCAATTTTTCTGAATCTATCATAGTAAAAATCATACCTTTCAAATACGTTATAATCTAAGACCGTCTACGAGGTTACACAATAAAGATTATATAGTATTAAAAACTAGATGACAAGTCTAAAACGACATTTTTTTAAATATTTAATAGTGACTTTTATTTTTATATACTGTATAATATGTGTTACAGGCGAATAATAATTCGACAAAAATTTTTCATATCATAGGAGGAATGAAAATGGGAATTATATCTAGATTTAAAGACATTATGTCAGCAAACATTAATGCATTACTTGATAAGGCAGAAGATCCAGAGAAGATGATTGATCAATATCTTCGAGATATGGAAAGTGACCTTGGCAAAGTGAAAGCAGAGACAGCAGCAGTTATGGCTGAAGAGACGAGATGCAAGAGACAGTTAGATGAATGTACAGCAGAGATGGATAAATATCAGAAGTACGCAGAGAAAGCTGTACTTGCAGGCAATGATGAAGATGCGAAACAGTTCCTTGCTAAGAAAGCACAGTTAGCTACACAGCAGGCAAATTTACAGCAGGCTTATGACGTAGCATCAGCTAACGCAACAAAGATGAGACAGATGCATGATAAGTTATGCAAGGATATTGCAGAACTTAATTCACGTAAAGACTCAATCAAAGCAAAGATTGCAGCAGCTAAGACACAGGAGAAGATTAACAAACTTGGCGCAAGTGTTGAAGGCGTTAAGGGAAGCATGTCAGCATTTGACAGAATGGAAGCTAAAGCAGACAATATGCTTGATAAAGCCAATGCAATGGCAGATTTAAATTCATCAGCAGAAGATAACAGCCTTGATGACCTTGCAGCAAAATATGATTCAACATCAGCATCTGCACCAGCCGTTGATGATGAATTAGCAGCATTAAAAGCAAAAATGGGAATGTAATATTTTATAGAAAAGGTGCCTTACATATGCCACACCGTTAGTGGTGTGGTAGGCATCTTTTTTTAAATTTATCTACCAAATACTGAGAAATGAGGTATATGAAAATGTCAGAGAATATTTATTATTGCAGTAATTGTGGCGGGGTTATGGAATTTGACGTAAAGACACAATCCTTAAAGTGTCCTAATTGTGACACACAGGTTAATATTGTAAATGATAAAAAGAAAATTATAGAACATGAATTTAATAAACGAGTAGCGAAAACTATAGCTGTAGAAGTGAAACAGACATCTACAATGGAATGTAAAGGTTGTGGAGCAAAGGTTGAAGTAGCACCTGACTGTACAGCAACAGAGTGTCCATATTGTGGAGCTAAATATGTTTTGGCAGAGAAGCAGGAAGCAGCAATTGTTCCAGATGGCATAGTACCTTTTAAAGTTGATAAACATAAGGTACAGGAAACATTTAATAAATGGATTAACAGAAGATGGTTAGCACCAGGTAAACTTAAGCATCTGTATGAAAATGGTAAGATACAGGGTGTGTACATACCATATTGGACATTTGATGCCGATGTAGTATGTGATTATTCTGCTGAGGGTGGTAAGCACCGAAAAGTAGAAGTTAAGAAAGATGATGGAAAAACAGAGACAAGAACAGAGACAGATTGGTATAATACACATGGACGTGTAAAGGAGTTCTTTGATGACGTTCAGGTAAGAGGTTCTAAGAATCTTAAAGAATCACTTTTAAAAGGAATTGAGCCATATGATACTAAGAAGCAGCTTGTTTCATATTCTCCTGAATATTTATCAGGATATGGTGCAGAATGTTATACAGTTTCATTAGATGATGCTCATAGAGAAGCTAATAACATTATGGAAAATGAATTGCGTGAACTTGCAAGAAAAGACGTAAGAAAGCACTATGATGAAGTAAGAAATGTAAGAATTGCACCGGATTATCGTGACGAGACATATAAGCACATATTGATTCCTGTATATTCTACAGCATTTACATATGCAAATAAAAATTATACTGTATTAGTTAATGGACAGACAGGAAAAATTAAAGGAAGTTATCCAAAGAGTCCTGTTAAGATAGGTATAATTGTAGCAATAATTGCAGCAATTGTAGCACTCCTTATTGCATTGAATATGAAAGGCGAGAACAATTCAGACAATTCAGTCTATGGAAATGGTATGGAAACAGGATATTCAATTGAGAGAACATATGATGACAACCAGTATTTAGAGATGTCAGATTATGAGTATGTTATTGATGAAGATATCGAAATATTATAGAGATATATAAAAATATAATTATAGAAAATATAGTTATGATATGATAAAATGTATTTAAGTAAATGCTTTATTAGATAAATAGCATTTGCAATAGAATATTTCTGAAATACATATATTGAATTATCAGATAAAGTGTCAGCGGTGCAGACACAAAAACATAATATTATCGCCGCAGAAAGAGGAAGAGAATGGGACTTTTTGGAAATCAGTTTTCAAATGTTGTTGAATGGCAAGAGCAGAGAAACGACATTATGTTTTGGAAGTGGAATAATGACGAGATTAAAAAAGGAAGTAAGTTAATTATCAGACCGGGCCAGGATGCCATATTTATGTATAATGGTAAGGTCGAAGGTATATTTAGAGATCCGGGAAGCTTTGATATTGAATCACAGATTATTCCCTTCCTTTCAACATTAAAAGGAATTAAGTTTGGTTTTAACAGTGGTGTACGTGCTGAAGTATTATTCATTAATACAAAGGAATTTACACTCAGATGGGGTACAAAGAATCCTATTAATATACAGGCACCGGGATTACCTGGAGGTATGCCAATTGGTGCATTTGGTACATTCAGTTGTAAGATAAGTGATTATGATACATTTATCGAGAGGATTGCAGGTATCAAGAAGCAGTTCTTAGTTGATGAGGTTAAAGAAAGAGTAACATCTACTCTCAATCCATTATTAATGAAGTGGATAACAAAAGAGGGTAAAGATATGTTTAATCTTCAGGCTAATGCAATAGATATTGGTAACGGTATCAAAGAAGACCTTGATATGGAGATTATCAAATTAGGTATTACAATCACGGCGTTCAACATTGAGAGCTTTAATTATCCTGAAACTGTTAAGAGAATGCAGGAAAAAGTTGCATCACAGAGTATGGTCGGAGATATGGGAAGATATACTCAGATGGCTATGGTTGACAGTATGTCAAATAATGGAAATGCAGGCGGAGCAGCTAACAATATGGCTGGAATGGCTAATACAATGGCTGGTATGCAGATGGGTATGATGATGGGACAGCAGATGGTTAATTCAATGCAGGCTCCTATGAACAATATGCAGCAATCTATGTCAGGTGTTAATTTCCAGGGACAGCAGATGAACGGTCAGGCACCAAATCAGATGCCAAACCAGCAGATGCAGCAGGCAGCACCACAGGAGGGTGGAGTTGCACCTAAGTTCTGTCCTAACTGTGGAACTAAGACAGAAGGAGCAAAATTCTGTTCAAATTGTGGAACTAAATTAATTTAGTTAATATTGTATGGGAATGGAAATACAAGAAAATGAGTATATACGATTCACTTAATGACAGACAGAAAGAAGCGGTTTACTGTACAGAAGGACCGCTTCTTGTTTTAGCCGGTGCGGGTTCCGGTAAAACCCGCGTACTTACACACAGAATTGCATATCTTATAGAAGAGAAGCACGTACAGCCATGGAATATTCTTGCCATTACATTTACCAATAAGGCAGCAGGCGAGATGCGTGAAAGAGTAGATAATCTCGTAGGCTTTGGCTCAGACAGTATATGGGTAAGTACATTTCATTCTATGTGCGTAAGAATATTGAGAAGATATATTGACAGATTAGGTTATGATAATAATTTTACTATATATGATGCAGATGACCAGAAAACGGTGATAAAGACTATATGTAAGAGATTAAAGATTGATACAAAATATACAAAGGAAAAGGCTATTCTGAATGCTATTTCATCGGCTAAGAATGAGATGCTGTTTCCTGAAGATTATGCATTGGAGAATTCAGGAGATTACAGTAAGAAGAATATTATCGAAGCATACAGGGAATATCAATTAGAATTAAAAAGAAGTAATGCCTTAGACTTTGATGACCTTCTTGTTAAAACTGTTGAGTTATTCCGTTCTAATCCAGAGGTGCTTGAGAATTATCAGGAGAGATTCAGGTATATTATGGTTGATGAATACCAGGATACTAATACAGTACAGTTTCTATTAGTCAAATTACTAGCTTCAAAGTATAGAAACTTATGTGTTGTAGGTGATGATGACCAGTCAATATATAAGTTCAGAGGTGCTAATATTGCCAATATCCTGGATTTTGAAAAGTATTTTCCAGAGGCCAGGGTTATAAAATTAGAGCAGAATTACCGTTCGACTAAGATGGTATTAGATGCTGCAAATGCCGTAATTGCTAACAATACAGCGAGAAAAGGTAAGGCATTGTGGACTGATAAAGAAGCAGGGGACAAGATTATATTCAAGCAATTAGGAAATGAATATGAGGAAGCAGAGTATATCGCTGATGAAATTAATGGATATGTCAGAGATGGAAGATTTAGTTACAACGATATAGCTTGTTTATATAGAACTAATGCACAGTCGCGTGTGCTTGAAGAGAATTTCATAAGACAGAATATTCCATATAAGATTTTTGGCGGACAGAATTTCTATCAGCGAAAAGAAATCAAGGATCTGATAGCATATTTAAAAACTGTTGACAATGGACGAGATAACGTCGCTGTAAAGAGAATAATAAATGTTCCAAAAAGAGGAATAGGCGCAACGACAATCGATAAATTCCAGACATTTGCTGAGGCTAACGATATGAGCTTTTATGATGCACTTAAGAATGAGAATGCGATGGCTATTTTAGGAAGAAATGCTTCTAAAGTAAAGCCGTTTGTAGATTTTATACAGAGATTAAGAGCTGAAAGCGAATATGGCAAGGTATCAGATCTTATGGAAATTATTTTAGAAGATACCGGATATGTAAGAGATTTAGAATTAGAAGATACAGATGAAGCAAGAGGAAGAATTGATAATATCAATGAATTCTTCAGTAAAATTGTTGATTACGAAGAGAAAACAGAGAATCCTACATTAAGTGGTTTCTTAGAAGAAGTTGCACTTGTAGCGGAAATTGACGGATTAGACGAAAACAGTGATTATGTAGTTCTGATGACAATTCACAGTGCAAAAGGATTAGAGTTTCCTAAAGTATTCTTATGTGGTATGGAGGACGGATTATTTCCAAGCTATATGACAATCAATTCAGATGATAAAACTGAATTAGAGGAAGAAAGACGTCTATGCTACGTGGCGATAACAAGAGCAATGGAAAGCCTTACAATTACCTGTGCCAAGGTAAGAATGATAAGAGGCGAAACATATTATGGAAAAGTATCAAGATTCGTTAAAGAGATACCTAAATTAATCATGGATACAAATATTTCAATGGATAATATTTCAACGAAAGATGGGTTTGTAAAACCGTCTGCAAAATCGAATGCCAAGCCTATATTTAATACTAAACCATTTGAAACGAAACAATATACAGTTAAAAAGCAGGAAAAACTTGAATATACAGTTGGTGATACTGTTAAACATATGAAATTCGGTGTAGGTCAGGTAATAGACATAACTGATGGTGGCAGAGATTACGAGGTTACAGTTGATTTCATTACTGCAGGGACAAAGAAAATGTTTGCTTCATTTGCAAAATTGAAAAAAGTGTAATATAAGATTAGATTGCAGGTAAATTGAAAAAAGTGTAGTAAAAATTACTTAAAGATGGTATACTATTACAATAAAGTTCGTAAGAGCGAAAGAAAGGTTGTGAACTTATGGATAAACTCGAAAATCTTATTAGTATGTCTAAACTTAACAATATCATCAACAAACAGGAAGAAGAGAAGAAGCAGAAGAAAAAGGTATGTTGTATCCTTATAGTAATAGGTGCGGTGATTGCACTTGCGGCTGTAGCATATGGCATTTATAAACATCTCAAACCAGATTATTTAGATGAATTTGATGATGATTTTGAAGATGATGACTTTGAAGAAGACTTCCTTGACGAAGATGAGGAATAAAAGCTATATTGTGTATAATACAATATAATAGAACGGCTATCGTGTAAAACGATAGCTGTTTGAATGTGTCGCGATAAGTTATAATGGTTACAAATGAAATTTAAATCAACAGTTTACAGGTTACGGAGGTATGAAAACAAGATGAATGAAAGAAATTCAGCAGGAAAACAGTTGTTATATTTGTTATTAGGAATTTTGATGTGTTGTGGTGGATTATATCTTTTTTCAACACATATAAGAGTAGATACCGGATTTAACTTTAGTGGAATGTATAGAAGCTTTGGAATATTTGGTTCAAGAGGTATTCCAGGTGGACTAGTTGTTATTCCGTTAATCTTAGGTATTGTTATCTGGGTAATCTTTCCAAAGAGTTTTGCAGGAAAACTCGTAACAATATTAGGAGCATTATTTATTGTATTTGGTGTTATTTCATCAGTTGAATTAAGATGGATACCTTCAACATTATATGAAATGGTATTAATGCTTGTATTAATATTTGGTGGTGGTGCATTAGCACTTCGAATTTTATTTATACCTGATTTAGGTAAGGATAAACCATCTAAGAAGAATAAAATTGATGAAATTAATGATAAATTGAATTAGTAGAGAAAATGAGTTTATAAAATAAAATTGACTAAATCAATGATAAATTTAATTAGTAGGAAAAATTTAACAAATTGATAATACATACAATACTGACCGAAGAGAAATCTTTTGTCAGTATTTTTAATATACAGGAAATAATCAGATATGTGTCGAAGTGTGAAAATAAAGGTTGATATTATGTTCTAATGTAGGATATAATTATTAGATGTTAAATGATATAGAAACGAGGTAAACAATGAAAAAAGGTCAGGAATATATAGGTGCAGTTGATGAAATTACATTTCCAAATAAAGGCATAATACATTATGAAGAAGAACGTGATGGCGATAAGGTCATAGTTCCAGTCATCGTAAAAGGAACTCTTCCAGGGCAGAAAGTAAGATTTCTTGTAAATAAAAAACGTTCAGGTAAATGCGAAGGCAGATTATTAGAAGTTATAGAGAAGTCAGAGTTAGAAAACAGGACAGCACCCTGTCCACATTTTGGAGTATGTGGAGGTTGTACATATCAGAATCTAAGTTATGACAATCAATTAGCATTAAAACGTGATATGGTTAAGAAGATTATTGATGGTGTGATCAGTGAACCATATGAATTTCAGGGAATAATAGGAAGTCCTGACGAATTTGGATATAGAAATAAGATGGAATTCTCATTTGGTGATGAATGTAAAGGTGGAGATTTGGCACTGGGATTGCATAAAAAAGGAAGCTTTTATGATATCGTGACTGTTGATAATTGTAAGATTGTTAATCAGGATTACAATATGATTCTTACTACGGTTTTAGCTTATTTTAAAGAAAGAAATATTGCTTTTTATCACAAAATGACTAAGGAGGGATATTTAAGACATTTATTAGTAAGAAGAGCAGTTAAAACAGGAGAAATCACGATAAGTCTGGTAACAACGACAGCACTTTCATTAGATTTGCAAGAATTAGTTGACGAACTCTTAGCACTTAAGGTCAGTGGTAAAATTGTTGGAATAATGCATATATATAATGATGGACTCGCAGATATGGTTAGAAGCGACAGAACAGTGGTCTTATACGGAAGTGAATTCTTCTATGAAGAAATATTAGGATTAAAATTCAAGATTTCTACTTTTTCATTCTTCCAGACTAATTCGTTAGGTGCAGAAAAACTTTATGAAAAAGCGAGAGAATTTGTGGGAGAAACAAAGGACAAGCTGATTTTCGATTTATATAGCGGAACAGGAACGATTGCGCAGATGCTTGCACCTGTTGCCAAGAAAGTAATAGGAGTAGAAATCGTGGAGGAAGCCGTAGAAGCCGCCAAGGAAAATGCAGCCTTGAATGGTTTAGATAACTGTGAATTTATCGCCGGAGATGTCCTTAAGGTTATCGATGATATTGAGGATAAACCCGACCTTATTGTGTTGGACCCACCTAGAGATGGAATACATCCAAAGGCTTTGGAGAAGATTATTGATTATGGGGTAGACCGAATGGTGTATATTTCCTGCAAACCAACTTCACTTGCAAGAGATTTAGAGGTGCTGACAGCAAGAGGATACAGGGTGGAGAAAGTGTGTGCGGTTGACATGTTTCCAGCGACACCACATGTTGAGACGGTCTGTTTGCTGTCAAGAAAAGATAAATAAAGGCTGAAAAGTGGCGTATTTCCGGGCTTTTTGTAAGGTTGGTATCATCAGAGAAGCCTTGCGGAAAGCTCGGTTTTCTTGTATGGAAACATATCTACTTTTCAGTCTGAGTGGAAAAAATTAAGTAGCCGGAGAATAGTGGTAAGGTTTAGGCTGTGGATTAGATGTCAGAGGTTGTGGCACCAGGATTGTTGTCAGAGCCGACCGCAGTTTAAGCCACTCGATACTAAGAGACAGACTTGGCAGTGGAATAGATGACAGGAGGTAGCGTATATGATATGTGCTTATTGTGGAAAAGAAGCAAAAGGAACTAAAGAGCACATAATATCAAGCGGTAGGGTTGTTTCCGGAATGCTTTGCAACAATTGACGGAGAAAGAGGTGTTGTGCACCAGGGAGCCCCTATGGTGAAAGATGTTTGTGCGGACTGTAATAACAATAGAATTTCATATATAGATTCTTACGCAAAAGACTTTATTGAGAAGTATTTTCTGGTGAAATATAAAAAAGATGATAAGCTCTCTGTAGATTATAAATATGTAATGCTTCAGAAAATGTGTTTGAAATTTGCATTTAATGATTTAAGAGCAAGAAAAAAAAGATACTTCATTTTTTGATGATGAAGTGAAAGATTTCTTGTTGAATGAGAGAAAAAATAGTCCAATGAGGAACATAACAATATTAGCTGGACTTGCAGTAAACACTTCGCCTGCGCCAGATTTTGTGTTTGGAAATAGGAAACTTCGATGGGGAGATTCACCACTATTTTTATCAAATAGCATTGTTTCAAATATTGATTATAATACGGGACATGTTAGTTTACGAGAAGAAATAGAAAAAGAAAAATTTGAAAATAGTGCTTTATCGTATGTCTTTAGATTTAATAGCTTGCAGCTAGTTATGCTGTGTTGGGACCGTGATATAAAGGATGATGTTCTCAATAGGAATGTTATTTTAAAGTATCAATATCCGTATTCTATTTTGAACAATTCCGGAAATTCGATATTATCAAGATGTACAAGTGAGGCGACATATCATCGTGAAAAACTAATTGACGTAACATAGGGCCAAGGTCTGATGGATGAAATTAGTTATATGAGAGGTACTTTTTCTGAACAAAGTCAAAGATATTTTGAGGAGGTTCAGAAAAAATGGAATGAAAAGGAAGGCAAATTAGCGGCAGAACACCCGAGATAAAATTGGAGGAATATACATGACATTATCAGCAAAAAGGTTAGGAGAAAGATGTGGATTAACGGCAGAAGAAATGAACTTCTTATTAAAAGTAGAAGGATATCTTTCAGGCGAGCCAGGGGATTATTATCCGACAGAAAAAGGAAAACAATTTGTGGTCGAGAAGGGCAATGACAACGGCTATGGTGGTTATGCATTTCGAGGATGGAATTGGTTAGAATGGGATGAAAGTATTTTAGATGAACTGGATGTCTCAATGGAATATAGTTAAGGCTCATCACTATATTATCAGCTTTGATCCAACAGATGAAATTACCATGGAACAGGCAATGAAGTTTGGAAAACAGTGGTTATCGGTATTTGCTCCGGGACATCAGGCAGTGCTTGCGGTGCATCCGGATGGCCACAATGGCAGTCAGAATATGCATGTTCATATCGTGATAAATTCCGTCAGAAAGTATGAGGGAAGGAAAGAAAAGTGGCATGACAAGCCCTGTGAATGGAAGCAGGGCTGTAAGCACAAAAGTACCGGAAAGATGATGCACAATGCAAAGAAGCGGGTGATGGAAAGCTGTATCAGACATGGGTTTGAACAGGTGGATCTGCTTACCAAGAAGCACAGGGATAATTACTGGGTGGAAAAGAGGCTTATGAATAAAAATGCCAGCGATGGTGTCGGCATCACATCGAATAGGGAATTGATTCGTAACACTATTGACAAGATGCTGCCCGCTGTAGATTCTTTTGAACAGATGGTAGAATGCCTGAAGGGGATATATGGCTGGAATGTCCGTGTTACGGATAAAACAGTAACCTTTGCCACTTCGGACATGAAAAAGGGAATACGAGGGAATAAGCTTGGTGATGGATATGGCAAAGCAGAGCTTGTGGAACGGATAGCCCAGATTGTAACAGAAAGAGAAGCGGTAAATGAGGCACGAAGAATAGCAGAGGACCAAGCAAAAGTAAAGGCAGAAGCTGCTGCAAGAGAGGAAGTAATCCGAAAGAAAAAGCAGATTGAAGAAGAACGAAAGAAGGCAGAAATCCTGTCAAGGAAACGGAAGCTTGCATATGGGCGAAATAATATTCAGCATAAATATTACAGTGCGGAATTGAATCGTTCTGACTGGAACAGGGAGTATGTAGAGTATCTGGACGCACAATTTATCAGAGATGCTGCTTTGTTATCCGAGGAAGAACTTACAGCACCGATTATGACGAGGGAAGAGTTTGAGAAAGAACAGGCGATTGCTTTGTATCGTGAACAGGCTGATAAGGCAGGAGAACTTTGGGATAAGGCATTGTCGGAGTTATCCAGTGTAACACATAAGTGGAAATGGGAATATATGGATTATTTGGAAGAAATCCGGTTTAAGGATTTATTGAATGTAACGCTACGTGAGGCTAAAGAAGAGATTCTGACTTATGAGGAATTTGCAAAATTAAAGAAAGCAGTAAAAGAGATACAGGAGCAGACTTTTGAAGTGTTTGATAGATCGGTTGATGCAAAAGATGAGATACAGACTGTTGTAGTGTCAGAGAAAGCAGATATTAAAGTTCCTGAGATAGAAGAAGTGGTAATAGAAAAGGCGGAGCATGTTCCAGAGGTAATTGATTATACCAAGTTGTCTATAGAAGAACGCGCGTCTATTTTGCAAGCACCTACAGATGATTATGCAACAGAGTACGATGCGTATTGTCAGCGTATGGGATATACAGCAGAAAAGATGAAAAGTGTTCGTTATAAGATGGATGTGTATGATGAATTTATATAGGAATATCAGTATCGTAAAATGCATTGTGGTTTGAGCGGTGATTCAGGAATAGTAAATATTTCAGAAAAGAGAAGAGGAACAAGGTAATACAGTGTTAGATTACTAGGCGGCCTGCGATTTATTGGCAGTACGTCTAGTATGAAAATTAAAGATTTCTGAATTTTTAAGAAAAGAAAAGGAATACATAAAAAATATATTGACAATATAAGTACAAAGAAAAACTATACTCAATTGCTCTGTCAGATATAAATATTCTGAAAACTATTTGAGATTTTGGATAAAATCTGTTATAATACTATTGTATATTTATGGCGAGTTGGGGATTTATATTCTTTTTACATTAGAAATTATGAAGGGAGAATTTGACTATGGCAAACGGAAATTCAACAATCATTTTCGTCTCAAGCATAGAGATGTTTTTTCAGCGTGTTAAGTCTTACTTCATACAATTTATAACGAACAAGTTGCTGGAGACAGGGTTCATTGGGTCTTGGCTTCGGCTTTTTGCGTTTACTGGAAAGGTGGTGGTTTAATAGTGAAGTCCTAACCGGTAAACACATCTTTTCCGGTTAAATCTTCCC
>ENA-ORMS01001249-ORMS01001249.1-human-gut-metagenome-genome-assembly--contig:-NODE-1249-length-21539-cov-5.903416_pt1 | contig 21539 bp, 16 predicted proteins | sample MGYA00242104_ERZ508997 | MGnify/ENA primary metagenome ERZ508997 (study PRJEB26280, sample SAMEA2338704) | human gut metagenome | biome: human gut; feature: human-associated habitat; material: faeces... | reverse complement strand
AATAGCTCCCAGAAAAAAAACAACAGGTCCGGCAACCTGCCTGGCTCCATCGTCTCCATACAAAAAAATAAACCCGCCGAGAAAAAAACAAATAAATGCCATCACAACGGGAATTACCCGAAACAAAATACTGATACCGTGATTCATAATTCAATATTTGAAAATTAAACTCACACGGTATACGGAAAGCTCCGGATAAAAGTTCTTCGGTTATTTTGTATCGATTTATTAATGAACCGGTTCTATTCCAGCCCATCGCTAAATCGATACCTAAATATCTGATCCAATTTCTTTTATATCAAATCACATAAAGCAGCAGCTCCCGCAATAATTGCAGTCGTTGTATCGGCGACCGTCATGATAGAAGCATTGATCCCGTTGGCTTTCATATATTGACTGATCAAAGGCAGGAAATACTGTTCGGAAAGTACCATACCTCCTCCGATCACCAGCATATCGGCATTAAATCGGGTCATAAAGGGCACCATGATCTCTCCGAAAGAATTCGAAAATTCGCGGAAGACCTGCTCGGTCTCTGTTTTATATTTACCGGCCTGGTATAAATCGATCATTCCTTTCACCCCGTGAATCGCCTCTCCGGTCAATTCGGCAAAACGCTTTTCGAACCAGCGGGTAGAAACATAATCCTCAGCGATCACCCCACGGAACGGATAATTCCACAGTTCTCCTCCGATAGGCACTCCGGGGCCATAAGTAGCATAACAACCGTCTACGATAAAACAAGCTCCGAAACCGGTACCCAAAGTCACTCCGATCAAATGGCGGTCACGGCTTCCGTTCAATCTCCAGGCGCCCATACCGAAAGCAGCGGCATCGTTCGTAAATAAAATAGAAGAAGGCAGGATGCCTGTAACACGGCTCAACTCCTGACGGATATTCAGTCCTTTCAGAGAAGCGAATTTGTGATCGGCCATAGCGATCCCCTGCACAAAATCGAAAGGTGATGGCATAGCGACTCCAATTCCACGGATAATCTTCCCTGCCGCTTTACCCATACACTCTTTCAACGCTTTTTCCCAAGCTGCCAGAATAATACCGGCACTTTGATTTTCAGCCACTTTAACTTCGGCATATGTATTTTCGATCAAACTACAGTCGCTCAAATTAACAAGCTGACAAGCAATGTGTGACCCTCCGATATCCACACCCAGCACATAAATATCTTCCATTATCTATTCTTTTATAAGTTTAGTAATTCATTGAAGTACAAATGTGAAAATTTATTTCCACATATCAAATTTCTATCCTTTAAATATTCAGCCGGTAATGATCCACCATTTCCAGCAAGGCAGCCCCATAACGTTCCGCGACCTTTTTCCCGATCCCCGGTATAGCCAGTAATTCTTTCCCTGTTGTCGGCAGCGTGTTGGCCACCCCCAGCAAAGCTTTCTGCTGCAAAACGGTATAGGCCGGCAATCCCAGACGCATCGCTTCCTCCTTCCGCCACAAACGCAAGGCATTGTATAATTTCGGATGCAAAACATCTTCTCCGACCTCCAGTTTTTCGGTGGTCTTCCTGGCCCGGGGTTTCGGTTTTTCCAATACAGCCTTCGCTTTCGCCATTAAATAGGCCTTCACTTCAAACCCTTCTTTCACAGCCTCCAGAGTCTCTATCTTCACCCCCACTTCCAACCTCAATTTCTCCAAAGCTTCCCCGACTGTTTTACGTACGTCTTTATTATCGATTTCGGGTTGTGCACTCTCTAAGAAAGCTACGATATGCCGGCCGGTCTGTTCGCTGAAGTAAGCAACTCCTTTAGCTATCCTTTCCCCGACCTGCCGATCGGTATCGTAATTTGCAGCCCCTTCGATCAGACGCTCCAGCTGCATCTGAAATTTTTCTCCCACCTCCGTCAATTCGCTATGACACAACTCCCTGACCTCCCGGCAACGCTTGGTTAACTCGGGGTATAATTTCCACAAATGTTCTCCGAATACCCAAGCTACATGTTGCAGGCGTTTAAGTACACCACTATAATCGAACAGTTCTTTCAACAACTGTAAATAATAGGCCCTGCGTGCATCTTCCAACTGCATCGGTCCGGGCTGATTCCGGGAAACTTCATCCGTAAAATGCTTCACCACCTGATCGTTGATCAGAGCCTCGGGACGTAAAGGTGTTCCCAAAACCAACCCTTCCAGACTTTTACACCGGCTCAAAGCGACATACACCTGCCCATGCGTAAAGGCAGCTCCCGCATTGACAATAGCTTTTTCGAAAGTCAACCCCTGACTCTTATGAATGGTAATCGCCCAGGCCGTTTTCAAGGGATATTGTTTAAAACTACCTGCGACAGTCTCTGAAATTTCCTGTGTTTCAGCGTCGATACTGTATTTGGTATTGGTCCACTCTTCCCGGGTTACTGTAATCGCATCCTTTTCATCCCCGCATCTCACCAGGATATTGTCGGCACTGATCGCTGTAATCCGTCCGATTTTTCCGTTATAATACCGCTTCTCAGCCGACGAATCATTCTTCACAAACATAACCTGAGCCCCTTTTTTCAATACCAAATGCTGATCTGTCGGGAAAGCATATTCGGGAAAATCGTCTTTCACCTCCGCCGAATAGGTATAAGCCCTTCCTTCAAGCGCATCCAGTTTGCGGTTATTGATCTGCTGAGCCTGGTAATTATGAGTTGTCAGCGTAATATATCCTTCGGAATCATCCGGATTGAATCCGGGTATATATCTGCTGTTCAAGGCCTTCAAGGTAGCCAGATCCACCTGGTTATCCCGGATCTTATTGAGTAAATGGATGAATACCGAATCCGACTGCCGGTATACGTGAGTCAATTCGATACACTGATACGCGACCGTCTGCAATGCTTTGCTGCAAAAAAAGAAAGGAGACGGATAAATATGCTTCAATATCCCCCATTCCTCTTCTTTCACGACAGGTGCCAATTGCTGCAAATCGCCGATCATCAACAACTGTACCCCGCCGAACGGTTTGCTCCGGTCTCTGTAGCGGCAGAGCATATCACTCACCGCATCCAACAAATCTGCCCTGACCATACTGATCTCATCGATGACCAGCAAATCCATGCTCCGGATAATATTGATTTTTTCCCGTCCGAATTTATGGTTAAACCGTTTCTCACCCGAGCGGTTTTCTTCGGTTCTACCCGGAACATAAGGTCCGAAAGGCAATTGAAAAAATGAATGAATGGTAACTCCCCCAGCATTGATCGCTGCCACACCGGTAGGAGCGACAACAATCATTCGTTTAGGCGAACGTCGCTTCAACTCCCGTAAAAATGTCGTTTTTCCTGTACCGGCCTTACCGGTCAAAAAAATACTGGTACCGGTATATTCCAGAAAATTAAAAGCAAGCTCTAATTGGGGATTCGTTTCCATATCGACGCAACATCATATGAAAACAAAGTTACAACAAAAAGTGGAAAACGGAAAACGTAGTAATAAATTTGATATACAGAATATTTTTCTTCGGTCCTCTTTTTTAACAGATTCCGGGACAAAAGCTCCGTCCCGGAATCCAAGATAATATTCCACTTTCTAATCATTCCGCCAATCCATATTCACTATCTTGCCAAGGCCTGTCCAATCGGCTTTCGGATCGGATGTCACCTCGATTACATCCGGGTTTATTCCGACGGTCAGCTTACGTAACCGACCGCCATCAGGGGTATTATAAGTCGCGATATACAAGTCATTGATTGTTTCTTTATGGCTGTCCACGGCCTAACAGACTCTTCATAACACCCTTGAATATTAAATTTGAGCATGGTAATTTCTCCGCCCCAATCACCTAAATCCTGTACACGTTCATGTCCGGGATTATAATCATAGGCATATAACCTGCTGCCGACACTGTAAAAAACAAGCGTTCTTTCGGATGAAAAAGCATAATGACTTGCTTTAGAGAAATCGGTGGCCAGGGATTGTACGCTATACTTACCTATTTTTCCCGGTGTTGCTAATGCAGTAAATGGTATTTTCGGCATATTTCAGTGTCGGTCCGTCTTCGCCCTGGTTCCATGGGAACATAACCGATTATACACTTTCAGATTAGTAATCTTAGATTTGAAATTTCCGGCATTTTTAAGCGGAAATACTAATGTACGGATAAAATTATTCTGCTTTTCGGCTTCGTTCAGATATCGTTTTTCAATTCCCATTCGTTCGATAAGTTGTCCGTTTATGAACAATGAAGTGGAGAGAGCATCCCCTGTGATTTTTACAGAAATCTTTTCTCCCGGATAAGGCCGGAAAGCAAAAGTGTTCATATAGCCATCCCGGGAGAAGCCGAACATACCTTTCACAGGATCGGCAAGATAAAATACAGCATTAGGGGAACGAAATAATTCGGTGCCATAATTTTCATTGGCAGCTTCCATATCAAACGTAATTGTATAGTCATATCCGATTTCGGTATACGGCAACTCGGATCCGGGAGTAATTGATGAAGTCTCATACACAAGACTGTTTTCATCATCACCGATCCTGCCCAATTGATTCACATCCGGAGCCTCACTCAGTTTTTGCCGTTTTGTTTCAAATTCTGTATAAGAAAATGCAGGAGCAATGTTCCATGTTTTCACCGCAATAGTCTGCAAAGCCGGGAAAATACGGTGATGGATGTCTTTCACAGAAATCCCGTTACCAACTATGTCATTCCATACAGCAAACATACCGCCAATAATTGCCGGATCTTTCTCCTCAAATACAACATCGGCTACATGTGCCGGAGTCCATTGCTTATACAACCGTTCTGTGTTCAGATAGTCCCAATAATAACCTGCAAGCGGTACGATGTAAGTCAGACCATCCGGAATACTAATCAAATTATATCCTTGTTGCACCATATCTTTCGGATTGGCAAAACCATTGTACCAAGCATACATAATGACATTATCTGATTTAACAGGTGTTTCTCCTGCGGCATGTGTGAGTGCTCCCCATACACATGCTTGTTTTCCAAAACCTTCTACGAATTTAATGTAATGATCGGTGAATGCCCGGAACTGTTCCACAACTTCTTTCTTTTTATTTGAATATTCGTCGGTGCCAATATGCACTCTAGGTCCCCGGAATACAGGGTTCTCTCCATCAAGATATTCTTTGAAGAGTGCATCAACAAATGAATAGACTTCGGGATGAGACAAATTCAAATGATCCATGCCATATTCCTTGCTGCCTAATTCCGGTTTGTAATGACTGAAGGCAAGCGAATGGGCAGGAACGTCGATTTCGGGAACGATCTCGACAAAACGTTCTGCGGCTTCCTCCTGAAAATGGACGAATTCTTTTTTAGTATAGTAACCATCGCGGGCTGTCAGTCCGGGATATGTTTCACATTCCAATCTGAAGGCAGCATAGGTCTGATTCCAATCGTCATTGAAATAGGCTTTGAAACCGTTGTTGTTCAATACCACATGCATGAAGTTCATTTTATAATATGACATTATACACGCAAGGTCACGTAGATAATTCATAGGAATAAACTTTCGCCCGCAGTCTATTAATAGTCCGCGTATACCGTAATCCGGCCAGTCCCGGATATGCCCTTTCGGCAAGTTTCCGTTCTTGTATTGTTCGCCCATCTGCAATAAAGTGCGGGTAGCCCAATACACTCCGACAGGTTCATTCGCAGAAACTTTTACATAATCACCGATAACAATGTCATACCCCTCTTTCTCCAACTGTTTATCTCGCTTTATTGTGAAGAAAAAATCGCCTTTACAAGGCTTTCCCTCGGCGATTTCCGGAAGTACTCCGAACAATGCCTTATAGTCGGCAGCAAATTGTCGTGCAATCTTCTGCAACCCAGGAGCACCATAAATGATGCGCACAGACTGCTTTGGCATGAAGAAGCCTGTTGCTCCTTTCCACTCCTTCAGTTCGGGTATCACAAAGGGTTTCTGTTGCTGAGCATAGATACCGAAACCAAAACAGATCCCGCAAATTAAGCAGGTCACTCGTTTTACTAATCCGGCAAAATTTGTTTTTTGTTTCATCATATTCATAATCAGCTAACAAAGATAGTGGATAGTGTGCCCCAAAGTATGTTATTGTTATGCCTAATCCCTCGAAAGGAAATAAAAAAAGCCGGAACATATCCGGCTCTCATCAGATGAGCGAAAAACGGGACTCGAACCCGCGACCCCGACCTTGGCAAGGTCGTGCTCTACCAACTGAGCTATTTTCGCAGTCGCTGTTGTTTCGCTTTTGCGAGTGCAAAGATAGAACAGATTTTTTATTCCCGCAAATTTTTCGGTAAAAAAATTAGAAAAAAATCACCGGAATCCTTTTGTTGACGGGCGTTTTGAGGGATAAAAAGCGGAGGAACAAACTGTTATAAATTTGCTCCTCCGCTTTGAAATTTTTCTGCCGATTAGTAGTTTCTTGCGAAGATTACTCGGCGCTCAGAAGGCTTGCCTGTGAAAATGCAGGTGCCGGGTGTTGTGTCGCCGTCCAAAGGAATGCATCGGATTGTGGCTTTTGTCTCTTCTTTTACGCGCTCTTCTGTTTCGGTCGTGCCGTCCCAGTGTGCGAGAACGAAGCCACCCTTTTCGATAAGCTCTTTGAACTCGTCGTAAGAGTTCGCCTCGAAGATGTGTGAGTCGCGGAAGTTGCGAGCCTTGGTGTAGATGTTGTTTTGGATATCTTCAAGGAGGTTTGCAACGTAGTCGACGATTCCGTCGAGCGAAACGGTCTCTTTACCGAGTGTGTCGCGGCGCATGACTTCTGCCGTGTTTTCCTCCAAGTCCTTCGGTCCGATGACGAGGCGCACAGGCACACCCTTCAGCTCGTAGTCGGCGAATTTGAATCCCGGGCGTTTGTTGTCGGCGTCGTCGTATTTCACGCTGATGCCTTTTGCCTTCAAGCCTTCCACGATGCCTGCCACTTTTTCAGAGACCATGGCGAGTTGTTCCTGCTTTCTATAAATAGGTACAATCACCACTTGTATAGGAGCCAGATGTGGTGGCAATACAAGGCCGTTGTCGTCGGAGTGGGTCATAATCAGAGCGCCCATGAGTCGTGTCGATACGCCCCATGACGTTGCCCAAACGTAGTCGAGTTTGTTTTCCTTGTTGATGAACTTCACATCGAAAGCCTTTGCAAAGTTCTGTCCGAGGAAGTGCGACGTGCCCGATTGCAGTGCTTTTCCGTCCTGCATCATTGCCTCGATGGTAAATGTCTCGAGAGCTCCTGCGAAACGCTCATGTGCTGTCTTCACGCCTTTGATCACAGGCACGGCCATATATTTTTCAGCGAAGTCGGCATATACGCCGAGCATCTTCTTAGCCTCCACGAGGGCCTCTTCCTTAGTGGCGTGTGCGGTGTGTCCTTCCTGCCATAGGAATTCGGCGGTGCGCAGGAACATGCGTGTGCGCATTTCCCAGCGGAACACGTTTGCCCATTGGTTGCAAAGGATAGGGAGGTCGCGATATGAGTGTATCCAGTTTTTATAAGTGTTCCAAATGATGGTTTCCGAGGTTGGTCGGATGATGAGTTCTTCCTCAAGTTTGGCTGCGGGGTCGACAACCACACCGCTGCCGTCTTCTGCGTTTTTAAGACGGTAGTGTGTCACTACGGCGCATTCCTTTGCGAATCCCTCCACGTGTTCTGCCTCGCGGCTGAGGAATGATTTCGGGATTAGAAGAGGGAAATATGCGTTGACGTGTCCGGTTTCTTTGAACATATCGTCGAGAGTGCGTTGCATTTTCTCCCAGATGGCATAGCCATAGGGTTTGATAACCATGCATCCTCTGACTGCCGACTGCTCGGCGAGGTCTGCTTTAACGACCAGGTCGTTGTACCATTGCGAATAGTTCTCGCTGCGTTTTGTAAGTTGTTTTAGCTCTATTGCCATTTTCTTAAAAATATTTTGTTACAAAAATACGGTATTTTTCTGAATGTTACGGAATGTTGTGCTAAAAAACTGTGCAAACGCGACTTCCCCGGGGCGATGATTGCGCGATATTGCGATTTTTCACAAATAACGTCCGGCGAGTTGGACAAAATTGGTATATTTGTATTGGCTGATTCTTGCGTTGCCGTGTTTGTTGTGGCTTGGCGCGGGGTAGCATGATATAATTGCACGATAATGAGATTTGGTGTTGGCAGGAAAACGTTGATGGTTGTGGCCGGAATTGTGTGGACAGTTGCCGGCGTCAACATTCTGCGTATCGGGATAGACTGCTGGGCGCAGGTGTCGGGCGGGTTTGTGCTGATGTTGCTTGGGGCGGTTGCGGTGTTCGCGGCGTTCCACTATATGGTTTTCAGCAGGATGTTTCATAAGCACAAGCGTAGGATTTCGCAAAAAGGCGACTCCAATTGCCTGATGGGCTTTTTCGACGCTCGTGGTTGGATTGTTATGGCGTTTATGATAACGTTGGGTGTGTCGATAAGGCGTTATGAGTTGATGCCGCTGTGGTTTATCGCTCTTTTTTATACGGGGCTGTCGTCTGCATTGGTGCTGACGGGCATCCGTTTTTTGTTCAGCAGCAAGTTTTGGAACAGAAAAAGTGTGGGGTGAATTGCTGTCGTGTCCGGCTTTTCAGCCGTGTGTGTGGTGTATGGCGAAAACGACGGTGAAAAAACTTTAGTGCGTAATATGATGTGGAACAAGTGATTATGACAAATGAGAGCGGAACGCGTGAAAAAAGATGCCTGAAAATTTGGAGGTGGATGAAAAAGTTACTACCTTTGCACACGTAAACGAAACATCGCGGGATGGAGCAGAGGTAGCTCGTTGGGCTCATAACCCAAAGGTCGTAGGTTCGAATCCTGCTCCCGCCACTAAGAGAGGCTCACCATTTGGTGGGTCTCTCATCTTTTATATGCTCGGCATAGGCATGTGCGCCGACTCATCCGTAGTGGCGTACCTCCGGCACGCAGGCTGCTGGGGCATGTCGAGTCCCGGCGCGCTTTGCTGTGCTCGCGCATCGGCTACGTTGGCAGGCATACGCTCCGATAGTCTGGATGCGCCCTGCGCGATTCCGCGCCAAACAGGTGTGTGCTGCCGTCATAAAAAATCGTGGTGTAGTGTTAGTGTTACAACAAAAAGAAGGAGGCAAATGTTAATTATTGATTTGCCTCCTAGAATATCAATTCCTTAGAATGAAAATTACCTAACGACCTTAACATAAGAGCTAAAATCACTATCTGCTATTCCTAAATAACTTAGAGCCTTAGCTTTAACTTTATAATATGTCGTGCCTGATATAGGACTGCTATCAGTTAGTATATAACGCTTGCCTGCAGTGCTACCTCCGGAAGCTGAAATTCTTGTATAGCCAGATGTGGCCGATCTGCTTCTATAGAGTTCATATCCAGATGCCAAAGGAACTTCATCAACTGAGACTTGAACATAATAGGTAGACGAATACGCTTCGATATTTTTTGGCGTTTCTAATTTGGATGGATTATTTCCTCCACCTCCATTGCTGGATTTGTATGTACAAGAAACTTTACGAGATTTATCACTTGCTTCATAGTTGGAATTTAAGGCTTGAATCCAAAATTGATATGTGCCATCTTTCATATTTCTATCGAAGACTGCCGTGGTTGAAGGAGAATAAACATTGGTAAAATCTTCTTGCCCGGAAGGTGTGCTGTACCATAAACGATAATAGTATGTGTTAGGAACGGGATTCCATGAAACTATAATTGTTCCTCCACTTTGAACTGCACTTAATCCAGTTGGTACAGCAGGTTTCTGAGAGCCACCATTATCTGAATACTTGCAATATGCATAGTCGCTAAACTCACTCGTAGTTGATCCAATTGCTTTTATTTTATAGTAATTATTAGTTATCAAAACAACTTCATCTGTATAACGATTATTTGTATAATAGCCGCAACTACTATATGATCCATTTGCTGAACTTGCATGGAAAACTTCATATTTGGAAGCTCCATCCACCGCATCCCAAGTAACTACAATTGTTTTGCCATTCTGAACAGCTTTGACATTAGTTGGCGCTTTAATTTTGTTGTAATCTCCTCCTCCTGGGTTATTGCCACCAGTGTATTGGACGTAAATTGGAGCCGATTGGGGACTAACAGTGCAAGTATTTCCTTTAAGATTTTTACATGCGTAGATAACATAGTAATTATCTCCTTCTAACGGTTTTGTATCAACAACATTTGTATTGTAGATGTGTCCAGAATGACCAATATACTCTAATGATATTGGTGCGCCGATAATGGAACTTGTGCGACTAACTGTATAGAATTCAGCACCATCAACGGGATTCCATGACAGTCTTATGCCATTAGATACAATGCTTCCTGATAAACCAGTTGGAGCTGAGAGTGAACTGGTTGTTGGGGGATTGTATTCAGGTTCGTCATCATTTCCGCCACAGGATGTGAGTATGAACACATTACAAAGGGCATATAATATGCTCCATATAAGATATTTTTTCATTTTAGATTTTTTTATGTACTGTAAGAGCTGTTTATACTATATTGATTTAGGTTAAATGTCCTTCATAGGTCAAGACACAAAAAAGCGCGGACAAACTCTGTTTATCTGTATCTGAGGTCTTCGACTACCTACCATCCATTTAAACGAGTAAAGCCCACGCCTATGGCGTGAGCATTTTCGCTTTACTCTTGGATGGTTTGAAATTGTCGAAGTTTCAGATACCAGATTATGCAAAAACGCTTTTCCTATTCTATGGTGCTTAACAGAGATTCAATTTTTTTTACTTCATTGGCATATTTTTTTGTTTAGATTGCAAAAATAAGAAATTATTTCTGATTAATAAAATGAAAATGTTGAAATGTGAAACCGGCGTAGTGGATTTTTAGTGTAGGAATAATTTTTTATATTCAAGAAACCTTGCTTGCTTCGCGTTATGGGAAACGGTTGTTTGGATATGCTTGCCGGTGTTGAGAGCCGTGAAGGCCATCGCTATGCGGCGCGGACGGACAAAAGCAAACAGGGCGGAGTCAGCTGCTTTTGCAGCTCTCCGCCCTGTGTTGGGGTTTAAGTTGGTGTTGTCTTATTTCGCCTTTGCTTCCACGTCGGGAGCAATGAGTTTGTAGCCCTTTCCGTGGATGTTGATGATTTCGATTGAAGGATCGTCCTTCAGGTGCTTGCGCAGTTTGGTGATGTATACGTCCATGCTGCGGGCGTTGAAGTAGTTGTCGTCAATCCAGATTGTCTTCAGGGCGAAGTTGCGCTCGAGGATTTCGTTTACGTGAGCGCAGAGCAGGCTCAGCAGTTCCGACTCCTTGGTTGTGAGTTTTGTGATTTTATCCTCGATCATCAACACTTGTTTCTGAGTGTCGAAAGTGAACTTACCGATCTTGTACATCGTGATTTCCTTGCCTTTCTTGCCTTTCACGCGGCGCAGGATAGCCTCGATTCTAAACACGAGCTCTTCCATGCTGAACGGCTTTGTGATATAGTCGTCGGCACCGATTTTGAAGCCTTCGAGGATGTCCTCCTTCAGTGATTTTGCCGTAAGGAAAATGATAGGCACTTCGCTGTTTACGGTTCTTACTTCCTGTGCGAGCGTGAAGCCGTCTTTCTTTGGCATCATCACGTCGAACACGCACAAGTCATACTTACCCTTCAAGAAAGCCTTGTAGCCGGCTTCACCGTCGGGAAACAAATCGGCGTTGTAGCCTTTCGCTTGAAGATACTCTCTCAGCAGCATGCCGAGGTTTTCGTCATCTTCACATAACAAAATACGCAATCTTTCTTCCATGATTATTCATTTATTAATGGTAATGTAATTATAAATTTCGATCCCTTGTTGAATTCGCTCTCCACGCGGATTTCGCCTTTCAGCTCGGTCACCATCTTGTGCACGTATGCCAGTCCGAGGCCGAATCCTTTCACGTCGTGGCGGTTGCCGGTCGACACGCGGTAGAACTTTTCGAACACCTTTTTCAAGTCGTCGCGTTTTATTCCGATGCCGTTGTCGGCTATCGAGATTTCGATTTTGTCGCCCGGAAGGCTGCGTGTCGCCACGGTGAGCTGCAGCGGGCAGTCGTCGCGTCGGTATTTGACAGCGTTGTCGAGCAGGTTGAAAATCACGTTGGTGAAGTGCATCTCGTCGACTTTCACGTCGGCAATTTCGGCGTCGAGTCGGGCGTCGATGCGTCCGCCGTATTTCTCAACTTTGAGCTTGAAGGTGTTTACGATGTTTTGTATCAATTGGTTTGCGTTTACTTCCTGCAGTTTGAGGGTGGCTTTCTGACGGTCGAACATCGACATCTGGAGCACCTTCTCTACTTGGAAGCGCAGCCGCTTTGTCTCGTCGTTGATTACGGTTGATATGTGCTGCATCATCGTCGGACTTTTGCGCATAGTGTCGTCGTTGAGCATCTGCGCTGCGAGCGAGATGGTTGATATCGGAGTCTTGAATTCGTGGGTCATGTTGTTGATGAAGTCGTTTTTCATTTCCGACAGTTTCTTTTGGCGGAATGCGATTACGATGGTGCACAGGAACACTACAAGCAGCACGAATGTGAATCCGAACGACGGAATCATGAACCGTACGGATGAGAATATGTATTTGTCGCGCTCGGGGAAGTAGACGTATAGATAGTTGCGCCGCGACTCGGTGTCGTTGGGAAACAGCGTCTGTATGAATACGTCTTCTTTGTCTACCGTTTCGTCGTAGCCGTTAGTCTTGTAGACAATGTGGCCTTTGCGGTCGGCTATGGCATATTCCCATGCGAGAGGAATGCCGTTGTTGCCGAGCTCGGTGCGAAGGTAGTTGTTGACCATAGCTGAGTCGGCGCGCTCTGTGATGGGGCGGTTGCTCGACTGGTTGAGTATGGTGAGTATCACTTCGTTGAGCAGACCTTTCTGATAAAGGAATTGTTTGCGCAGGTTTTCCTGAAATTTGCGCAGCTTGTCCTGCTCTACGGGAGTGCGCCGGTTTGTTGCCGGAAGGTCGGACTCTTGCGAGAGGGATGTGTTCATGAAGTTGTCTGTCTTCAGGAATGAGTTTGAGTCAAATATCCCTGGCTCCAACATCAGCAGCTCTTCCTCGAGATAGTTTTTTGTCTCGTTTTTCTCCAAAGCTGTCGACAAAGAGTAGAGGCTGCGCTTCACGCCTTCCGAGAAGTGCTGTTCGCGCATCTTCACCATCTCCTCCATATATACGAACTGCATATACAACAGGCCGACAAATGTCAGCGCCATTATGATGGTCAATATCCAAATCGTACTTTTCTTCATCGTTTTTACACTTTTTTTGATATTGCAAATATATGAAACATATCTTAAATTCGACTCTTGAATTTATTAATTTTTTAATTTTTAATTAAAATGCACGATTGTAAACTGTTTTTAACTTGAAAATGCGGCGGTTGGACGGAAAAGTGTGATTTTTAATGGAAAACGCTTCCTCCACGTGGAGGAAGCGTTGTGCCAGGTTTCTGAATTGGCAGTTTTAATTGGCAATGAATCCGCCTAACTGGTATGGCATTTGCTGCTGATAGGTGTAGGCTCTTGCAAACTGCTTCAAAAACTCGATTGTTGATTTTCTTGGTTTGACGGAAGATTGTTGTGTTCCGTTGCATTCTTTTGTAATCAAATGAGTAGAGTTTTTCTGCATAGGCAATATTGTTTAAAGTTCATACATATCAGTAACGCATCAGTGTGGCGAATTATTATATAACAGGCAAAAAAATAATGGGTTGCACACATGCGCAACCCATTATTTATGATAAATATCAGACTATTTTTACTTAGTGATGCCGAATTCTTTCGCGATGCGGTTGATTTTCTCGTCTGCGCGTGCCTCTGTTGCTTTATATTCATCGGCGGAAGCGAGAGTGTCGTGAACCTCGATGTAGAATTTGATCTTAGGCTCTGTTCCAGACGGGCGGACAGACACTTTCGTGCGGTCGGCTGTGTAGTATTGGAGCACGTTTGACGTAGCCGGCATGTCGAGTTTCTTTGTCTCGCCTGTCGCCACGTTTGTCTCTACGAGCGATTGGAAGTCTTTTACGGTCACCACTGGCGATCCGGCGATTTCCTTCGGTGGGTTCTCGCGGAATTGTTTCATCAAGGCGATGATTTCCTCTGCGCCCGATTTGCCTTTGCGCACCAAAGAGATGCCTTTCTCGCGCGAGAAGCCGTACTTCATATAGATGTCGATCAGCATGTCGGTCATGTTCAAGCCCTTGTCTTTTGCCCAAGCTGCGATTTCAGCCATGAGCGAGATTGCCGACACTGAGTCTTTGTCGCGGACGAAATCCTCGGCCAGGAAGCCGTAGCTTTCCTCGCCGCCGCCCAGATAGCGGGCTTTGCCTTCGTTTTCGCGCATCACGTTGGCAATCCATTTGAAGCCGGTGAAGCAGTCATACATCTTTATGTGCTGAGCTTCGGCGATTGTGCGGATTGTCTCGGTTGTCACGATTGTCTTCACGATGTATTCATTGCCGGTGAGTGTGCCGAGCTCCGTGTTGCGGGTCATCAGATAGTTGAGGAAAATCATCACAATCTGGTTTCCGTTGATGAGCACATACTCGCCGTTGTTGTCGCGGATCACGAGGCCGATGCGGTCAGCGTCGGGGTCGGAAGCCATCACTACCTCTGCGCCGGTTTCCTTTGCTTTCTCGATGGCCATTGCCATAGCCGACGGCTCTTCTGGGTTTGGCGAAGCGACGGTAGGGAAGTCGCCGCTGAGCACTTCCTGCTCAGGCACGCCGATGATGTTTGTGAAGCCGTAGTTTGCAAGAGAGCGGGGAATCAGTTTCAAGCCGGTTCCGTGGATTGGCGTGTAGACAATCTTCATGTCGTGATGTCTCTTGATTGCCTCTGGACTGAGCGACAGGCTTTTTACTTTTTCAAGGAAAATCTTGTCAACTTCCTCTCCGATGATTTCAATCTTCGACGGGTCGCCTTTGAATTTGATGTCGGCAACGTCGGTCACCTCGTTGACATATTTGATTGTGTTCACGTCGTGAGGGGCAATCATCTGCGCGCCGTCGTCCCAATAGGCTTTGTAGCCGTTGTATTCTTTCGGGTTGTGAGATGCAGTGATGATCACACCGCTCTGACATCCGAAATGGCGGATTGCAAACGACATTTCCGGAGTAGGGCGGCAAGAGTCGAAGAGATACACCTTGATGCCGTTGGCCGAGAAGATGTCGGCAACGATTTCGGCGAATTTGCGGCTGTTGTTGCGCACGTCGTGACCCACCACAACCTTGATTTCCGGAAGGTCCTTGAACGCCACTTTCAGATAGTTTGACAAGCCTTGGGTGGCGGCGCCAACGGTGTATATGTTCATACGGTTTGAGCCGGCGCCCATGATTCCGCGCAAGCCACCAGTGCCGAATTCGAGGTCTTTATAGAACGACTCGATGAGTTCTGTCTTGTCTTCGCTGTCGAGCATAGCCTTTACGGCAGCGCGTGTTTCTTCGTCGTATTCAGGAGAAAGCCATTTCTCGGCTTTTTCCGTAACTTGTTTTAGGAGTTCGTTGTCCATAATATTTTTAGGTTTTATAAGATTTTTCTAAAGTGAACAAATTTAATGATATAAAAGGTAATGACCAAAAATAAACGGGTCATTTTTCTTCGTTGCCTTCTTTTCGGCTCCGTTGCGGCAATTCTTCATCGTTCTCGCGCAGCTTTTTGAGGCGCTCTTTGTGTTTGAGCGTGAAATGCAGCAGCACGATTACGAGCAGCGACACGCCCATCACTCCGAAATATTGCAGATACTTGCCTGCAGCCACCTGTCCGCGGCCTACGTAGGCCATCACCATCAGATAAACAAGCAGCAGCAGCGGCAGCCATGTGGATTTTTTAGTTTTCATTGTCGGTTGATTTTATGACTTTATATTTTGACTCTTCCGGCACAAACGCATCGCTGAGCAGCCGTCGGTAGATGCGTATGCACGCCCATGCGTCGATGGCGGCATAGGATGTCTGTGCCTCGGTGAGCGTCTCGGCGTCCCAGTTCGACAGCTGTTGCGACTTTGAGATTTTCATATCAAACAGGATTGCGTAGATTTTCTGCAGGCTTGAGCAGCCGAAATTGTAGTCGGGCACAAGTTTCTGCAGGTCGATGAATCCCTGGGGGTGGAAGTCGTAGTTGTGGGCGAGCATCGAGAAGTCGTCGTGGAGCGACAGTCCGATTTTTGGAATGTCGGGGTTGTCCATGATTTCGTGCAGAGGTTCGAGGTCGTCAATTTTGCGCACGCGGAACAGGAAGCACACATCGTCGGCTGAAATCTGAATCAGCGAGACGTGGATAGGCACTCCTTTTCTGAATGTGGGCTTTGATTCGGTGTCGAAGCCGAGGATAGGATATTTTTTCAGTATCGACACCGCTTTGCGTGCCTCGGCGGCGGTGTTTACCACCTTGATTACACCGGGAAACTCCACTCGGGGCAATTCTGCCAGTTGTTCTTTTGTTATGGTGAGAGAATAACTCTTGTCTGTCATCTTTTGAATTTTGGTGCAAAGGTAGGTATAAATAATATATTTATGTCTAATTTTGTGCCCGATTATGGAAAAATTCAGTTGGAAAGGCCACGGCGCGATGCTGCTGGCGAATACGAGTTGGGGCTTGATGTCGCCCCTTGCCAAGGTTGTTATGGCTGGCGGTGTGGTCACGCCGTTTGTGCTCACCGATTTGCGCATATTCGGCGCGATGGTGCTGTTCTGGGCAGTGTCGCTGTTTCAAAAACCGGAGCACGTGCCGCCGCGCGACATGCTGCGTCTGTTTGTCGCGTCGCTTCTTGCCATAGTGTTCAATCAGGGCAGTTTCATCTTTGGGGTCAAACTGTCGTCGCCTGCCGACGCGTCGATAATCACCACGAGTATGCCTTTGTGGGCAATGCTTCTTGCCGCCGTATTCCTTCGTGAGCCGGTCACGGGGAAAAAGGTGGCAGGCATAGCTTTCGGGGCTGGGGGCGCGTTGATGCTCATTCTGGGCAGTGGAGCCACTGCCACGGCAGCCGGCGCGCATCCCATACTTGGCGACCTGCTTGTGCTTTTCGCCCAACTGAGTTATGCCACCTATCTTGTCCTGTTCAAAAATTTTATATGCCGCTATTCGCTTGTGACGGTGATGAAGTGGATGTTTACCTATGCTTTTCTCTGCACGCTTCCGTTCTCATATTCGAGTCTTGTGGCAACCGACTGGCTTGCGCTTGGATGGGACGATGTGCTTGCCGTGGCGTTTATCGTGGTGTTTGCCACGTTTGTGAGCTATATGTTTATCATTGTCGGGCAGAAGAATCTGCGTCCCACGGTGGCTGGAATGTACAACTACGTGCAGCCCGTAGTGGCGTGTGTCGTGACGGCTTGTCTCGGGCTCGACTCGTTCAATGTGATGAAGGGGCTTGCCGTGGCGATGATTTTTGTGGGCGTGTTTCTCGTCACAACGAGCAAGAGCCGCGCCGACGAGCGCCGCGAGGCACGACGGTGACATGAAACGAAATCGGCGCCGTGCCTGTGCAGACACGACGCCGACCATATTGTGAAGCTTTAGATGCTTGCTGTTAGTTATTCTTTAACAACCTTCCAAGCCTGCTTGCCATTGTAGGTGGTCTCTACCGATTTGTAGCCAGGGGCAACGAAGTTGGTGTGTGCGCCTTCGGCAGTGTTGTCGGCAGGATTGAAGCCTACGAATATGCCGCCCATGATTTTTATGGCGCATTTGCCATCTTTGTATGGCTCGTCCTTGCAGTTGATTAGATATTTAGCATCTCCTGTTGTCTCGAAAACGCCACCGTAGATGTTGAGGTTGCATTGTCTATAGGTCCCCCTCCAAGGTTTTATGCTTTGTAAATAGATACATTCAGAGTCCCCGTTTAATCCTCCTGCTGTTTTGAAATGACCGCCGTAAATATTCGCCGTGCCATTAACAAGTCTTAAAGCATAGCTGCCAGCTGCTCCTGAGTTGCCCTCGAGCGTGACATTGTCGTATATGTTTACGGTTCCAGAATATGCTTGAACCCCGACTTCTATAGCAGCAGCCTGAGATGTTGTTGGGTTGGGACTAATAAGGACAGGGGCAATGATAGAGCCATTGCCTGAAATCGTCAAATTGCTATTTTTGCGGACACTCAATGTGTATAGGTCGCCTGTTTCTGTTGGCTCTAACTTTAAAACGCTACCGTTTTTGAATACTAAATTTGACTTTGAATGGCAAGTCGTAATAGTAGCTGTGCTTATGTTTGAACTAATGGCAGTTATAGAGCCTCTTTTGAAAGAACCCTCAAGTTCCGCTTCTGTTGTAGCCTCCACAGCCGGCACAACTTTCCAGATGGTGCGGCCGTCGGCAGCTGTGCCGTTTGCGATTGAAGCATAGCCAGGGGCTACGAAGTTGGTGCCGTCGCCCTCAGCCTTGCAGTCGCCAGGGTTGAATCCAATGAATGTGCCGCCGGTAACGATGATTTTCGCTGTTCCGTTTCTGCGGTTCGCGTCATAGCAGTTGAGCACGAACTCATCGGCTTTCTCTGCGTCAGGATATTTCTGCTGCACCTCGAATGTTCCGCCTTTTATTTCCGCAACACCTTCAAGTACATAGACTGCGTGGATGTTGCCGTTGAAGTGTCCGTCCTCGATAACAAGATGCCCTCCGTCCTGAACATCGACAGCGTAGCAGTCGTTGGCTTTGGCGATGACATCACCGTCGCCTGAAAGAGTCAGTTTGCTGTCGGTGCCTCTTACAGAGAACAGAGACCAGCTGTTTGGCACGCTTGGGTTTTCCCACAAGTCGGTGGTGTTTTTCACCGTTTTCCCGTTGAGGTTCACTGACATTGTTTTGCCTGGTTGCACAGCGATTGTGCGGTCAAAGTCAACGTTGTCGCTCAGCGTCACCGCTCCACCGATTTGCGAAGCTGTGTAGAGAGCGCCGAGATTGTAGTTGGTGGTTGCAAATGCCGGTTCGATGACCACATTGAAGTCAGTGGTGTTTGTGAGCAGCGAGCCGTAGATGTTTGTGCGGTAGTTGCGCTGCACTGGCACGTTTGTGAACGTGCGGCTCTGCGGGCCTCCATAGTTGAAAGCCACGTCGACAGTCGCCTTGTCAGCACCTACGAGCAGGTAGTCCATCGACAGGTATTTGTAGCCGCCGGCAACGGGAAACTCTCCGTCGGATGCTGTCGGAATGGCTTTCATAGTGAATGTGCGGTCAGCCTCGTCGGCAACTTCGCCGGTGGCAAGGTTCAGCGTGGCGAATGCTTTTGCCACAACTTCGGTCTGGGTCACTTCCAGTCCGGAGGCCTTGGCGGCGTCAAAGTCGTCGGTTCCTATGTTCACCTGCGCGAACGGACGTGTAAGTTTGACGTCAACACTTTGGTTTCCGCTTACGGTGATTGTTTCTTTCTTGAAGAAAGCGTCGCAATTGTCGCTGTTGTTGTTCACCTTGCTATAGTCCACACTCACTTCCTGTGATGCCGGATTGAAAGTGTATGGAGAATCGGTTGTGGCGTCAGCCCAGAAAATCACGTCGTAGGTCTTGCCTGTGGTCAGTTTCAACGAGACTGTCTGCTTGAGATTGTTCATTTCGGCTTCTCCCACAACAGTTGTCTCGTCGCCGAACACCTTCAGAGGAGTTGATTGCCCAGCCTCATACACTGCATATTGCAGATGTTTCGCCGTCAGTCCGTCGGCAAACGCACGGGTTCCCATCTCCGAAGGCAGTTGCGCTGTGAATGTCACGGTTCCCTCGTCGCCTGTCTTCAGGCCGTTGTCCATCTCATCGTTACACGATGTCACGAGCAGCGCCGCGGCTGCAATCGTGAAAGTGGAAAGTAGATACCTTTTCATTGTTTTGGTTTTGTTTGGTTAAGTCTATAATTTGTTTTTGTTTGGTCAGGTTTGTCTGATGTTTCGGGGCTGTGCCCCAATATTGGCACAAGCACCCTCGCTTAGCGGAACGCCGACAATGCGTCGCGTTGCGAGGTGCTTGTGATTTTTATAATTATTGTTTGGGAATGGAAATTCGTAATAAGAGAAAGGACAGGCACAATGCGTCCTTCAGCCGAAATTGTGCGCTTCTCGGCATTGTTGAAGTTATGAATTGTAGCATTCATTGTCGTTTCTCTGATATTTTTTTGCAAATATAGGGGGGGGGTAATCAAAAAACCAAATAAATTCCCAACTTTTTTCACAAAAAATCACACTAAAATCTGCTGAATAGCTTAAAATGAGCTATTTATGAGTCTTTCACCTCAATAGAGGTAATGATTTGGCAATAGTCCCAATTTCTGCAATATGCATACGTTTGCTGTCAAACAACTCTTCTCCGCTGTAAAGGTACAATAACTACATGAAATAACAATCGTTAAATTTATAATGATTATCGCAAAATTTAATGTATATTTGTAGCAAAATTCGGTGAATTTATGAAACTAAACAAGATAAAAGATGTCTTAGATAGCAAGGGTATTTCACAAACCTGGCTGGCAAAACAGTTAGGCAAGAGCTTTAGCACGGTTAATTGCTATGCTCGGAATAAATATCAACCCGATTTAGAGACACTTCTTGAAATCTCAAAGATTTTAGAAGTTGACCTCAAGGATTTGATTACGGACGAGAACGAAAGAGTGTAATGAACTCGTAGTTTTCTGTCTTAGTAAATATGTTGTAGAACTTCTGATAATAAAATATTAGTTGAATATGGGCATAAGCAAAGATTTAACAGAAGAGGATGTCAAGTTCCGCTATATCAACGAGGCCATTACAAGCAAAGGATGGTCAAAGGATAGCATTTTTATGGAACAGGAGGTTAAATTTACTGACGGTAAAATTAGCCTTCATGGTAATCTTGTGCATAGAGAGAAACCTAAGTTTGCCGACTATGTGCTTTATGCAAATAAGGCAACACCCTTAGCCATTGTAGAGGCAAAGGATGCTAATCATTCTGTTTCTCATGGATTGCAACAAGCTATGACTTATGCCCAAATGCTTGATGTTAAGTTTGCATATAGTTCTAATGGGGAGGGCTTTGCCGAACATGACTTCTTGACAGGCAAGGAACGCACTTTTGCCATGGACGAGTTTCCGACAAAAGAAGAACTTGTCGAAAGATATAAAAGCGAGGCTAACGGTGGCAATGGACTTAATGAGCAAGAATTGGCTGTCATTAAGCAACCGTTCTGCACTGGTCAGAATATATTTCCTCCACGATATTATCAGCGCAATGCCGTAAATCGTACTGTCAATGCTATAGCAAAAGGGCAAAATCGTGTCCTTCTTGTCATGGCAACTGGTACAGGCAAGACATACACTGCTTTTCAGATTGTATGGCGTTTGCTTCATAGTGAATTGAAAAAGAAAGTGTTATATCTTGCTGACCGCAACATATTGGTTGACCAATCCATACAACAGGACTTCAAGCCGCTAAACAGGGTAACACACAAGATTGACTACTCCAAAGATAAGAATCACTTGGAGGAATTGAAATCTTATCAAGTGTTTTTTGCGCTATACCAGCAGTTGATTGGACAGAATGATGCCAAGAATTATCAAGAGCTGTTCCCTAATCCCGACTACTTCGACCTTGTTATCGTTGATGAGTGTCATAGAGGTAGCGCAAAGGATGATAGCAACT
>ENA-ORMS01001248-ORMS01001248.1-human-gut-metagenome-genome-assembly--contig:-NODE-1248-length-21542-cov-2.651184_pt1 | contig 21542 bp, 20 predicted proteins | sample MGYA00242104_ERZ508997 | MGnify/ENA primary metagenome ERZ508997 (study PRJEB26280, sample SAMEA2338704) | human gut metagenome | biome: human gut; feature: human-associated habitat; material: faeces... | reverse complement strand
GTCTTAGCGGTAATCTGGGCATTTATTATGTTGATAAATTCGGCGAGGTCGGTCTTGCCGTCTTTGTCAAATTTGGCTTTAATGGCGTCGTATGTTTGCTTGCCGATTTGCGATTTTAGGTCGGGAAGGCCGGCGGCGGCGACTGCCTGCTCGTTTATGAAGGTTTCTTGAGAAACATAGTCGAGCGGGAACTTCTTTTCCGCCAACTTTTTTATCATCGCTATATCGTCGGCGTCGGCCGCAAAAGCGAGATTTTGTATCGATTCCCAAGCGTTCATCTGCTTTACAAGCCAAGTCTTTGCTGCCGACTTGCTGGAAGGCTCCATTTCCGCAGCCTTCGCTTCAAGCTTGGATTTGAGGTCGGCGGGCATTTCCTGGGCGAATGCGGGTATTGCGGAAAGGCTCGCTAATATAAATAAAGCTGTTATTTTTCTCATATATGAAAAGGATAGTATAAACGGCTTTTGCGTGTGTCAATAATTTCTTAAAAATAGCCAGCCGCTTGTTGCGGGTTTTTTAGCGTTAAATTTTAGCTTGAAGGCAGTTTCCGCCTCTGCTTGAATCGCATATGTTCAATGAAATTGTTAAAGAAGATATTGTCTATCGGAAGAATATTTTCCCTATCAAAGAAAAATGCGGAGGCTTCCGATAAAACCGCCAAACCAAATAAGGGCGAACGCAAAAACGGGTCAAGGCGCCGTTTGAACGCCCCCCAAAACGGCGGGCGTCCAAAAACTGCGGGCTCGGCAAAACCGCAGGAAAAATCCCGCCGTCGCTCAAAAAACGCGAAAGCCCGCGATATTGCAGGAGAAATCCCGCCGGCAAAAATTCCGGAAAAATCGCCGCCGCAGCCGTATGAAATCGGCGAGCTTATGGCTGCTATACCGGAATTTGCGGCTTTCGATCTCGGCGCGCAGACGCTGTCGGCAGTAAAGGATATGGGATATTCCCAGCCGACTCCGATTCAGAGCTCGGCGATTCCGGAGATACTGAACGGTTCCGATTTAATCGCAACGGCGCAGACGGGCACGGGCAAGACCGCCGCGTTCGCATTGCCGGTTATAAAACTCGCAAAAGCGCACGAGCAGGGCGGCCCGAGAGTTCTCGTATTGAGTCCCACCCGCGAACTCGCTGCCCAAAGCGCTGAGGCGTTTGAGAATTTTTCAAAGTACACGTCGCTGCGCACGCTGCTCGTCCAGGGCGGAACTTCAATGGACAGGCAGACCGCCTTATTGAAAGCGGGGGTCGATATTGTCGTGGCAACGCCGGGAAGGCTACTCGACCACATCAGGCAGCGCAACATATCTCTTAAAGGAGTGCGCTGGCTGATACTCGACGAAGTTGACAGAATGTTCGATATGGGGTTTATCGAAGACGTATCAAACATAATCAGATACTGCCCCAAAGACCGCCAGACTCTTTTCTTTTCGGCAACAATGCCCGACGCCGTTTTGCGCCTCTCAAAGTGGGCGTTGAAAGACCCTAAGAAAGTCGGGGTAGGAGTGGTTCATTCTCCCGCCGATACGATAGAGCATTTTATTTATCCGGTTGACGGAATTCAAAAGTACGACTTGCTCCTTGAAATTCTCAAAAGGATAGACTGCGAAAGCATCATAGTATTTACGCGCACGAGAATCGACGCGGACAGAATCGGCGAATGGCTCGTTGCGCACGACTACCCCGTGTCCATACTCCACTCGGACCGCACGCAGCGCGAGCGTGACAAGGCTTTGAAAGACTTCAAGGACTGCGTATCGAAAATACTTGTGGCTACCGACATCGCCTCGCGCGGGCTCGACATCTCAAACGTTGGCTACGTTATAAACTTCAACGTTCCCGAACATTCTGAGGATTATGTCCACCGCATTGGCCGCACGGGAAGGGCGAACCGCGAGGGAAAGGCCGTCACCCTCTTTTCAAGCGACGAGACGGAATTTTTGAAGCGAATAGAGTCGTTTATAGGCGAAAAAATCGAGCGCCGCAAACTCGAAGGTTTTGCGTACCGCACGGAGCCCGTTCTCGACGAGCCTGTCCACAAGCGCCGCAAGCGCAATAGGTAAATTTTTGCGCGATGCGGTATTTGCGCGGCGTATTTTTCCCATGCTGAGGTTTATAAGGCGCACATTTTACTTAGCCGTTGCGGGGATTCTATGCTTCGCGGGGTTTGGCGTATATTGTTATTTGCGCGTGGATTCGTACCACACGACCGAGGATGTTTCAAAAATAGGGAGAGAAAGGCATTTTGCGCTGCTTCTTGGAACTTCCAACAAGCTTGTTGGAGGCGCTGCAAATCCGTTCTATTTAGCTCGGATAGAATCCGCTGTACGCCTATACAAAGCGGGCAAGATATCGGGGATTATCGCAAGCGGCGACAACCGCGACAGATACTACAACGAGCCCGCCCGAATGAAGCGCGACCTCACTCTTGCCGGAGTCCCCGAAAGCGCGATACTTACCGACCCAATGGGACTGCGCACTTACGATTCCGTAATCAGGTGCAGGGACGTATTCGGAGTGAAAAACCCGATTATAATATCGCAGGATTCCCATTGCAAGCGCGCTTTATATATAGCCGATTCCCTGGGCATGAAGGCTATAGGCTTTGCCGCGCCGACTCCGACCCAGTCCAAGTTTAGGGTTTACAATTCCGCCCGCGAATTTTTTGCGCGCATGATGGCTGTAATCGACGTAAACGTGACGAAAGGCAGCGTGGACGTGGACGAACTCTTAAAAGAGGTGAAAGAATCGAAATATTTTTCCGATATTGCGAAAAAATTCGGAAAATAGTTTATCTTGCGCCCGCTTGGTGCGTGCGGCGCAATTGGTAGCCTAAAAAGCTTGCGCGGCGAAATTTGCCAATCGCATTTTACTTTGCAAAAAAAGAGCGGCCTCGGTTTTCACGCAATTTGAACTAAGGTTGCTTAAATGTTTCTGCGCTTAAAAAATCTACAGCGCGCGGAAGATTAGCTTCGGCAGAGGGAAAAAATCCGCGCGGCTGAGGCGATTCAAGCTCGGTATAGAGTGAGTTCAGACAGAGGGAAAATTTAAACCGCACGGCGGAGAAATCGGGCACGCGCAATTTTGAGAAAAACTTTATTTAATCGGAGCTATTGGGAGGAAATCGGACGTGCGCAGTTCTGCGAGGAAATCGGATTGAAATCGACTTTGGGAGAATGTTTTATTAACCGTAACTTTGCGCTAATGTTGAATCAAGAGAAACCCGTGAAAATGTTTTATTAACCGCAAGCCTGCGGAAATGTTTAATCAGGCGCGGCTTTTTTAGGAAGTTAATTACATAAAACAAAGTTAGGAATTGGGACTAATCCGGCTCAACGTGAATGTTGATTGTGGAGTCGCCGAGCTTTGAGCGTATCATTTTTTCTATGCGCTCGGCGATGTCGTGCGCCTGGACGATGGAGAGGTTTCTATCGACATGTATATTTACGTCTATCTCATACTTATCGCCTGCGGAGCGGACTCGCAAGTCGTGGGATTTTACTACTCCCTCGATTTCCCCCAAAATTTCCTGAATTTGGCGCCTCGCCTCGTCGGGGGCCTTGTCTAAAAGCTCGTCTATTGCCCTGCGCGCCAAGTTCCAAGACACGCATATAACTATTGCCGCAACTCCGAGAGCCGCGAAGGAGTCGGCGGACGGCCAGCCAAGCCAAGTGCATATTAGGCCGAAAAGCACCACTGCCGAGCTCAATATGTCGGTCGAAAAATGCAGGGCGTCGGCTTCAAGGGCTTGGCTTTTGTATTTTTTTGCAGCCTTCATCAGGGCGCGGGAGCGCGTGACGTCCACTACTATGGACGTAATCACAACCGCAAAGCTCCAAAACCCGACGCTTACGTCGGTATGCCCCCCAAGTAGCCGATCTACAGCCTCCCATATAATCCAGCCGCATGTTATAAAGAGCAGGGCTGCCTCTGCGAGAGCCGACAGGTTCTCTATCTTTCCGTGCCCGAAATTATGGTCTTGGTCGGCGGGCTTGCCTGACATCTTTACGCACACCCAGGTGATTGCCGCGGCAACAAAGTCGAGTGCCGAATGCAGCGCTTCAGACAATATACCCAAACTGCCCGTGGCAAATCCGACAACCGCTTTGAAGGTCGTCAGCAGTACCGCGGCGCAGAGCGATAGAAACGCGGTGCGGGATTTCTCAATTTCAGGGTGGTCCATCTTAAAAAAATATTTCTCAATAATTGTTTTTTTAGAAAATTTTAACAAGCAAAAATCCGATTTTATTTGCGGTTTGGCGCAAATTTCTGGATATTTAAAAAAATGAAAAAAATAAAATGTCTCGTCACGGCGGGGCCTACCCGCGAGTACTTCGATCCTGTGCGTTTTATAAGCAACCCTTCGTCGGGGAAAATGGGGTGGAATATTGCGCGCGCGGCGTCCGAGGCGGGCTGGGAAACTTCGCTTGTCTTGGGGCCCTCCCAGCTCGGAGATATAGATGGCGTTGAAATCAGGCGGGTTGTGAGCGCGCTCGATATGCTCGAAGAATGCAAAAAGCTATTTGCGGATTGTGACATTCTAATAATGTCGGCTGCCGTCAGCGACGTCCGGCCTGCCGAGAGGCTTGAGCGCAAGGCGGGGAAGGAGGATATAGATTTAAATCCGCGCCTCGAGCGCAATCCGGATATTTTAAAGACCCTGTCAAAGGATAAGGGCGCGCGCGTGTTGGTCGGCTTTGCCGCGCAGACTCACGATATAATGAAATACGCAAAAATAAAACTCTCGGAAAAAAACCTCGATTGCATAGTTGCAAACAATGTCGCTTCGGGGTCGTACGGATTTGCGTCGGACATGAACAAGATAGAGGTGTTGATGCGCTCGGGAGAAGTCGTCGATTTTGAGCCCGACGGAAAATATGAGCTGGCTAAAAAGCTCGTTGCATTTTTAAACGAAAGATTTTTTTAGGGTTTTTTTTAGTCGGCGATTATGCAGGCGCTGTTTGCGCCTAAAAAAAATTGTCTCAACATTTGCAGGCGGGAGGCCAAGTTTTTGCCGCCCGCATTTTTTTATTTGCGCGAATTGCGGCGGACGCCGATTGGATTTGAACGGCAAAAAAAATCGCGGGAAATCCGCCAATTAAAAATATTTTGGAATTTTAAGGAAATTTGACTTAGCGCGAACCGATATTCGTATTCCCGAGACTTAAAATGAAACGTAAAACCGCGTTCCAAATTGGGCTTTTTTGAGCACCGCGCGGCTAATAGCTGCTTTTGAGTGCGGCAGCCTCAATTACATAAAGATTTTATTGAGTATGTTTTTCAGCTCTTTCGTAAGCCGCGGGGCTTGTCCGTCGCGCACAATTATAAGGCGGCGGCACTTTCTGGATATTTCTTCGGGACTGTATGATACTATTTCAACTTCCCCTCCCTTAGCGCCGACGCGCGGTTTTTTTATGCGCTCAAATTTTTTAGGAAGGCCGTACCATGTAAAATGAATGTCCCACCCGCACTCCTCGCCGTCAATATCCGTAAGCGCCGGGTAATTGCGCACGAAGTCGGGAATGTCCCTCGTATAGACCCTCACTACAACAGCAGTCGGCAGGCTTTTTATGTACCCGGAAAGCCCCTCGCCGATTTTCCCGCTCCTCGCCGCCCTGTAAAATTCGAGCGGATCAAATCCTTGCAGATTCATTCCGTTGTAATTGCCGAAGAAATTTTTTTCTTTGTATTTTTGTGCGGCGTACCACGCCTTGAAATTGCTCCCGTACATAAGTCCAATTTCAAAATGCAGATGCGACTGCGCCTTTGCAATCGGTATTGAAGAGCTGCTGCGCCCCATGCGGCCTATTCTGCCCTTAGCGGGCAACGACGCCCCGACTTTGAGCGACGGGTCTATCTCAGAGAGGTGCGCGTATAGAGTATAGACATTTACGTCCAACCCGGGGTGCTCCATGACAACGTATCTGCCGTACGAGCTGTTCCCGGCAATGCGGTTTATCATGACAACTTTTCCGGGAAACGCCGCATATATTCCGTCGAGCGCCTCGCCGCGTTTGTCGCGGCTTACCGGCTTTATGTCGATGCCTTCGTGGAAGCGGTATCCGTTGTTGCGGGTGTCTCCAAAGAGCCCGCTTTCGGGGCGCCCGCTGGCTGTCGGCTGAATGAAGCTCGTGTAGTCTTCGCCTTCTCCAAAAGCTTTAGAGTCGGTCGGCCACACGAGATCCGTTCCACAGCACGCGCCTGCGGAAATCGCAAGGAGAATATATGCGCACAAACACCTCATTGCGGCTACCAAGTAAGCGTGGAGCCTTCTTCTTTCTTTATTTCCTCGACCGTCTCTATCGACTTCGCGAGCTCATTGTAGAATTTGCCTACGTCCTTGTCCTTGGGAATCTCTATGTGGGCAAAGAGCGAACCGTCGGAGATTGTGGTGTCGATTTTTCTGAGGGCGATGGGCTCCCCTCCGTAGAGGACGACTATGTATCCGCCCATATTTGCGGCGGTCGCCTGAAGCAGCCTTCTTTTGCCGCGGTCGTTGCATGTGAACAAAAATCCTGTTATTGGGCCGTCGATAAGGGTTATCTGGGCGAGGTCTATTTTTGCCAAGTCGCCGGTGTACATGAATTGGTCTTCGTTCATCATCACAGTAAATCCGCTAAACGGCATTGTCACAACTTTGCGGGTGAGGCCGGGCGAGATTCCGCGGTCGTTTGCTATGTGGAACGTTAGAAGGCGCGTGTTTTTCTTTTCGTCGTCGCTCGAGCACGCTACGAGCGTTATTGCGACAAACGCCATTAGGAGAATTTTTAGGGTATTTTTCATAAGTTTTATATAATGATGTTTCCGAGTTGATTTTGTATTTTTATTATCATGTCGGTGTCGAGATTTTTTTGGGGCACGTCAAATTCGCGTTTAGTCGAGACCTGCACGTATTTTTGAATCCCGGATTTGGGTCTTCCAACCGGGCGCAAGATTCTCTTGCGCTCGAGCAGAAGCGCGAGCATTTGCTTGACGACGTCCGCTTCGTCGGTCGTCACACCCGAGGATTCGTCGAAAAGCGACACGAAAAAGTCTTCCGAAGACGACAGCGCCATGCGCCTTGCCGCCCTCTCGTCCTCCTCTGGGTGCGCGCTCACAACGCGCTCCCATCTTCCGATAATTTTGCCGTTTATTTTTGAGGGGTCGAATTCGTCCGCATGGCAGTCGGCGCGGTCGAGATTTCCGAGGGGGTCGATGAACACGGCGCAGACAATCGTATCTCCGGGCAGGATGTCGCGCCCGGATATGGAGGATTTTTTTGAAAGGGGTTTTATTTGCCAGTCGAGCATTGCTAATCTTCGTTGTCGAGGGCGTAGTTTTTGTTTCTTGCAGTGGGCATTCCAGCGCGCAGCCACGCATTTACGAACATATCGAGGTCGCCGTCCATAACTGCCTGCAAATTGCCAGTCTCGGCGCCGGTTCGCAGGTCCTTTACAAGCTGGTAGGGTTGGAAAACGTAGCTGCGTATCTGGTTGCCCCACGATATCTCGCCTTTTTCACCGTAAAACCTGTCCATTTCGGTGCGCTTTTGGTCGAGCAGTTTTTCGTATATGCGGCTTTTCAGGATTTTCATTGCGCTCGCCTTGTTCTTAAATTGAGACCTCTCGTTTTGGCACGCCACGACTATTCCCGTCGGCAGGTGCGTGATTCTAACCGCCGACTCCGTTTTATTAACATGCTGCCCGCCTTTGCCGCTCGAACGGTAGGTGTCGATTTTGAGGTCTTCGTCTTTTATATCCATATCGATGTCGTCTTCTATTTCCGCGATTACGTCCACCGATGCGAAAGAAGTGTGGCGGCGCTTATTGGCGTCGAATGGGCTGATTCTGACAAGCCTGTGCACGCCTCTTTCGGCCTTGCAGTAGCCGTAGGCGTTGGGGCCGATTACGCGGAATGTCACTCTTGATACGCCGGCTTCTTCTCCGGGTTGTACATCTTCGATTTCAGTTTTATATCCGCGCCTTTCCGCCCAGCGCAGGTACATTCTAAGCAGCATTTCCGCCCAATCGCAGCTTTCTGTGCCTCCGGCGCCGGCGTGGATTGTGACTATCGCGTTGCAGGAGTCGTGCGGGCCGCTCAGGAAAGATTCGATTTCCGCAGTATCGAGTGATTTTTTCAAACGATGTTTCGGAGGAAAGCTCTTCGGCGAGTGCCGGGTCTTCGTCCGACTCTTCCGCCAATTCAAACAGTGCGCGGAGGTCTTCGGTGCGCTTTTTTAGGCTTGTTAGCGGATTTACGAGATTTTTAAGCCTTGTAAGTTCAGATATTACCGATTGCGCCGCAGAGTGGTCGTCCCAAAAATTTGGGGCAGCCATTTTTGTTTCGAGTTCGGTTATTTCTGTGCGTTTTTTATCCACGTCCAAAAATTTCCACAGGTATCCGAACCTCTTAAAAATTTCTTCGGCCGAAGCCTTCACCTCCATGTCGACAATCATAGGTTGCAAATTTTTTCGCCGAACCGATTTTTATCAACACAAAAAAGCTTGAAATGAAAAAATAAATCGGAATATTGTAATAGGACAACGGTTTTTGCTTATGCGATATACCGTAAGGTGCAACTATTTATCCCCTCAAATAAAATGTCAGAAGAAACAAACAATACACAGCCAACTTCAAATCCGGAAGTAAAACCCGTACTGCCCGAAGCCCCTGCGGCTAAACCCGTGCTTCCCGAGGCCCCCGCCGCGAAACCGGTGTTGCCCGAAGCCTCCGCCGCAAAAACAGTTCTGCCGGAGGCCCCCGCCGCAAAGCCCGCTGCCGCAGCTTCAGCGCCTAAAATCGTTTTGCCCACGGCGGCTCCGAAACAGCCCGCTAAGCCTTCCGTGTCTCTGCCGAAGGCAAATATGTCGCGCCCCAAGCCGGTTTCAGTGAAGCCGTTGCAGCCGGTCGAGATTAAGAGCGATTCACCGAGCGCGCTTTCGGTTGCTGTTGATTTTATTGCGGCGGCAGTTGCGGTTGCGTTTGCGGTGATGATTGTTCTTGACGTATAGGAACTTTTTGAGAGAAATTGCAAAAGATTTTTGAACAGGCGCAGTTAGCGCCTGTCTTTTTTGATACTTGAACTTACAAAACAATAAATTCGGCCGATAAACAAATTTATGCGGTATAAAAATCCGCTAAAATTTGAAAAGGCTATAATAACGGATAAAATATGTCAGACAAAGTAATACATCTCAATTCATCGAATTTCGATTCAACGATATCGAGCGACAAGCCAGTGCTCGTCGATTTCTGGGCGCCGTGGTGCGGCCCGTGCCGCATGTTGGGGCCGACTATCGACGAACTTGCGGACACTGTCGGCGATTCTGCCTTAATTTGCAAACTCAATGTCGATGAGTCCCCCGACATCGCGCAGAAGTATGGAGTCAACCAGATTCCCACAATCATATTTTTCAAAAAATCCAAAATGGTCGGCGTTTCCGGAACGGCCACAAAAGACGCTCTGCTTGCAAAATTAAAGTCTTTTTAAAAAGCAAAGCATCTAAAAATTCCCCGTTTGCCAGATTGGGCGGCGGGGTTTTTTATTTGCGGTGCGCCCCGTCTGCGCCATTTGAATATTTTGCGATAAATGCGAATGTATAGCGGCGCAAAAAAATTATAAGCCGCCCAAAATTTTTTTTAACATAGATAAATTTAAAGGCGCATGCACGCTGATTGCGCCAAAGCCTTTTGGCAATAAAGGAGAAGTTTGGCGGGGTAGGCCGCTTTTTAATTTGTAAGTAAAAAGCGCAAACGAGGCGCGGAACGCATATGGTATCCGCTATTTGCCGTTGGATACGAGGACTCCGTCAACGAGCGATACGATGCGGTCGGCGATATCAAGAATGCGGTTGTCGTGCGTTACAAGCACTACTGTTACGCCTATTTCCTTCGCCATTTTTTTTATGATATCTACAATTTCCCTCCCGCTTTTTTGGTCGAGAGAGGCGGTTGGCTCGTCCGCGAGAACTATGCTCGGCTTTCTTATTAGCGCGCGGGCTATTGCGACTCTTTGGCGCTGTCCGCCGGAAAGGTGGGTCGGAAACTTGTCTGCCTGATCTGCGATTCCCACAGTGGACAGAGTTTTTAAGGCATCTTCGCGCGAGGATTTTGCCGTGGCGTTTGGGTCGAAAGCAAGCGGCAGCTGTACATTTTGTATTACTTTTAGCGAATTAAGCAGATGGTGGCTTTGAAATATAAAGCCGAGATTGCGCCGCAGTTGCATTAGGCGATTTTTATCGGCTCCGCGCAGCGAATTTCCGTCTATAACAATGTTGCCTTCTTGAAGCGTAAGCTGTGCGCCAATTAGTTTTAGGAGCGTAGATTTACCGGAGCCCGACGGGCCCATTATTATGACTATTTCCCCGCTAAATATATCGAGGTCGATTCCGTGCAATACCTCTTTTGTGCCGTCTCCTTCCTGATACACATGGCGCAGCCCGCGGACCTTGATTATCGGTTCGGCGGCTTTTGGGGAAATTTGTGCGGAGTTTTCCATAAAATAAAAACGTTAAAAGAATTTATTTTGATTTTGCAAATTATAACTTACTCCGAACATTTTTTTTGATCAATCGCCGAAGCTTGAATATCCGCGCAATAGCTCAGGAGGGCGGATATGCGCCGATAAAGAAAGTGCGCGCGGAATTTTTTAATGAGCGGATTGTAATTTTTATTTTTTTGCAAAGCCTTTTGAATTTGCCCAGCCGCCGTTTGCGCAAAAATTTTTGAGCCATGTATCCACGCAGATTTTAACAGTGCACCAGAGTTGTTCATGCCGCGCGGATAAAAGTGTTGGGTGCAGAAAAACTAAGGTCGCGGTGCGAATGGCAAGAGCTTAAAATGCCAATATTTTGAAAAAATTTTTCATTTGGTATTTTTTTTAAGAGATTTTGAATTGGCTGTAATATTTATGGGAGTGTATAATATATAGAAATTTTGTTTTGCCTTTGGTGAAAATGAGATGTTTGTCGGTAAAAAATTTTAGTAATGCGCATATTTTTTAGGGAGAGCAGGGCATTAGCTTAAAAAATTCGGGATACCTGTCACTCTAAACAAAAATACGCCACTCGAATATAAGAGGCGTATTTTGTTGCCGGAAAGTAAGCCCCATTATGGAGCATAACAGAAAATTCAACTTGCCGTATCGCGCAAAAATTCACCGCGGCGCGCGAAGTTTTATCTCATCTATTTTCTGCGCCTGCGGAAGGCGGCCATAGCGAGAGCGCAAGCGCCGAAGATTGCGGCGATTGTCGCGGGCTCTGGTACTTTGCTCAAAGTCACTGTTAGGGCAGTGTCGCCAAAATCGTAATCGATATTTATGCCGTCGATTTGCGAAAATACGATGTCTCCGTTTTTAAAGTCTGTGCTGGCGTATTCAATGAGCGTGTAGGTTAGCTTCCCATCTACGCTTGCGCCTATCCATGCGGCGATCTCGTACGGGTCGGCGATAAGCTCGATTTCGCGCGTGCCGCCGGGAACCGAAAAGGACGTTTTAGTGAGGGCGTAGTCGAGGACAATCTTGTCGCTTGCGGAGTTGTCTTCAACAAGGTCGAAGGAAATTTTACCGTTGTCCCAATTTATTGCTTCGGCCTTTAAAATGGCGATTTCGCCGGTGACTGTGGCGGGGGATAGCGTGCCGCCTTCGAGAGATATTGTCGATTTCCCGATTGTGCTGTAAAAATTGAGCTTTCCGGATTTTACAGTCACATTGTCAAAAGAGAATGTCGTGCCGGTATCCTCGTAGTACTGCACGCCTGTTGAAGTGCCGTTCATCACCAAATTATAGGTGTTGACCCCGACCGAATTTGCGCTTTCGTAGGAGAACTTGCCGTTGAATTTTGAGGTTCCGGAATTTGTAAATGTCATTGTGATGGTTGAGTTTTCGAGCATATGCTTGCTATCGGGATTGCCTCCAATTTTTATTTCCCTATTCGTTCCCTCTAAACCTCCGAAAGAGAATGATAGGTTCTGGGCATTTGCGGAACCGTAGCACAGGTTTAGCGTGCCACCGGTATAATTAAAGACACCATCTACTTTTACGTTTAATGTGTGAAAGCGAAACCTTGACCCCTGCATTTCAATGTTGCCGCCAACTGTGAGGCTTTTTAAAATTTTCCCGTCGCCGAAAAGCGATTCTCCTTCACTCCCGTCGGAGGCGTTTTTCGATATAATATTGCCTTTTACCACAACTTCGCCAACGCCGTCGGAACCCGGTACAATCGCAAATGGAGCGTAATTATGGTTTGAAGCCAAAGTGAGATCTTCAAGTATAGTGAAAGTGGATTCCCCTATATTTATTTTAATATTCATTCCCCATGGATCGTCCTGCGTTCTATCTGTTATGGAATTATCTGTAATGCTATTTACAGTCACGCCATTTTTTGCGTCAAGCTCATAAGCGGTTGTTTTTGCCTTGTTGTCAAAGAGTATGTCGGAAGTTTCCGAGGGGACAGTGCCGCCCCAATATGAGCCGTCGTAGAAAGAGCCTGCTGCGGAACCGTCATAGGTTAATGTTTCAGCAAATGAGGATGCGCTGATTGTAGCAACACCCAATAATATTAAGGGTATTTTGGAGTTCATGCTTATAATAATCAGATTATTTTTTAACTTAATAATTTAATTATCACATAAGTAAAACAAGTCAACAAATAAAATTGAATATATCCATACCTTAGGTTCGAGTCTTAACGTATTTTTTTAGGGAATTAACCCTAATATACTTTTATTCTATAACGTCCATTTTTAAGTCCGCAAAGCGCGTCTGTCCTCCCAAAGATTTTAGCGCAAACCTCGTCGGTTTCCCACCCGCATTTTTTGGCAGTTGCATATCACATTTGTAATTTTTATTTCCGTCAGATAATGAAAGCGTCCAAGCCTCTCCCCCTTTTAGCGGAAAGTTCATTTTCCCCTTTGCTGTGAGCCATTTCTCCATTGGCAGTTTTTCGGATTCATTCCCGTTGACTTGGCCGTCTTTTACCGAGAAAAATGTCACATTCTGCGTTCCGCACGAAAATTCAGAGCCTTCCGACAGCTTAAACATAATTGAAAATTCGAGCTCTTTCCCGCCTGTGAAACGGCAATATTGCGATACTTCCGCCTTGCCTTCGATTTCAAGCGCCCTTCCTGCGGGCGAGTTTTCGTCGGCAACTACTTTTGCAGTGCCGTCCTTGGTGTCCACATTCATATAAACCGGCGGCTTCCCGATTTCGCCCACGCTAAAATCGTCAAATGCCCCGTTATTCCAGTCGGCAATTACGGGGTGTCTTACTATTTGCGGATACTTATAGTTCTCCAATATCTTTTTTGCGGTTTCGCCCATTTTGCCTTCCGGCCCTGCGAATCTTGCGCCTATGGGCTTGAATCCTATCTTTTCAATGCCTCCGCCGTTAAAGAGGGCGTTTAAATCCACTTTCTCTATAAATGAATGGCTGTCCCTGCCGCCTTCGCGCCACTCGGCGAAGCTGTATTTGCCAAACATAACTTCTCCCGACGCGTTCCAATATATGTTGTTGTCAAATTTTGCGGCGCTTATCGCAGGCGGCCGGTTTTCGCGGAATAGCTTGGCGGGAGACTCGTACGCCACGACATTGCGCTCAAATACAAGGGAGTCGGGCATATTTCTGCCAAGTCCCAATTGGAAGTCTCTCGATTCGCAGAATACATTGTTGCGGATTTCGCAGTCTTTGCCGTAGTGCATATAATATCCGCCCTCTTGGGCGTTGCGCACAAAATTGCCGCTTACGATAAACCCGGTGCTTCCCTCGTCGTTGTATATGCCCCAGCCGCCGTATTGGTGGCAGTCGATGTCGAATATAAGGTTGTTTGAAATCTTTGAGCCGTGCGATATGCCGAGCGTGTATATGCCGCCGAGGTCGCACATTTGCGCGAATGACAGATTGTGTATTTTATTAAAGTCTATTGTATTGTTTTGCGTGTGCGAAGGCGTGAAGCCCCATGTCCAGCCTACCGATATGCCTGTGTAGTAGCCGTCGAAAATTTCGTTGTGTGAAATTGTGTTTCCGCCGGAGTCGAACACGAGCACTCCGACGGCGGAGCGGTCTATCCTGCCGTACTTGTAAATTATGTTGTTTTTAACGGTAATGTTTGAGACAGGCGCGTTCTCCGGCTTGTATTTCGACCCGATTTTTACAGCGCCCGCACCGAGATCGGAAAACACGCAGTTTTCGACTCCGCAGAAAGTCGCGTTTTGGTAGAATTCAAGCGCGTAGCCGTCAAGCCGCTTAAACGAACATCCCTCGAATTTGATGTTTTTTGCTTTGCTAACAGTTATTGCGGAGGGCATTCCGACCGCCGCCTGGCTCGAATTTTCCCAGCCGCCTATTTTTGAGTCTGGGAGGTTTGACGACCCTTCAAACGCGACGTTTTCAAAGCTTATATTTTCAGCGATCCCCGCGTTGGCGTCGCCGCAAATTTCAAGCAACACGTCGGAAGCCGGGTAAAAAATTTCGGCGGTTTTGATGTCTTCGCCTTCGCGCGGGCAGTACCACAAAGTTTGCGCGCTTTTGTCGAAGAAGAATTCGCCGGGGGCATCGAGCGCGCCCTTAAAATTTGCCAATTTAAAGCGCGGCATTGAATAGGAGCCGCCGTATATGTGCGGCGAAAGCGGAGTAGCAAACGTCACGGCGCACGTCTTGCCGTCGCGCATTGGGCGGATGTCGGATATCGTTCCGCGGTTGTCTATCCACGCGCGGTAGATTTGAAAATATGCGTTTTTCAGTTCTCCGCTTGAAAGATTTTTGAGCTCCGCAATGTCTTCTGAGCGGACTATGAAAGTCTTGCGGTTGTCGCCGCGCCTCGGGCTCGTCCCGCGGAAAACGAAGAATCTTGCGCCTTCGTTTGGGGTGGTTGCGATAGATGCCCTGCGCCCGTTTACAAAAATCGACGATACGAAATCTGCGCCGGGAATTTTTGCTTTCCAGAATTTTCCGTCCGCCTCCCAGTTTTTTATTTTTTTTAGCGACGATATCGCAGCTCCGCTTTTCCCAGCGACTTTCAGCCCGCTGTGGCGGGGGCCGAGCTTTATCGGAGAATCCAGAAAATACCGCTTAGCTTCCAGTTCCAGCGTTTTTTCCGGCGAGGAGGCTGCCGAATCAAACATTTCCTGTAAAGAATCTTCCGCCATGGCGCAGGCGGCAAAGTTGGCTGCAAACAAAATAACTCCCGCGTATTTCATATTCATAAAAAATAAAATAATCGTATTTAATTTTTTATACAAGAAGATAAATTTAACCGGGCATCGCGGGCTGTTTCAAAGGCATATAAAATCAAATATTTTTGTGGGCGCGGCTGCAATGAAGGCAATGCTAATATCGTTCCGCGGTGCGTCCATATAGATAGCGACTTCGGGAATATTGCGCAAATATTCGCCTTTTTACTGACAAATGGAGTTTTCCGAGAGCTGTATTTTATATCTGCAAAATCCGAACAGATAGTGAAAAATACCTTCAAATATAGAGATATTTTTTAGTCCGTTTTATATATGCCGCAGTAAAATTGCTTGCGCCGACTCTCGGAAAATTAGTCGGTTCACTTTGCGCGCGGGTTGCAAAATCGCTCTCCTTTTATAAAATTAATTCTTACGCGGGCAATTTTTTTAAGTGTGGAGGAAAATGAGCGGCGGCTGCTCTTTTATGTTGCGGAAAAAGCCCGCTTAAAAAACTCGGCAAATGAAGTATGCGAAAAATTTTGCGAGATTATTTCTGTGCGGCATTTAACTTGCCGCAATTTATTTTTACGCGTGGGAAAAGAATTTTATTTTGGCGATAAAATCCCATTTTCTCCTGTTAACTTGCGCGGCGCAGGAAATATTCATTCGGGGCTTTATAAGAAAGCTTCACGATGCGTTGTACCCAACTTCATAAAAATGCGAATTTTCTATGAAAAAATTCTTCCCCATAAAATCCATTCGCGCATTTTTTATCCGAAAATGGAGATTTTTTATTAAAAAAGGCAGGGTAGGTGAATCTCGGCTTTTATACCCTAAAAACAGACAATTTTTTTAGAAAAAAAAAGGCGAAACCGCTCCCGGCTTCGCCCAATTTTTTTAAATTGTTTTTATCTGAATCTTACAATATCAACGCGGCGGTCGTGCTTCGCCTCGGGAGATGTCTTTGCAACGTCCATTGCAGCGCCAGCTTCGCCTCTGGGGATTATCTCTACGCGCTCCGCACCGATGCCGAGAGCCGACATATAGTCTGCAACCGCCTTCGCGCGCTTGTCGGAAAGCAGCATGTTGTACTCTTCCGTTCCGTACCAGTCGGTGTGGCCTACGAGAACAATTTTAAAGTCCGGGTTTGAAGCGAAGAAATCTGCGGCTTTCTTAACGTTTGGGCGCTCGGAGGACGCAACAGCATACTGGTCGAAGCCGAAGTATATTGTCACAACTATGTCTTCCGGATTGATGTTCTCAGGATCAAAAGCGTCCATTGAATTTATGCTGCGCTCTTGCAGCCCTGAATCCGCCATCAAGGTTGCGTCGGAGGGAAGCCCGCCGGGATTGAGTTCGTTGCTGGAACTTCCCGCGCGCGTGTCAAGGGGCGAAGGGCCGTCCATTGAATCGCAGGCGGCGAGCATAAACATCGAAAATGCAAGAGCTGTAAGAGCTATAATTTTTTTCATATTTTTTTATTTTTGAAGGATAAATTATTTTAGGTATAGTCTCTAACTATATTTAAACTTATGCAAGTTTTTTTTATGCCGAACGCTCGAAAATAGCTTTATTTTTTTTGAAAAATTTTAATTTTGGGGCGTAATTTCCCCTATGGAAATCCGCTATTTTTTAGATAGATAAATGCTAAAAAAAAGGCTTGGATTAAAACGGTTTGATTCACAGCGCATATTCTATCCCCAAATTGTACACTCGGCGGAGAATGCCTGTATGGTGTTTCCGTAAAATAGCGCGGCAAATCCAGAGCAAAAATTGTTTTGAAAACCGATGCGTCGTCATTGCGCGCGGCTATTGCAGGCAAGTCGGCGGGCGGCAAGCTGCGCGGGTTTTTCTCTGTGCGCCCATAAAAAAAGCGCCCTTGAACCGCAATCGGCAAGGGCGCAATTTTTGAAAAAACTACATATTGTAGGTCGAAGTGTTTGGAGGGATTACTGCGTTCTTTGTGACTATGAGTATTCCGTCGCGGACGTACAAGCCCTCGGCTTCCCATTTGTCGGGTTTGCCTTCGGGAGACAGATTGCAGTTATCGCCTATCGAGGCGTTTTTGTCGATGATTGCGTTTTCAATATGGCAGTTTCTGCCTATGCCGAGCCGCGGATATTTCTCGGAGCTGTTGAAATCGTAATTGTCGGCGCCCATCATTATAACGTTTCTCATATATGTCCCCTCCTTTATAATGGAGCGGACCCCCACAATGCTGCGCTCGAGCGTGGCGCTGCGTATCAGACAGCCGTCTGAGATGTCGCATCGCTCTATATGGCTGTTGAAAATCCTCGCGCCGGGCAGGAATCTGCTGTGGGTGTAAACCGTGCGTCCTTTCTTGTAGAAATCAAACGGGGGAACGTCGTCCGTCAGGGCCAAATTGGCGTCGAAAAACGAGCGTATTGTGCCGATGTCTTCCCAGTAGCCGTTAAACACGTAGGCGCAAAGCTTCTTTTTGCCGAGCATTCCGGGTATTATTTCCTTGCCGAAGTCCATTTCAGTTCCGCTCATGGCTTCTTCGAGGACTTTTTGGGAGAATACGTATATGCCCATTGAGGCCATGCAATATCCCGCGGGATCGGGATTGGGGATATCGGATATTACGCTCTTGTCGACGAGGAACGAGTCTATCACAGCCGGATCTTTCGGCTTTTCGGCAAATTCGACTATGTTTAAGTTTTGGTCGACCTTCATTACGCCGAGGCTCGGAGCTTCTGAGCGCGGCATTGGCTTGGCTGCTATTGTAATATCTGCGCCGTCCCTTATGTGGGCGTTTACCATTTTTGTAAAGTCCATCTGGTAGAGCTGGTCGCCGGACAGAATCAGATAATAGCAATTTTCGCCGTGGTGGCGTTCAAAGTGGTGCATATTTTTGCGGACTGCGTCGGCGGTGCCCTGGGACCAGTCTACGCCGGCGTCGGTCTGCTCGGCCGCGAGAATATCGACAAATCCCTACCCGAAAGAGTCGAATTTGTAGGTTTGCTGGATATGTTTGTGCAAAGACGCCGTATTGAACTGCGAGAGCAGGTATATGTGGTCGTAGCCCGAATTTATACAGTTGCTTATTGGAATATCGACGAGCCTGTATTTGCCGGCAAGCGGCACTGCCGGCTTACAGCGGTATTTTGTTAGCGGGTAGAGGCGCGTGCCGCGTCCTCCGCCCATTATGATGCTGATTACGTTGTGTCTTGTCATAACTTGGTGTTTTGCCGCTCGATTGCGGCAATTATTTTGCGCGCTTACTTCCGACCCGCCAAATTCGGCGGCGTTCCGCAATGCGCGCGTTTTTTTATGAGAGCGTTTTCCCTTCCGCCGGCTTCGGCAAACAGCGCAATATTTCACGCGTTGGCAGTATGCGCGCCGCCGGGGAAGCCGGAAGTTTTTATCATAACCTCCCAACTTGTCTTCTATTATCGCAATTTTTTGACGTAAATCCAGATTTTTTTGATTTTATTTGCGTTAGCCGACGGCAACAAAAGTGTTGCCATTTTATTTTTGCGGGAGATAAAATGGGCGGAAATTTTTTTATATGGAAAACCAGCTCGAAATATTTGCTCAAAACGCCGAAACATTTATTGGCGCCGACGATTTGAAAAAGAAACTTGCCGAAGGCAAAAAATTGAGAGTCAAATTGGGCGTAGATCCGACCCGCCCCGACCTCACATTCGGCCACATGGTTGTATTTAATAAGATGCGGCAGTTCCAGGACTTGGGCCACCAAGCGGTCCTTATAATAGGCGACTACACCGCATGCATAGGCGACCCGAGCGGCCGATCGGCCCTGCGCCCCGTCCTGACGCCCGAAGAAGTCGAGGCAAACAGCAAAACCTACCTTGAACAGGCGTTTAAAGTCTTGGACGAATCGAAAACGGAAGTCCACCGCAACAGCGAATGGTTCTCAAAGATGTCGTTTGGCGACACGCTCGAGCTCGCGCGCAAAATGACTGTCGCCAGAATGCTAGAGCGCGACGACTTCGCCAAGAGGTACGCCACCAAAACTCCGATTTCCATAGTGGAATTTCTCTACCCGCTCGTGCAGGGGTACGACTCCGTCATGGTGGAGTCCGACGTCGAGCTCGGCGGAACCGACCAGCTCTTTAACAACCTCGTAGGCCGCGATCTGCAAAGCCAGAGGGGTATCGTAGGGCAGGCGGTCATCACAATGCCGCTGCTCGTTGGGCTCGACGGCGAAAAGAAGATGTCGAAAAGCTATAATAACTACATCGCCTTCAACGACGACCCGCGCCAGATGTTCGGCAAAATAATGTCCATAAGCGACGAGACAATGTGGAAGTACTACCGCTATTTGCTCTTGTACTCCCCGTCGAAAATAGAGGAATTGCGCGCCCAGCACCCAATGAAATGCAAGAAAAATCTCGCGCGGCTTCTCGTCGCAAAATTCGCGGGAGAGGAGCGCGCCGCGGAGGAGCTCGACAATTTTGAAAAAGTATTCTCAAAAAACGAAATCCCAGAGAAAATGCCTGAATTTAAGTGGGCGGAGGTAGCCGAAGGCGAAGAATGCAAGCTCGCCGACATTATGGCGCGCACGAATTTCTTCCCAAGCAAGAAGGAAATCCGCAGGCTAATCGAGCAGGGCGCCGTAAAAATCGACTCCCAAAAAGTGTCCGACCCATACGCCTCGATGGCTCGGCCGGCAGAATGCACGGTAGTCCAAGCCGGAAAGAGAATATTTTTTAAGGTCTTGGCGTAATTAAAAATGCCCATTGATGCCGGACATGTAAACGCTCTCGGCACGGAGCGGATATCGAAGCTTATTATCCGATATTCGATGCCGACGATGCTCTCGACAGTTGTCAACGCCTCGTACAACGTCGCCGACAGAATATTCGTTGGCAGAATGTGCGGCGAGGACGCGCTTGCGGCAATCACCGTGTGCTTTTCGCCGACTCTCTTCCTGCTGGCGGTTGCGATGACAATCGGGCACGGCAGCGCGACAATGATTTCAATTTGCCTCGGGGCGGGGAAGCGCGAGGCGGCTGAAAAATTTTTGGGGCAGGCGTTCTTCCTTTTCATAGCTTTCTATGTGGTTGTCGCGGCGATAACGCTTACTTTTATGCCCCAAATATTGTCGTTTTTCGGGGCAACGCCGAAAATTTTACCCGACGCATGCGCGTATTATTCCATAATAATCGGGGGGCTTATTTTCGATAAAATATCGTTCGGAATGAACAATCTGGTCAGGGCGGAGGGAAGGCCGGTAATCGCCATGACCACCATAATAATTGGCGGGCTTACCAATATATTCCTCGATTGGCTGTTCCTCGTTAAATGGGGCTGGGGTGTGCGAGGGGCTGCGATTGCGACGGTGCTTGCGCAGGCGTGCGCGTCATCGTGGGTTTTGGGATACTATGTCAGCGGAAAGAATTTTCTAAGAATAAGGCTCTCGAATATGAGACCGTTTAAAAAGCTCTTGAAGCAGATGGGGGCGGCGGGCTCGCCGTCGTTCATATTGCAAGCTTGCGCGGCGTTTTCGGTGTCGATATTTGTAATGCAGGCGCGCTCCTACGGCTCGGAGTCGGCGCTCGCAGTCATTGGGGTGTGCACGACAGTCATAACATTTCTCTTCCTGCCGATAGTGGGGCTAAGTATGGGAATACAGCCGATTATCGGATACAACTGGGGGGCTAAAAACTTTAAGAGGGTACGCAGGGCGTTTTCAAGGGCGCTCGGGGCGGCGACTGCCATTTGCGTGACTGGGTTCGCAGTCGCGGAGCTCTTCCCGGACATAATTTTTGAAATATTTCTCGGTGAGGACTCGCATCTGCTCTCTACGGGCGAGGCCGCATTGAGGCTGATGGTGGCGGGCATGCCGTTTATCGGGGTTAACATAGTGACTTCCGGATACTTCCAATCCATAAAGCGCCCGTCTGTGTCGATTTTTGTGACGATATTGCGCCAGATACTGTTCCTCGTGCCGGCGATGTTTCTATTGCCGCGGTTGTTCGGGCTCGGAGGATTGTGGGCGAGCTTCCCGATAAGCGATTTCAGCGCGTTTGTTGCGACTCTGTTTTTTGTGCGCGCAGAAATGTCTGCCCTCCGCTCAAAAATATCGCTCGAAAACCGCCTGTAATGCTTTAAAAAAAACGCTGAATGCGCAAAAGCACATTGAGCCGCTTTTCTCTCCGCACGCGCCCAAAACGCGCATTGCGCCCGGGCAGTGCCAAAAAAGTCAAGGTTTTGCTTGAAAACGATTTTGCACTGTTTCGCGCCTGTTTTTATATTGTCCGTATATTAAAAAATTTTTATTTTTTGCGCGCGGGCGATAAAAAATCGCGGAACGCTAAAAAGATGTTGAAAAGCGCGCGCTTTTAAAGATACTCGAAACAATATGTTAAGAAGAACCTTTATCGCCATACTTTCGCCGCTGGCGGCAGCC
>ENA-ORMS01001242-ORMS01001242.1-human-gut-metagenome-genome-assembly--contig:-NODE-1242-length-21629-cov-6.958144_pt1 | contig 21629 bp, 15 predicted proteins | sample MGYA00242104_ERZ508997 | MGnify/ENA primary metagenome ERZ508997 (study PRJEB26280, sample SAMEA2338704) | human gut metagenome | biome: human gut; feature: human-associated habitat; material: faeces... | reverse complement strand
TGTTCGGTGTATCCGTTGCAAGTGTGAGTTTCCTTAAATCTTTATCATAGTGATACACCTGATTGGAAAGTCGTTCTTCCAATGCCACCTTCTGCATATTCACCTCTGCCACCATCTGTGCAAGCTCCTCCGGTTCGGTCAGCTCAGTAGACACCGCAAGAACTTCGTGCACACTTGAAGGCAGGATATACAGATCACTTTCAAGGTTTTCTGCCAGTTCGTGAAGCTCATTCTCATAAAGCATTGATACTGCACCGTCAATTCCCCTGTTATTGGAGATTATCCACAGAGTCTGCTCCGGTGGAACTTCCCTGATCATCATCTCTGCTATCTCCTCCGGCATCCCGTCACTTAAAAACATCTCTTTCATAACATCATTCATATTTCTTATTCTTGGCGGTAAGATTCTTCTTGTGTTCTCAGCCGCATATTTAAAAAGCTGCTCCTCATTCATTCCAAGTCTTTCCGCAAGGCTGTTCGTAACCTTTATACTCTGAATACTTTCAGTATCCGCATTTACCACAAGTTTATAGATAATGGAAAGATCCTGAAATTCTCTATGTGGCACCTGCTCCAGAAATGACTTGTTCTGTTCCGTATTGATAAGCTGGAATACTACCTTTTCATCTGCATCTTTGTATAAGCTGTCAACATCAACAACTTGCGGTGTCTTTGCAAACTCCATTGCCATAAGGTCACATGCCGCCATCAGTGTTTCCTCCAGATCACCACAGCTCTGATATTTCTCATACATATCGTTGATATAAATAGTAGGAGAAATAGTAGTATCTTCCCCTCTAATATTGATAGCATCATATGTCATATTTACCTTTTCCGCAGGTCTAACTATAAGCTCCATACCTTTAAAACTGTCGGGCATATAGTCCATAAACTTTTCTTTTACTACTTCCTTAAAAATCTCATAATTCATCATATCTGCTTATCCTCCAAATAAAAAAAGCGGGGGAACATAAGTCATTGGCTTACATTCCCCCGCAAGGTTGATCGTTTTTATTTTCTCTTTGATATACCCGTCAGCTCATTCCGGACAATCCCGTATTCTGTGCATTTTAACCTCCTTGATTATAACAATTTCTTAAATTTAAAGAAATACTTCACAAGTCTTCTGTTTTTCCTGTAAGCAGGAAAGAAGCCTTTTACCTCCATAGTCTCACCTCCCCTCAAAATGTTCCCATTCTTACGAATGAAAGAAATACTCTTGCTATCAGACAGAATAGAAGAAGAACTAACCTGACAAGTCCCAAGAACAGCTTTAATGCTCCAAGAACAATTTTCAGCATCCACTTGAGTATCTGTAAAACAGCGGTTCCTACGGCTCCTGCAATTCTTCTCATAATAATCAATCTCCTTTCAACATCCATCCCATTGCCAATCCTGCAACATCTGAATCATTCATAACATCTTCTTCCGGCTGTTCTTCCATATCTTCCTGTGGGTTTGCAATCACTACCGGCTGGCTGTTCTTCACTCCCGCCAAAGCTCCCCCAAGTAAAGAAATGACCTCTTTTCTTGCCTCACTCATTGCAGAATACTCAATTTCCTTTTTTATCTTTTCTATCTCGTCCCTCGTTACAAACTGTTCATATCTCTTTTCCTCTTTGGAGGGAATATCATCCTCTCCATAGTGGTCAATATAAAACTCACAGGCTTCAATCAGGAACTGATTCTTTGACTTATATATCTTTGGATTAAGCCCCTTTATGACCTCATTGATTTTAGCGTGTTGAGGATTGAGCAGATTCAGTCGGAATGTGCTCTCCATAATATGCCTTCGTGCCATATGACTACCCCCTATGCAAGTCTCTTAGCAGTTTTCAGTCCCATAATGGCAAGCTGTTCATATCCTCTGGCATTTGCCTTTACATCAAGGATATAAGAGATATTCTTTGCTTCGTGATTGCTGAAATTCTTCATTACCACTGCCCCGCCACCTACAAATACAATCGGTGTAGTTTTAAGGTTATAACTAAACTCACGGATTGAGTTATATACCTTTTCAACAAAGTCCTCTATCTCAGCCTTGATAATCGCAAGGTATTCATCATCTATATCAGACCTGCCATATCGCATAATATTCTGGATTTCTGTTTCATCAACTTCCCCGTTGAGCTGTCTTACACACTGCTCATTGATAGAACGCATACAGGTAATAAGTCCTCTCGGCACGGTAACACACTTTGATTCGTCCGGTGACTTGTTAATCACGGGCATAATATCTATTGTCCAGCTACCGATATCAACAACCAGCGTTTTCTTTGCCATAGTCGGTATCTTGTCAACCACTGCCGCATAGCACTGTGGGAATACCGCCACATCGTCAATCTCAATATGGTATGCTTCATTTTCATATCTGAAATCAACACGCTTATTCTTGGTCAGGTATTTAATAAAGTTATTTCTCTCTGCTCCAAATCGGGTAAGTGGAAGTCCTACTGCAAGAAATACCTTTGCATCTGACAATCCTCTTTTCTTCAATTCCTTTGCGACTGCTGCCAGTGTCAAAAGATAAAAGCTGTCATCTTCAACCTTTGTATCTTTCACTTCCTGCCTTACTGTTCCAATCTTGTAATACTTACCGTCGTACTCAAGAACATCTCCAAAAAGTGCCGGAGTAGTTGTAATCTCCTTTACCCCTGTGACAAATACCTGAGTTACGGTTTTCATCATTGACCAGCCGTGATCAATTCCTATTACTTCTAACTTGTTATTCATTTTTCTGTTCCTCCAAATCTTACTAATTTTGTTCATACAGCTACCCGTACCTTTCGGTTTGTGTTTCTATCCTATTTTCCTTGTCTCTGAAATATCTGCCAGCGATTTATATTCGATCACACTCTGCTCTTGCTTTCATAAGACAATACTTCCATATACAGCCACCTCTCTTTTTGCGAGATGACTTACATTCAGACCAAATCAGCTTCTTTTCTGCCATCTCCTGCTCATTTCCAATAAAAAAGGCAGGACAAACAGCCGGATACACTTTTCAGTGCAAAGCTAATTTAGTCCTACCTAAAATTATTACTATTCAATTTTCACCTCTCTTGGGTACACAAAGCACACTCAGCCCATGAATCTGAACTGCTCTATGTAATGGTCATATTTCGGATTGATATGTCAGCGCTGCCCTATCCTGTACCGATTTAAAGGTATAAAAATAAGGACTAAATTAGTTCCAACCCCTTGATTTTACTGGGTTTCTTCTAACTTGTCCCAATTATAACTCAAGCACCCAGAAGGATCTCGTCATAAGAACTCATATCCATCTCTTTTTCCATAATCGCCGGTCTATATTTTTTATCACTCATTTCCACACTGCTTCTGGATTTTTTATTCATCCAGTCAAGATCAAGCTTTGTATATGGAACTTTCGGCTCAATCTCAAACAAATCCGCTTTTGCTTCCTCTGCGATCATCTGTGCTACTTTTTTTGTTGTTCCACTTGCACTGAAAAATGCCACTAATTTTTTACTCATAATAAAAAGCCCCTTTCTATACGTATTTTTCACAAAAAATAGATGTATAAGATTTACATTCATCTTACACATCTATTTTAAGCTCTATCACTTCATTATGTCTAATGCTTATATTGAATTTTGTTTTATGCCTGAAAAGCATTAATCTCCTCGATCATTTTACGGACTGCCAAAGAATATGGGATATTCCGTCGCCAGGCAATCACCGTACTGGTCATGATTTCAGGAGAAATTCTTCGCTGTACAAGAATATCCTCTCGCCAATACTTTGCAGCACCCTCAATTGAAATTGGATACCCCAGTCCATTTGCCGCCATAACTCCGGCATTCGTTCCAAGATTACTCGTAAAAGCAATCTGTAATTTTGAAAAGTCTTTCCCAAACCAGTTGGCAAGTTCACTTTGAACGTTCATTCTTTCTGGCAGGATCAAGGGCTTTCCAATAAGATCTTCTTTTTTTATAAACTCTTTTTCTGCCAGCGGATCATCCGGCCGCATTCCGACACACCAGTGATCGCAATCTGTGATCCGGATATAATCCAGCCCTTCGGTGTCCACCGGCTCCATGAATAATGCAATATCTACAAGTCCTTTGTTCATCATCTCATACACTGCATCTGCTGTTGCAGTATGCAATACAATCTGAACCAACGGATATTTTTCTTTATATGTTTTACATATCTTCGCCAATGTCTCCACTGCCGCAAATTCACCGCATCCAATGGTTATCGTACCCTCTACAACCTCTTCTTTTCCTTTCAGTTCCTCAATCGTCCTTTCCTCAAGATTAAGAATCTCCAGTGCTCGCCTTTTTAATAGAATCCCCTCATCAGTAAGCGAAACCTTCTTCCCACTTCGAATAAATAATGTTACTCCAAGCTTCTCTTCAAATGCCGCCATTTGTCTTGAAAGCGTTGGTTGTGTAATATACAATTGTTCTGCTGCTTTTGTAAAGCTCTGTTCTTTTGCTACTGTCAGAAAATAGCGTAATAGTCTTAATTCCATATTTTCATATTCCTGCTTTTTTATTGTAACTATTCTATCATATTGCATCCTAAATATCATCTATATCTTTAATATGACATTTATCCATATTAAAACCAAGGGTTGCGCAATCGTCAGCCATAAAATGATCTACCAGTTCTATGTAATTTATGTTTCGGCCACGGAACTTATCAAGCCGATACTTCTGGTATTGAAACATATATGACTGAAAACAATCCTAAATATACCAAACGCATTATTAAGTACCTGTGTGCTTTACATAATATTCAGCAAATGCATTATAATAGGCAATTCTATCTGTAAACTTAATATCTATAGGTGAAAATCCAGCTTTCATCAACTCAAAATTTACAAGCATTCTTCCACTGTTGCCAAATATATGTCTCTGCTTCTTTTAAAAATTTTACTACTCGTTCCATGATGTAACCCTCCTGTATCTCTTATTTATCAGTCTTTGTATACCATCCATTTTTAAAATTTGTTTCTTTGCTCGAAGAATATTTCCCAGATATTCCAAATTGCGTAATCGCAGAATTAACTATATTACGAATATCTGTCTTTTTCCCAATTATCCATAAACGACCACCATTGTCCCTGTTGTCTATCACTTCAAAACCACTATTTTTGAAAAATTCCCTAACTTTACTGTTTTCTCTATTATTATTCTCAGAAATATGTTTTATATGAACTCGTCGATTACTTGTATTGGAAACAACATTTTCCTTTATTTTATTCGTCTTGGTTTTCTTTGATTTACCTTCAATTCCAGTCACATCTATAACATCTGAATATACAAAAAGTTCATCTAACGCCCTAGTATAAGCAATATATTTCTCATTTCTGCTCATTCTTCCGGACAATACAATTACTGTACTAAACTCCAATCCTTTCGCATCATCAATATTAATAATGTTCCATCTAGTACGATGAATACTGAACTCCTCAATTGTCATATCATGGAATTTATTTTCGTATGCTCCAAAACGATTCAATAAATATCTTGCTTCCTTATCATCTCCAACTAATATTGCAGCTAATCCCGCTCTCTGCGTATCAACAAGCTGTGATATCATTTCATTGTAGAATTCTTCATCAGACAATATTTCATGAACACCTTTTCCCGGTGTATTAATAGCAGACATATTCATACCAAATTGCTTATTACAAAACTCTGTGATTTGTAAAGCATTACGGTAGTTTTCCTGCATTTCATACATATCAGAGGTTAAAATATCAGCATATTCTGACCAGCTATCAATTCCCTTAGTTCCCTCTATATGTTGATACACATCTCCGAACATATTAAATACAGTTTTTCCATCATTAATATTATACAGTAATCTTAATTCCTCTGGTGCAATTCCCTGAGCTTCATCAATTGATAGAAATGACTCAAAGCCATTATTCGGACGTCCTTGAAATTGGTATAAAATCTGCAAGTACAAATATGGTGAGCAACTAAGTGCTCGAATTTTTCCATTGTCACTCTCCTTTATGCCAATTTTATTCATAATGAAAGCATACGCATTTTTTACAATACTTTCATTCATTTGAATCAATAAATCGCATTTGTTTTTTATCTCGGTAAAATAGCTATATTCTAAATACTTTTTATTTTCATTTTGTAGTATATTGACGCAGCTTTGAGCCTTACCTAAAAGTTCAGCAATGGATTCCTGATATTCTGAATACTTATCTTCTACTTTAGATAAGTCCCACAATATCATAAAGTATGCTCCGATGATTTTTCCAATATTATTGACTGCTTCATTGATTGTATCATCGTCATTTTGCGCATACTCTTTTTTCAGATTTTCAAAAATATTCAACGCTTCTTGCAGTTTTTCACCAATGTTCACCAATTTTTTAAAATAGCCATCATCTTCATACACACTATCTAGTGTAGATTTTAAAAATTCTATTTTATCATTTGCCTCATTGATTTCTATTTTTCTATTCTCAATTGCCTGTGCATTTACAACAGGATCATAAGTTTTCATTTTCTTTTGGGCATCTGATATTATCTTTTTTTCTTTAGAAATAGCTCTATTAATATTTCTAATTGTATTATCTTTGCGATGTCTTAACACTGTACTAAGCGAATCCAGAGCATCCAAAGTATCTCTAATTTCTGCATAATACTGTGAAAGAATAACATTATTAGCGTTAATTATTTTCTGACAATTCAGCACTCTACTTCTTATCTGTGATAAATAATTTTTCCCTGAATCCACCAAATTTAATGGCACTGATAATGTCTGTGATGCTGGTTCAAGGAAAGACATATCCATTTTACAGTTTTTGTCTAAAAAAGAATGAATGTCTTCTATGCACTCTTTTGAATAAATATATTTTTCCTTTTCAGATGTCAGTTTTTTATGATAGCTTATCTTTCCATATTCGCCAGCCTTATGACCTGCATATTTTTGAATACAATAATCAAAATATTGCTCAATTGTGCCCATCTTAATATCAGAGATTTCAAGCTGATGACGCATATTTTCTGCCATATCAATATACATTTGAGATGGTGTAATTATATACAAGTTACTTCTATTTAAACTTTTCGGATTATCATATAAAATAATCGGTAACCTATGTAACATAATCATAGATTTACCTGAACCGGCACATCCCTGTACAATCATATTTCTATTGTATGGTGCTTGAATAATTTCGCCCTGCTTCTTTTGAATAGAAAATACAATATTTTTAAACTCTGGTGTAGATCGCCTTTCCAATAATTCCTGAAGAAATTCATCTGAGATTATCTTTGCTGCTGCATTAGGATTATATTCGTCCGGATTAAATTCCTGTATCATTTTCTCCAAAAAAGAATCACTGAAATAGCCTGTTCCCTTTATCTGATTCATTAGTACATCATCAAACACACCTGGCACCAAATTTAAAACGCTAACTACACGTGTAAATCTTAATTTAACCTGATTTCTCACAAGTAATTTATAATTAATACAATATTCTTCACCATATTTATCTTTTCTTATATAATCATAATCTTCAGCTGTATTATTCAATATAAAATGACGACATAGTGGCATATACCACGAAATAACAAAAAACCTGTCTTTATCTACACAAGAATGCAAACCTACTTTTACTTCCTCTATTTCTTCCTCTTCACTGTCTTTATATTGCAATAATAATCGTTCAGTATACAATTCATCCTTTGCATTTAACCATTTTTTCTTATTCTCTTCAGTTTCCTTTATCCCATTTTGAGCTAATATTCTTGACAAATATAAATCAGGATTAACAGATATATCTGAATTCTTTGCCTCATCTACATAATTTTTCATTCTTTGATCCAGATTATCAATGACTTCATTCATTTTTTCAATTAAACTATCAAGTACTTTTTGTTCTTCTTTTTTTAATTCTTCAGCGTGTTCATTTATGTTCAATCATATCACCTCTTTACATTTCCAAAAAAGCCTGCAACAATCGTGCTGAATATTTTCCTTCAAAGCGGATACATGGAAAATATTCCGTATCTAAAATATCACCTTCTGAAACAAAATCAGCTGCATACAGAGGTTGTCCAAACCATATTATATTTTTATCTATAATTGTAACCGGTGTAGTAACATACTCAAATATCTTTTGGAATTTCTGCAAATCATTTGGTAAATCAATATCCTCTGAATGTCTTATGCAAATTTCTACTTTTTTTTCATATTGCTCATTAAATATTTTGCTGAGCTGACCTATCCTGCCATCTGAATCATCCATTATATCCGGCAAGTCTATATGAATTTTCTTTTTTGCAGCCTCAATATCACTGATAAAAGAATCCCAACTAGCCTCTCTATCCTCAAGATATATGCTCGGTTTTTCATTCAATTCTGGCATTAACTCATCTAGTATCTCAAAACCTTTTTCCAACTTATTTGATTGCCTCATCATATTTATAGCTTTAGTGAAAATAAGTTTTTTTGATATTTTCTTCTTTAATAAATAATCGACATTTGCTATTAATATAAATTTACCTTTTGCCCTTGTTACTGCTACATTAAATAACCTATTTGCAGTATCATTTTTTAAAGATGTCAGCAATGTACCAGGATATGGCATTCTATAACAGTCCACTGCATCGTATATTATTACCGGCTTTTCAGAACCCTGAAACTGATGCACTGTAGCACAAGACACTTTTTCCCACCTTTTATCTATTGCCTGTATATCTCGAAGCATTGCCACTATTAATCTGGATTGTGCACTATATGGAGTCACAATTCCCACTTCATAATTACCTATATATTTTTCAGCCAATCTCATACTCATCATTGCCGATAAAAGATTTATTCTCGAATTGTCTTTCGTTTTAGAGCATACAGAATACATTCCACTCAAATCCATTAAAGTCATGGCTTCATTTCTACATGGCGAAAGTGCAGCAATTTCGTTACGACTTTCCATTATTTTATTAAAAGTTTTTAATCTTCCCTGATACATGTTTTCACTTACAAAATCCGCAATTTCCAGATGCATTCTATATTGTAAGTCAAGCATGACAAGCCAGTTATGTCCTTCATTATTCTCCACAGCCGATATAATTCCTGTATGCTCAAATATATCCTTAGTTAATCGATCATCAACCTTATTTTGCACAATTGCAGGTAACTGGCAAAAATCTCCTAAACATACAAAATAGGATTTTGCAATTCCTGCTGCAAATATTACCTGTGGAACGTATGCCATACTTGCCTCATCAAATATGACAACATCAAATCTTTGTGTGTATATTGCCTTATCAACAGTGGCTTTAGATACAGTAGTTGCAACAAATGCTGACTTATGAATAAGTTCTTTCTCCTGCTCTGATAAATAATCTCTTATTTTATTAATTCTATTATTTATCTCAAGTCTTTCAGGTGATCTTCTTTTTAATTTTTTCTTTTTTTCTAAAAGTTCTTGATATTCCTGAGCCAAACTTGGATTTTTTTGCAATACAAACTGATACGATGTTAGACTTTTACTATAAACTAATTCCTTGGTTCTGGGATATCCATATCGGATAACCATGCCATCTGGAAGATCCGCTTTTTTTGCAACACGAAGTAGTGCTCCGTCTACTGAAACATTACTGTATGAAAGCATAAGGACTCGTCTTCCTTTTAAAATATGTTCTATTGCTATATTAGAAAGAGTTTCTGTTTTTCCAGTTCCCGGAGGTCCCCAAATAAATGTGATTTTTTCAGTGGTAGCTCTATTAAAAGCATAATTTTGTCCACTTCTAATACTATTCCATTGTGAAATTTGCCTTCTTCCATTACATGCAACTTCATATGCAATAGAATCAGATCGCGGCTCCATCTCATCAAGCCTATCCATCAATGACTCTAATAATTGCCATTGTTCTGAAGTAAATTCTACGCTCTCTACAAATTCTCCAATATACTCCATCGTCCTAATAAGTATTGTAAAGTCTTCGCAAGATACTACATAAGCTGTTACAATATTATCCGGAAACCATAATTTTATAGTTGTTCCATCTGGATAATGCATTTCAGTATCTGTATCAAATGCATATAAATATTCACCGTTTTTAGATGGCAATTTTTCCCCATCAATAATTCTATATTTCTTCCCACCTGTTACTTTCAAATATTCTATTTCACTATTAATAGCAAATCTACAATCTCTCTTAAACATCTCAAAAGATGCTTCAACTCCTTCAGTTTGTATCTGTTCTTGAAGAATCTCATCTTCGAGTTCAAACATCTTGGCGAATGAAGATGGATACGCATATTTACTTATATCTCCATGGAAATCAATTGCAACATATCCGTCTTTTATATATTCAATTGTTCCTATAGCATGAGTGTTAACATTAGCAACACGCATGCCAATAAGTCTACTCGTATCCATCTTCTCACCTCTTTACAATAATTCCTTAAGCTTTGCCATTTCATCCTCAGACAGAGTTACACCTTTTCCCATTTTCTCATGTTCCGGTGCCCAGTCCCTGATATCATATTTAGGTTCTCCACCATTCCATGAAATCTTGTTCAATTCTTTTGTCCATCCCTTGGCACTCTCCGAAAGAGTGCCAATATATTCTACTATTTCATACTTAAAATCTGCCATAAAATCTCCTTTTTCAATTCATCAAATTGTTATTCACATACCTTTTTATCCAACGATGGATCATTCATAATATCTAATAAGCTCTGATAACTATCTACATCATGATAAACCACATTATCTGTAGATATCTCGTTAAACAGCTTTCTTGCACACATTATTTTTGCCTTTTCAATTGGTCTAAGCTGCATAGATTCCATCGTACCCTTAGTCTCTGCAACAAAGAATATATGCTTAACAGTTCCTTCATTGAACGCTATTGCCCAGTCAGGGCTATAATTTCCGACGGGTGTTGGAATTGAGAATCCCTTTGGAAGCTTTGCGTATACACATACTTCTGCTGCTCCATCCAAATCCTCTGCGAATTTACGTTCTACACTCTTATCAGCATTACCATCAGTAAATACATATGGCTGTATATGTTTCTCTGCTTTAAATGCTTTATCTATTGTAGTATGCTTCTCCGCTGTAAAAATCTCACTATCGTACTTACCTTCAAGCTGGTCATAAGAAATATGATCAACTATCATAGTTGCTTTCTGTTCCTTAATCAGCCTTGTAACCTTAGAAATGAACTCTTCCGGATTATTTTTATACATGTCAAATTTATCCTTACGGATTCCTTTAAGGATAGATGCTACTGTTCTTCGAGTAAGTACTGTTGCCTCTGCCACCTTGCCAATCAGATCATATTTTATCTGGCTGGTTTCAAAATGCTTAAGTGCCGTGGTATCAGACTTTGCACCTTTGAATGAGTCACCAGATTTAATTGCTTCAGCCGATAATGTATCTTTCTGTTCTGAAATAGACGTTGTATATTGCAGCATTGAAACATATAACTCTGCATCTATTGCATCTATCGCTTTCTTTATAAGCTCGTTACTATCAAATAAAACTGTATAAGCAAACTTATGATTGATGTATCCCCATAAAGTCTGAAATTCTTTCTTGTAGAAATTATCATTTAAATCGTTGCTTGGTACTTTTGTTTCATTACCATTATCAATCATGTCATCAAGTATCTTGTCATTAAATACACTCTGAATCAGTTTGTGAATACCTTCCGCATATGCTACTAAATGCTCAGGAAGTGGAGCCAAATTATTGTTTTCCAGATCCATATGATATTGTTCGGTAATATTGTCATTACCATCCATTGTCACATAGTCATTTTTTATCAGATACTGATAAACCATTGTAGCCTGCTGTTTATTAAGCTTTTCTGCATTTCCATTGACCATTACAGTTTTACCTGTAAAATAGTCAACAGTTGCCTTTCTAGGTCTGTCATACAAATCTGTCTTTATCTGTTTCTGAAGATCCGTCACAAAATCCTTATAGCTTTCACTTGCAATGACAGTAAGTTTATTAATTTTATGTACCAATGACTTTCCTACACTCTGTTCATCCATACGGAAGCCATCCTGATTTACACAAAGCCTTAATCCTCTACCAACTTCCTGTCTCTTTCCAGTAGTACTATCGCTATGCTTCAAAGTACAAATCTGAAATACATTTGGGTTATCCCAACCTTCTCTAAGTGCTGAATGTGAGAATATAAATCTTGTTGGCTCCGTAAAGCTAAGAAGTCTTTCTTTGTTTTTGAGTATAAGGTCATATGCAGATATATCATCTGAAAAGTCTGAACCTCGTTTCACCGTACTATCGACAGCATGTCCTTTCTTATCTATAGAGAAATATCCCTTATGAGTGTCTTTTACATCAATACCTTTTAAGTACTTCTGGTATGGTGTATCAAAAACAGTAATATATTCGTTCACAATATCATTATATTCCTGCTCAAATATCTGACCATATTCTCCAAGGATTTCTTCTCCATCTTCGTCATACTGGCGGTACTTTGCCACTTCATCAATGAAGAACAATGATAATGTTTTGATGCCTCTATTAAAAAGTTCCTCTTCCTTCTCCAGATGAGACTTTATTGTTTCCCTAATCTGTACTCGGCGCATATCCTTCTCAGACACATCGCCTACCACATCACCTCTATGAATTACTTCTCCATTTGTAAATGTAACAGTTCCTGCAATTGGATCAATCTCAGATACACGATACCCCTTATACTGCTCCATATCATTTGAAATTTCATACAAATTATCATCCACGTCAAAAATACGTGACTCATGGTTGATGCCTTTTGTCTTGTAGTCCTTCTCATACTCGATTCTGGCTCTTGGAGCATGCTTCGGAGATATAATAATATCTTCCAGATATAGATAATGGTCCGTACCACGGAAATTCTTTACCTGAAATCCCTTGACCTCAATTTTCTTTACAAGATGCTGATTGTATGCATCCACCGCATCAAGTGCATATACAAGGTTATGATGTTTCGCATGTGTAGCGGAATAATTTAATGTAAACAATGGATTAAAGTTTTTAAGTGCTTTCTGCGTCGCATCTCCGCCCATCTTCTGAGGCTCATCTAATATAATAATCGGATTATTCGCTTTTATAACATCTATCGGACGTCTGCTTCCAAATTCGTCTCTCTTATCATAAATAATACGTGATTCTTTGCTTCTGCCTCCCTCTTTCATGGATGTATTAAATGCCTGCATATTGATAATCATGACATTTATTCCAGCATTACTTGAAAATGAATCCAGCTGATTCAGATTGCTGCTGTTATATACGAAAAATCTGGCTTTCTTTCCATAATGCTCCATAAAATGATCCTGTGTAATTTCAAATGACTTTTTAACACCTTCTCTGATTGCAATAGAAGGAACCACCACAATAAACTTTGACCAGCCGTAACGCTTATTCAGTTCAAACATTGTCTTTATATAAACATAGGTCTTACCAGTACCAGTCTCCATCTCAACATCCAAAGAACAGACTCCCATACTGTCAACCAGAGAATCCGATATCATAACATTATTATTCTGCTGTACTTCTTTTATATTTGACAAAACCATCTCCGGCGTAATCAGCAGGTTTTCATTTTTAAATCCAGACTCATCGAAATCATCTGTTAAGCCAAATGCATTCTGTTCTGAATCGAATTTCAAACCAATCTGTGACATATCTTTCATCTGCCTGACATTACCTATATCCCTACGATAAGATACGTTGTCTATATATGGTTGTCCGTTAAAACAATTCACTACACTATCAACAGCATCTGTCTGGTACTGTTGTATTTTAAAATTAAATTTCATTTTCAGCACCACCTTCTTCCTGAGCTGATTTTCTTATTACAAATTCCGTAAACAGTGTTTCCGAAATTCGACTATTATATGCCAAATAATACTTTCTTGCCACAGATTCATTCATTTCATTCTTCATGAATTCAATTCTCCTATTACAAAGTTCTTCACTTAACCATTAATCTCCAACTTGTAAGTATTACTTACAAGTTGAACACTTATTAGAGCACTTTCCGTACTGTATCAGGACTGATTGATGCAAATATCTGGTCAAAGTTGGTTGCTACACTATCATTTGCCATTGAGCTGTCTCTGAATATTGCGTAATAAGGCTTTTTCTCTGCAACAGCCTTCACAGTCTCTTCCGTCACATCATTATCAAAACATGCAATTAAGAAACTATCTGCCACATTAAACACCTGCTTACCAGCTATAGTTGTTTCTTCAATCTTACTTGAAAGTAACACACCTAAATCAAGCATAACCTGAAATAATAAGTCTTCCGGTGTTCGATCTTCTTTGATATTATCAGCATATGTATCAAATAATGATTGCTGAGTTTCGGACGGATTATAATATACATCTTTCATATTACTACTGTCACATTTAAGGACACGAAAACCATAATCAAAAACTGCATTTGGATGTTCTTCAGATATTTTCTTTGCTGATCATCTAATACGTTCTTTACCAATTTCACAAATATTAGAATATCCACTCTTTTGTGCATTACTATTTGCTGATATACTTTCTGGCAATTGAATCATAATAAATTTTCTATTGCCACCATCTTCAATATTCAAGTCTAATACAGCATTTGCTGTTGTTGCAGAACCAGAAAAAAAATCAAGAATAATATCATCACAACTTGTTGATAGCTGTATCATTCTTTTAATATATGGCGTTGGTTTAGGTGTATCAAAAACAATTCCATTGAATGTCTTTTTTATCTCATCCGATGCATTTGCCGCATTGGATACATCATCCCAAAGTGTTTCAGGTATCTTTCCTTTATTTTCATAAATAAACATTTTTCTATAAATGTTATCTCCTCTAATAATCAGTTTATTATCCCTATCCAGTTTTTCTAAATTTTCTTTACTAAAAAGCCATAATCTTTCTTTAAAATATTGACCATCTTTCGTAGTGAAATCATACCTTACTCCCCCTTGAGTGCCTCTAGCCCAACAACCAAGCATCCTATAATCTCCTCGTGGATCATTATCTGGATTTTTATATGCTTTTTTTGTTTCCTCATCTAACTCAAGATAGCCTGTGTTATATAATTCTTTATTTTTTGCATAAACAAGACAATATTCATGTGCTTTGCTAAACCATCTTGCACTATTATCTCTTCCTCTCTTTCTTTTCCAAATTATATCTGCTATAAAATTTTGTGGTCCAAAAATTTCATCACATACTTTTTTTAAATTATCCTGTTCCTTATCATCTATTGAAATAAAAATCACACCATCTTCGCAAAGAAGAGCCTTTGCAAGCTTCAATCTTGGATATATCATATTTAACCAATCTGTATGAAAACGTCCATTATTTTCCGTATTCTGAACAAGTTGATTTCCAGCATTATCATACTGTCCACTATTTGTGAGATATTCCTCTGAATTTTGTTTAAAATCATCCGCATACACAAAATCATTTCCAGTGTTATATGGAGGGTCTATATAAATCATTTTGACTTTACCCAAATATGTTTCATGAAGCAATTTCAAAACTTCAAGATTATCCCCTTCAATATAAAGATTCTCTGTATTATCAAAATCCACACTTTCCTCTCTACATGGACGAAGTGTTTTATCAATTGGTGTATTAGCCAAAAGAACTGCCTTCTTCTTATCGGGCCATGTAAACTGATATCTTTCATCCTTTCCCTCCACAACCTTACAAGATATCTCTTGCCTAAGCACATCAGCATCAATTGCTCTCTCTACAATAGGTTTCCCATCATCATCGTAACCTGCAATTGTCTCCGTAAGTGCATTAGGAAACATTTTTGAAAGTATCTCATAATTTTTATCTGCTAAATTTTCTGTCCGCATCTTTAATTTATCCATCGTTACATACCTTTTAACCTTTCTTTATACTGGTTTATTCGCTGCACCATCTCAAATTTTTTCTTCGACTGTACTTCTTTGCGAGCCTTAATCTCCAAATCAGCTATCTGCTTTCTGAGTTTGTCTTTTTCAGCCTCCACATTTATCTGTTCTACCAGTGTATTTCCATCCTGCACATTAATGCCTGAAACCTGTGTGACAAAATTATCCCATACACTTCCTAAGTCAAGACCATTCAACCTTAAAGAAATCTCCTCTTCATTCTTCCAGTCCGCTTTAAGCAAGCATGTCTCGTATATTGCAAGCTGGTATGCATTTTCATAATGCAACACAATCAGCAGCTTTTGCCCAAAAAGTTTTGATATCATAATAATATTCTTATCATCATACTCTTTTCTTTTCAGTTCTACCTGAAGAACAAATATAGCAGATATCTCTTCCGTTGCCTTAATATTCACAGACGCTTCTGATATTTCATTTGTAATAATCATTCTGCTTATATCAGCATCAAACTTATCTTTTTTATTTCCTGATAATTCTGCTACATATTTCTCGTAGATAAGTTTTTTATGTAATGGCTTTCTAATCTCAGATGTTTTAGGCAAATCAAACATATAGGCACCTCCTACTTTATGACAAGAAAACTTATCAGTTCAAAATCATCTAATCCATTTATAGTCTCAGATAAAAAGCTCATCTGCTTACCACTTAAGAAACTGTCCATCTCACTTTCATCTTTCAATTCAATGATGGATGCAATGGCGTCTCCAAGTAAATCTGAATATTTTCCCATTCTCCGACCATCGTCTGTTTCATTATTGAATTTAGCACATAATTCTTTATCCGGTTCCTTTTTACCCTTACATAAGAGCCTAAATGAATCCAGCATTTCCTTTGGTGAAAGATGATCTATGATTACCTCTCCTTCTTCTGACATATACACCATATAGAACGGATGCAGCCTATTCTGACTGTTAATATTTACCTCATTCTTTATATTTCTAAGTACAAATATTACACCAGCCGGCAATTCTTCCGTTGCTTTCACCACAGCATTCATTCCATGCGGAGCCTTTTCAATCTCAGGATGTGTCTTAATATAATCAAGCAAGTCCAATCTGAACTCATTCAATCCAAGATCCATAATTGATATTCCGGATGACATATCTTCAATATCTACCACTTCCTCCTGTAACCTCTTGAGCTGCTGTTTTCGATACTCTAAATCTCCCTTTTCCTCCGGACTAAGAACATTATCATCGCCCGTAGCTGTCATATCCACGATTTTCATTCTGGTTTCTACTCTGGCTTTAAGATTAATATATTCATCCAATGTAATATCAGGCCAGAAGTTTACAAGCTGGATACATTCATTTTTACTTCCAATTCGGTCTATTCGTCCAAATCTCTGGATAATACGAACCGGATTCCAATGTATATCATAATTAATCAGATAATCACAATCCTGTAAATTCTGACCTTCCGATATACAATCCGTTGCTATCAAAATATCTATTTCAGCTTTTTCATTCGGCAATAGCAGACTTTTTCCCTTAGATACCGGAGAAAAACATGTTAATACTGTGTTTAGGTCTGTTTTCAAACCTTTGATCGTAGTCTTTCCATCTACTGAACCTGTAATAATTGCTGTGTCCAACCTGTATTTTTTCTTCACATACACACTTACTTTGTCATACAGATAATTCGCCGTATCTGCAAAAGCTGTAAATATGATAATTTTCTTATTACCAGTATTAATAGGATGTTCCTGCTTTTCATCAATCACATCGAATAATGTCTGCAATTTGCTATCATGGGCTGGTGTTATATCGTTAATCATAGTAAGGAGTAAATCAAGTATTTCCTTATCTCTTTCAAGTTCCCGTCTCCATGACTTATAATCCATATCTGCAATGTCTATTCTTACTTTCTTTCCAATTGCAAACACATCATCATTCTGGTCATCCCCATCTAGATCCATATTTGTAATATCATTCAAATTCAATGAGGATTTATTATAACCATGTTCAAAATCTGCAATGCTCTTTATTGTATCAGTAATAAGATCGTTAATACGTTTTAGCGTCAGCCTGAATGAATATACTGAACTTTCCATTCGCTTCATAAGGTTTATTGACATCAATCTTCTGATTCCCTGCTCTCGACCAGACTGTGTAAGTCCTCCCTTTACATGATTTGAATCATACACATCCTTATATTTTGCTAATTTACTTGGCAAGATATAATCTGTTGGTGTATATATGCACAGTCTAAGCAGATTCAGCTGTTCAAATATCTCATTGTAATTGATTGCCTTGCTTAAATCTGTTAAACCAGGTCTTTTTGATATAGGTGGATTTCTCTTTGGAAATGTTCCTATATCTGATGTATCATAATATTTCTGAATATGCTTTCTTGAACGTGCAATCGTTACACTATCAAGCAATTCAAAGAAATCGAAATCAAGCATTCTTAAAAGTTTACTTGTAGTTCTATCCTCTGGTTCCCATTTACTCCATGTATTAAAGGCAGTCTGTGCCTGCTTGAAAATATCATCAATACTCTTATGTGTATTCAACTTTTCATCCAGTTGCTGACTTTCTCCTTCATAAGCGAGGGCAATCTGATTTTTCAAATCCACAAAACGATTATTTACCGGTGTAGCAGACAGCATAAGCACTTTTGTCTTAACTCCCTTGCGTACTACTTTATTAAGAAGCTTCATATATCTGTTTTCTTTTTCATCATCACCTGATATTTTGCCACCATTACGAAAATTATGTGATTCATCAATAACCACCAAATCATAATTTCCCCAGTTTACCATATCCAGATCCATACCATTGGAATTTCCTGATTCTCTGCTTAAATCCGTGTGAAACAGAACATCATAACGCATTCGATCGGTTGCAATCGGATTGTTGATGTAATTATACTTATATGTATTCCAGTTGTTCGCCAATTTCTTAGGACATAACACAAGCACAGATTTATTCCTGTTCTCGTAATACTTTATTACCGACAGTGCAGTGAATGTTTTTCCTAAACCTACTGAATCTGCCAGGATACATCCGTTATATTTCTCCAGCTTATTGATAATTGCTAACGCAGCATCCTTCTGAAAATTATAGAGCATCCCCCATATTTTGCTTTCTTTAAAGCCTGTTGCCTCGTTTGGCAGTACATCCTCTGATACATCTTCAAGAAATTCATTGAAAATGTTGTATAGTGTTACAAAATACAGATAATCCGGGGAATTTTCATTATAAACAGTTGTGATATTCTCTATCACTTCATCTGTCACTTCCTGAAGTTTTGATGCATCGTTCCATATCTGTTCAAATAATTGCAAGTATGCCGTGCTCATTGGAGCTTCTGATTTCTGAACCATATAATAAGCATTATTTCCACGTTCACAGCCTAAATCTACTGTTGTAAATCCGCTTAAAGGCATATAATTCTTATCGTCTACATTAATGAATCCCATCATATTTTCATTTGTCATATTTGACTTGAATAATGCTTTTTTACGAATCCACTCCGCACATTCTTTTGCAATTGCCTTCTGTGTCATCTCATTCCGAAGTTTAACTTCAAACTCTGAACCAAACAGATTTTTTTCACGTTCTTGTCTTGGTATATAAAATTCTCTTTTCTCACGCTTTGCTTTTTCCTTAATGAATGTCGGTGATGTAAAAATAAAACGCAATTCATCCACATTTTTAAGTTCTTTCTTTAATTCAGCAAATGCATAAATAGAAAAGCAGGCTGCTGCGATAGAAACTTTACTGCCCTTATGTATTTCAGTTGTCAAATCTTCTTTTAGTGTCTTATTGACATTATCTATTATTTCCAATTCCGTTTGCTCCTTCGTTTATACTATGCATTATGCTTATTTTTCTTATACCTTGCATCTGCTGGCTTCTGTGCAGTATCAGGAATCAACCACATTTTTCCTTTTTTTATTGCACCATCAACTCTTCCCTCTGTGCATAAAACTCCTATTCTTCTAGTAGAAATATTCCATACCTTTGAAAGTTCTGTTGCTGTCAAATACTCCATAATCGAAACCTCCATAATCGAAACCTCCATAATAAGAATATTATATTCTATTATCGGAATAATAGCAATTAGAAATATTGTTTATTTTTCACTTTAACCATGATAATTTCCAGATGTATTTATGCATTTCTCACAAACAGATATGATAAATCAATATTCTATCTTCCCAAATTTCCAGCCTTCTCATGATATTCCACAATATCATCTGACCATTCATCATCAAGTTCCACACTACAGGTTCTGCTTTTTGTAATGCCTCTCACTGCTCTGCCAACAGCCTCGTAATTGAGTGCTACTCCATCATGGTCATTCTCATATGTTACAGACCTGTTTCGTTCAATACCGATTTTTTCAGCTTCTTTGCCTGCATCAATATTTGCTCCAAGGAATAAGAACTCCCAGCCACATTCTTTCTTTGCTTCAATCATTCGCTTGATATCATTGTACTTAAACTCTGTACTGGAATTTTCCAGTCCATCTGTTGTAATAACAAACTTTTCCTACTGATTCATATAATTTCTGGTCTTGCATTCCTTACTCCTTTATCTATGCCATATTTCCCGTGCTTCTCATATAGTTTAAATCATTCTACATAAACCTTCTATCTGCTAGGTGTTTCTCAATATGATTTTGTAAAAAAGTTTAAATCGTTCTACATAAATCTTCTATCCACTCCCTGCGAATAATTGTTTCTAACCAGTGTTCCGGTATATTCTTATATCCGTAATATATTCCAGCCAATCCTCCTGCAATTGCCGCTGTCGTATCGGTATCATCCCCCAAGTTTACTGCTTTCAACACGCAATCTTTGAAATCTGATGTATTGAGCAGACACCATAATACTGCTTCGATGGACTCTATCACATAGCCTCCGCTGTTTATCTGTTCTATTGGAATTTTCCTTAATTCTTCCATATTTCTTATTCTGCTAAAATGCTCTAACTCTGTCTTGCTGTCATTATTCTGCTCATAAAATGAAAAAGATAAATCCACTGCATTTTGTAATAATTCCTCTAATGGCTTATTTCTCTTTGCAAGTTCCCTTACACAGTAAAAATAGATGCCACATGACATTTTGCTTCTTAAATGTGCATGTGTTAATGCCGACATCTTATGTACAATTTCTAAACATGTTTCGTCCTTTAATCCACATTCATCCTGCAAATACTTCAGATAAATACACACCGGAAGTATCCTCATCAGAGAACCATTTCCATTGCTGTTTTCTCTATCCTGACCACATGTAGCCACATTTTCAAATTGCTTATAATTATAAATTGCGAAACTACACGTAACCCCTTCATCAAACATCTCTCCTGCCGGTGTGAACTTGCCATTTTCTTCCCAATCCACAAAGTTATCCATAATCTTTTTCAAATTAATACCATCGCTATGCAATGCAGATAGGGATGCCAATGCCATACTGCTGTCATCAGACCATGAGCCTGCTGGAACCGGATACGTTCCATAGCCTGTCATGTCTACGACAGGGTATTCCTGCATTTTCTCCCTGCTTGAAAATTCCACCGGAACTCCAAGAGCATCGCCTGTTACCAGCCCCATCATCCCGTCAAGATATAGTTCTTTACTTTTGACATAGTCAGATGTCCCTACATAATAGATTTTCTCATCTTCCAGTCTAATACATGCCGACTTTGCATTTTCCTGTACACTTCCCATCACACATCCGCAATCTATATCATAGAAAATGCAATCCAG
>ENA-ORMS01001239-ORMS01001239.1-human-gut-metagenome-genome-assembly--contig:-NODE-1239-length-21647-cov-3.040756_pt1 | contig 21647 bp, 7 predicted proteins | sample MGYA00242104_ERZ508997 | MGnify/ENA primary metagenome ERZ508997 (study PRJEB26280, sample SAMEA2338704) | human gut metagenome | biome: human gut; feature: human-associated habitat; material: faeces... | reverse complement strand
TTAAGACAGAGAAGAAGCTGACTTCTATACGTATCCTTCCAGTTGACACTACAGGAGAAATCCAACCATTCCCTACTATCTATAAAGATATCACGGATGACTCGGATACTTGCGTCTCGCTTCCAGAGGAGACGTTTGGCTATATCATACCGATGGCCGCCGAGCACGACTGGTTGAATTATTTCGTCCACTATCAGTTTGAGTATGATTACGCCTCTGAGTTCTGGGGAAAGACTGTAAATGAACTGGAACAGATCGATCATGTTATTGCTAACGATATCGAAATGACAACAAACGGCTCTGAGCTTACAGAAGACGATAAAGATATCTGGAAACTTGCTAAAGCAAAAACACCTTATGACTTTATCGTGCCACGTCCAATCTTCGAAGATACAGAGCCACTTTCTTACTGTATAGTATCAATCCCTGGCTGGAAGCTATTAGAAGCAACAAATCAGCAGTTCTATATCTCAACGCGAGAAGATGATCTCCTGCTGCATGATGATTTCGATACTCTGACTCCTATCGATAAAGAAACCGTAGTCGTCGATCGTATCCGTAAATATGTTGATGGCAAGCAGTTCTTCTACATCCAAGACAATAAGGGAAAGATTGTCAGCCGCCTTTCCTATCATAATTTCCAAGATGTATTCTCAGAAGAATACCGAGAGAAAGACCGGCAGCTCTACTTCGATCTCTATGAGAAGCGAATACGAAATGCACTTCGATATTATCTGCCGGCAGCAGAGCAATATGTCATGGACTTAATAGCCCGCTTCCGTACGATACCAGAAGTCAATGTCGATGAGCTTTATAAATACATTCTTACAGAGGCCGTACGTTCCTATGCAGATCACGAGAACGTAGACAAGCTGATGTTTGTCATCCTGGAAGACTGGCACTCGAATTTCAATCAGGATGCCAACTTCTTCACAGATTCGATCTATTATTATTATGCAGAAAATCGATTCACATTCCCGCCGAGCGACGAAGATGAATATCTCCTCTGCGTTGAGACGATCAACTTTGACTCGCAAGATATGACGCCTAAAGTAGAATATTATCACTCTAATAGCAGTAGAGCGATCTCTTTCTATATCCGCAACATGAAGTACTACAGCATCTATGCGATCAATCTGACTACTTATCATCGCTCTGGCTTCCTCTTTATCGACACTTATGACCATGTAGATCCTATTATCTATCGAAACGGCATCACTTATGAAAGGGTGGTATAACGCATGTCATCGAAACCATTAGACCAGCGCCCGATTCATACGCCGTATCAGACAAGCTATCATCGTACGAAAACAGCAGATGGATTCAAGATTGATGGCGCATTCCTGAAACGATATTATTCCGTCATCGACGCAGAAGTCTTCTTCGGTAACGAATTCGTGGAAGATATCGCCTACATCGATTGGAACGTCAACCAAAATGTCTTGCCGCTCTTCGGCTACAACAGCTACACATACGATGAGCTTGCAAGAGGGAACCGTATCATCCAAGGCGTATTCGATATCAATTTTACGTCTCCGAACTACCTGTTCCAGATCTTGAAAGCCGCAAAAGACGATTCCATTACGACAATGAAATCTTATACGGTACATGTCCCGCAAGATTCTGTTGCAGCTATTAACACAAGTCTTCAGGGAAAAGGTATCGACGGCAATAATCGAGGGCCAATCTGGCCGGAGACATTCGATATTGATATTATCTATGGGCAGAACACGGGCATAGGCGATCCTGTCCATATCTTCCTGCAAGGCGTTGCGATTCAGTCTTGCCAACAAGTGCTCTCGGGCAGCGCAACAGACAGCCCGCCGAGCGTCCGTGAACGTTATACCTTCCTTGCAAAAGACATCAAGACTGTTGGTTAATAGCCTTACATCTTGTAATATACCGATTGTAAAATGCAATAAAAATCTACTACATAATGGGGGAAACTAATTATGGCTAACCAGGATACAGATATTCAGAAACAGGCAGCAGGTGCAGTCACTGCTGCTCAGATTGAGACATGGAAAGACAAATATCGTCACATCTATAAGACAACAATTGGCGATATCTCTGTCATCTGGCGCAAGCTCCGTCGTAAGGAATACGTTGAGACGATGACCGAGCAGATTGAGTCACAAGATACGAAAATCTTTGATCGTCAAGATGAAATTTGCCGTCTCTGTGTGCTTTTCCCGGAAAACATCAATGATGTCATCGAAGAGAATGGCGGCATCTCTGGTGCAATCGCTGATGAAATCCTTCTGAAATCCGGTTTCGACGTCTCTGAGACAGAAGAATTGTAAGGTGGTGACTTCATGATAAAGGTTTCCGAAGATCGGCCTATGCATGTCGATGATATCTTCGAGCTCATCATGGAGTTCAAGAAATCCTACCGAAATGTTTTTGTCTATCAGGTCGACGAGCAAGTATTCATCTATCGTACATTGTCGCGCAAGGAATACAAAGATATCTTGAACGATAAGCGATTCAATGATTTCGAGAAAGAAGAGATTATCTGTGATACCTGTCTCCTCTACCCTCATCCCGATAAGATTGACTGGGATGAGATAGATGCAGGAGTTCCTACGGAGCTCATGAAGCAGATCCGCAAGAACTCCTATCTCGATGGCAAGAAGTCGCGGCAGCATATCCTGGATTACTATCGTTCTGAGATGTTCGATCTGGACAACCAGATTGTCTGTATCATCAACGAGGCATTCCCGCAGTTCGATATCGAAGAGATCGAGGATTGGGATGTCGACAAAATGACAAAATACTTGACACGGGCAGAGTGGAAACTTGTCAATCTGCGCGGCCTGGAATTTGTTGATCCAAAAGGTGAGATGTATGACGACAATCGAGAGGACGAAATGGATATGGCAGATTGCCAAGCCCAAGAAAAAATCGTCCCAAAAACCGAAGAAATCAACGTGGATCGTTCAACAACTATTCGGGGCGGTTCGCGAGCGGATAAGCTCACCCCGGACAAGATAAAAGAACGCGAAGAATTCTTGAAGAAATTCCCGCAGTTTGCCAACGATGACGGCATGCGTGGAATTGACGGCCTGGAGCAGAGTGGCGTAGACGTTACTTCTCCGGCTCTCCGCCCAGGGTGGGGCTAAGAGTTTGAATTTTGAAAAAAGTCCAGTTCTGGACTTTTTCGTTTGAGGTGAAAACTTTTGACGGAAGAAGAGAAAAGACAACAAGCGAATAATCAGGACCGGACTGCCAGCCCGATAAGCCGAAAAAGCTTATTGGAAGGCACAGGAGTGGCTGCTGCAGCATTAGGCTCAGCAGCCATTTTGTATAGAACGGGTTCTGTCTCTCGATTTGCGAAATCCCTCGATAAAGGGTATCGCTTCGCAAAGAACACAGGAAAAACCTTTGGCAAGCTGTTGGGGACAGAGAACATGACGATTGATGATGTTCGCCTGGCCGCTCACAAGATCAAGAAAGACTGGCGTACCATATCGAGAGAGACAAGCAAGAAGCCTATCTCCTTAAGAGCGAATAATCCTGATACCATGTTTGCTCTGATCCATTCCATGGAAAGTGCCAAGACAAGTAGCGGGCATATTGCAAATAAATTGTTCCAGGATAATGAGCTTGTCATGCCTGCCAAGGATATGTATTATCGGAATTATCATGATGGCAATCTGAATACAGAGCGCCGTTTCATGAAATTCATTCGAGAAGTATCGCAAGGTGTACATGATGAGGAAACTGTCCAGACAGCATACAAACGCGCTGGCTTCAACGAGAAGCAGATGCAGAATGCTGGCAAGCTTGTCAATCTTATGCGTGCCAACGATAATCAGACGGCTCGACAGAATTTCAATAAATCAGTACAGGAAGCTGCAAATTCTGCTTACGAGAAGCTGCATGATATTGCTTATCTTGAGAAGAGATGGGGCAATCAATCGCTTCTTAGCAAAGGATTCAGTGCGGTAACTGGTGATCAAGGAGCATCCGTACGAGACATTCTTGCAAATCGCGCAAAGATCCGCAAGAGCTCTGCAAGTCTGCGGAAAAAGCAAGATGGCACATATAGTCAGAATGAGACGTTGGATCTTCTTGAAGAACTTCGGCAGCATTATGCAAAACAAGGTAAAGAGTTTGAAGAGCGTTTCTTGAATCTGCGCCCTGACTCTGGAGCGCTTCGCGTAAATTCCAAGGGAGAGCTCTACAGCTTCAACGCTCCATCGGAAATCATGCAGGACGCCCTGAGCGTGGGCGCCCTTACGATCCCTGGCAAGATCTTGAAACTGCGTGATCTGGAGCAGGCGAAGAAAGCACCAGCCATGAGCTTCATCGGCAGCGGGACGAAAGATCCTTCTCTTGCTGCTATCGTGAATCCTGTCCATAAAGACAGCTCGAAGAACAAAACGGTCGAAGGCAATTATGTCCGCATTCTCGATGAAGTCTATAAGATCGGAAATGACGGACTTGAAGACAGCCCCGTCGCAACTGGCATTCGCGCGATGTCTTCCCGTTTCGGTTGGGCGCAGCGTATGCAGCATCAACTTGCTGGAGATACGGGGTATGAAGAAAGCTCACACCTCGCATTCCGATTGCTTGACATCGGCCAGGATCGCGATCATTTTTCTGGCAGCCCTCTTTCTGGAATCACTGGTATCGTCAAGAAATTCACAGACAAGAATTGGCGACAGAATGTCTTCAATCGGCTTCTTGATCCGAACGAAGAAGAATTGAAAGCTTTTAAGGAAGCAGCTGCCGATGAGCAAGCAAATGTTGGCTACGCAATCTCATATCTTGACAATGCGAAGCGTGCGCAAAAATTCCTGAAAGAGAATACTTACTCTTTGACAGAAGACTCTCTCGTTCAGTTAGAAAAGAATTCAGATGGCCGCACAAAAGATCTTTTTGTATCTCTCCGCAGGAAAGACGATCAGGAACTCTTGAGTGAGATCCTGAAAATGGAGCCAGAGGATTTTCAAAATCAGGATCTCAAACATCTCATAAGCCGCTACATCCATGATCCGATTGGTACACAGAATAATATGATGTACCTCCGCACAGATCGGTCAAGACTCAGTACAGGTGGCGGCAGCGTTGGAAATCTCTTTACGCAGGACTACGGCACAGAGTCTGCTGATTTCTGGGAGCTTCTCCGCACAGAAGTTGGAAAAGAAGCCTTTTTGCAGCACGCCGCAGAAAAGGGTGACAACAGCGTTCTTTCTCTTGTTGAGAGTGCTTCCTCGATTCTCCCTCAAAAAGAAGCAACAGAAACAAAACGTCTGGCGCAACTTGCGTTATTCCAGAAGCGGACAGGGCTTAATGACGAGATGCATGCGGCTGCCCGTTCCACAGATGAAATCTGGAATGAGGTACGTCGTATTGAAGGTGTCATGAACACCAATGTCGATATAGTTGATCAGGAATTCCGCAAAGAATTTCGCAACATGATGAACGAGAATATCTCAGTCACAGAAGCGCGTGAGGTTGATGAAGATATTTTCGCGCCAGAAGCCTACAATACTGTCATTCATACAAAAAAGATGGCTACGCCATTCGATATTATCCGTGGCTTAAATGAATCCATTAAGAGTGGCAGTACAAAACCTGTTGAAGATGCTACTTCGCTCTTCTTCAAACAGTTTGTAGCAGGCCGCGACGATATGGAGAATGTCACGTCTGCTACCTGTATGCCATACTTCCTGCTCTCTCGTCTGTCGGATGATATGAATACGTTCGGCCTCGGGTTCTCCCGTGAATCAATGGGCAGCGTTGGACAACTGGCAACCAGTATCTTCACGAAACGCATCCTTCCTGTAGTGATTGGTGCAACTTATCTTGAATGGGCCGATGATACATCTCAGGAAGTCACCGGCACATCCATAAGTGGCGCGCTCGCAAATGGTGTCGCGAATGTTGATCTTGCCGCACGTAAAGCATTGGATTCTTTCGATATAACGCCTTGGCTGAATGAGTTAAAGAGTGTCAACCCAATCATGCAGTACTGGGGCGACAAGACCAACTTCATGGGCTACGATGAGCGCAAGAAGTATTATGAATCCGGCTACGATCCGCAGCGCAAAGCTCCATGGTGGACATTCGGCGGCGTACAAGAAGCGCGCGGTGGAGAAATCGAGTACTGGACACCTTCTTTTGCTCGTCGTATTAATAGCGACTATAAAGACAAAGCCCTCTATGATGGTTATTTCGATAAGTGGTCACACAGTTGGCTCCCGACTCCATCTAATCCACTCTCTCCTATAAAGGCGCTCTTGGATCCATATTGGTTGGAAGAGAAGCATGCAGATGATCGTCCTTATGTGCTCAGTGCGCCAATGTTTGCAGAAGGTACTCCTTGGGGAGCTGTCCTGAATCCAACAGTCGGTGCAATCCTTAAACCACAGAAAGAACTGCATCCAGATCGTCTTCGCAACGGTGTCGACATCAAATCTGCTTTGCATGCTTTGAATGAAAACATCAAGGCAAGAGCTCGTGACCTTAGTGAAACAAACATGATCGCCGTTAAAGGAGATACGGCAGCACCAGTACGTTTTACAGCATTCGATGCACCAACCGAAGACACGAAAGCGATGTCTGTGCAATACAGCCCTGCAGCGGGTGGTCTCTACACAAGCTCTGACTCTTATGGGGTTTATAACCCTCAAGAAGACATTTCTGTTGGCTTCACAAAGTTCTCGTCTGGAGGTGGAAGCGGCGGCACTAGCGGAGGATCAGGATCTGGAAGTGGCGATGGCGGCTCTGTTGCTAAAACACTTTTAGATGACTATGGTCCTATTAGTTTAACAGCGCTTGCCAAGAATGCTTTGTTCTCAGATGAAAAATTTCATCGAGATGGCGAGATCATGCAGACCCCAGATGGCCAGCTCGGTGTCTATCATACGTCTACGAATAAGGCAAGAACAACACGAGAGTTAAAGAAAGCATCTGACCTCTCTCTTGAAGAGAGCCTGAAACTCGATGCTTATATCAATGGTGACGATGGCTCAAAACTGGAACTTGCTAATCTTATCCACAGTTTCAACCCAAAGAATCTGTTGCGTCAACAGAATGAAGCAATCAAGGGCAAGGCGCAAAATTCTGATTCCTTCGATGAATCGGAAGGCATCATCACGCCGGAGAAGCTTTCACACTTCAGACCGTCTCAGGGGATGGAGCTGTTAAGTGATCCAGATATGATTCAGGAGCTGATCCATACGGGCAAAGGCTCTGACTTCGTAAAAGAAGCAACAACCTCGGCCCGCCTGATCACAGGTATCTATGGCTATATGGGGTCAGAAGCATTCGACTTTGGCAACTACAACGAGAAGTTCCTTGCCAATGCATCCGACATGACGAGCCTTTCTCGTGCTTTCTGGGATTCCAGTATTGGTGGTGCTGGCGGCGAGACAGCCGATATTATCCGTCGTTTCATTCCAGATTATAAACGCGGCAATCGGTTGAATCCGCTCATGAACAATATGCCAGACTGGCTTCCTGATCGCTTCAGATATGGAGACCCTTTCACAATTGTAAAAAATGGAGAAATGCGTCTGCCGGGTAAAGGATGGGAATCCTTGAATGAATTGCACCCTGATCAGTACGGTGATTATGGTGCGTTTGACCGTTTCAAGATCCTTGCCGACATCGCGCCATTTTCTCCTGAATATAAGATGTGGCGCGAAATCGCTAAAAAGACTGTCACGGATCCAGCTCTTAAAGAAGAAATGGCCGAGATCCGCAGCCGTGTCTCTCAGCAGGGGCGCAAGCATGATTTCTACAACTACAATGTCGTCGGCAAGAGTTTGGATTATGAGAATGTAACTGTGTCCGAGGTACTTGGTTACGGTAAATTCCGTTCAGGCTCTACAATCTACAAGATTGCCGGCGCACGAGTCCTCTCGAATGAAAACCAGTCTATGTCGGATGTCTTGGGCAAATATCTTCACGAGGGCATGACGGTTACGATTGCAAAAGACAGCGATGAAGCATACCAGACCAACAACGATGCTGACCATACAACAAACGTTGCGGTCTACATTGATGGTAACAATCTTGCGGAAGAGATGATTCAGAACGGTGACGCTGCTCGAAAGAAAGGCGACACATCTGCATCAGCCGTCCTTGGACGGCTCTCGACAACGCAACGCGCGATTGGCTATCTTTCAGAACTTGTAGCACATGCCGATCTTCCGTGGATCTCAGACCAGTGGCTGCGTGTCCGCACTCCTCTTGAATCTTATCAGGCAGAGCAGGTATATGGTACGCCATACCAAAGCTGGGATCATCCGATTGATTCTTTCTTGCTGCCGGCATGGGAACGCGCAATTCATCAGACTGGATACGTAAAGACAGCGATGCGTATGCTGTTTGAGAACGTCAAGGATATGGATGGTATCAGCAAGACGAAGAAACATATGGCTATGATGGGCTATGTATTCGCAGATCGTGGCGCGTTCATTGGAGGTGCTATTGCTAACTTAATAGCGCCTGGCAAAGCAAAGCTCGCTTATCCAGCTATGCGTATTGCAAGTCATCTGTCTACAGCGGCTCACTTCATGACAGGCGGCAACGACATGTTCGATGAAGTGACAAGTGGTGCTTCGATCGGTATGGAAGTTGCTCGTTTCTTCAAGAAAGAACGCGCTGTTGGAGTAGCAGCAGGTGCAGCTGTCGGTGCAGCCTACCGATTGCTTTTTGGCGATAAAAGGGATTGGATCCCTGAACGTACGAAAAAGAAATGGGAGATGGAAGATTACTTTGACCGTCTCACCTATCTCAAGTACATGGGGCTCTATCATGAAGCCGCCCGTCGTGCAAAAGATGAAGAAGGCGTCGATGTTGAAGACCTTTCCGACCGTCTAGAAGAAAAAGAGAGCAAGATCCAACAAGCTGTTGAAAGACTGAAGAAACTCAAGGACGCCCTTCGTTCGTCAAATGACCATATCATGAATGACGACAAGAAGGGCTTGATGAAAGCGCTCAACAAGAAGATCAATGCGCTTGGTGATAATACAACTATCATTGAAGGCGGCAAATGGACGCATACTGCATTGATCTATAAGCAAGCTGCTGAAAGTACGATGTATGGCATCGGACAGAACTCTTCTTGGGCGCAAATCATCACGGCTCTTCCAACATCCGACAAAGAGTACTTCATGGAGTTTGTCAAAGAACGCGATCCAGGCAAGCGTGAAGAGATCCTGCGCTTTGCTTCGCCAGCACTTCAGAAGGCACTCTCTCTTGCATGGGGGACAGACGCGCCGAAGACAGAAAGTAATCAGGAGTATTTCAAGAAGCATAATCTGCCAACATCGGATTGGACAGGCTGGGCGCCAAACGTTGATCTGAAGAATGTTGAGATCAAAACCATTAATAATGAAGGCATGCTGCTTTCAGACTTTGGTTATTATGAATCACAGCTCCGCGATCCCGACGTAGCTAACGCTCCAGATCTTAATATTCGCAGTCAAAAAAATACATCTTCTGTTAAAAGCAACATTGAGAAGATCTTGAAAGGGCGCGGCCTGAGAGATATTGATATTAACGTAACTAGTAACACAGATACCGATACGCATCGCATCATCTCAGATATCGCTATTTATACAGGCTCGAAAAGACTACAAAGGATGGTTGATGACTCGATCGATCAACAGACAAGCTGATCTATTAATAGCCCCGTACCATGCGGGGCTTTTTATTATCTTTGGATTTCTCGGTAATTCTGATATTAGTAGATTACGAATTGCAAAAAGTCCAGAACTGGACTAATCTGACAATTCTCGGAAATAGATAAGGATGGATAGATAGATGGCATTACCATACGACGAAGGCGGACGCAATATTAATCAGCAAGACATCCGCGAACAGATGAAAAAAGTCGCGGAATATTATGCAGAAGAAAAAGCAAGGATATATCTCCAAGACAATCCTGTTCATGGTCTGACAGCCAGAGAAAGAGAATCGCGTAAACAGGAATATCTTGAAAAGCAGAAAAAGTATTTTCAGCATACAGTAGCTCTTGCAGAATGGAATCGTATCAATAATTTCCAGACAAGCGCATCTTCTTCTCGTGTGCTATTAAGCTATAACGGCTTACGTTCTGCTAGGCAGCGCGTTCAATATCCAGAATTGGAACGCCAAGTCGCGCAGGTGTACCAAAGAGCAGGAACAAAGCTTTTCCATGGTATCACGATCAACGATCAGAAGGGCAGCCAGTTTTTCGGCAGCAAAGAAGAATCCGCAGATCTCCGCTATCAGCGTTCTGACACGCCGCAGATCATGCAAAGCACGGAAGACATGGCTGCCGCTTATAAGAATATCAAGAAGCAAGGAGAATTTGTCTACTGGGATACTGAGACATTCTCAGGCAGCAACCGGTATGGTCAGATGCAGACAGACGCCCTGACCGAGTTCAACTTCCGTATTGTATCCCGTAAGAGCGATGGAACCTGGGATCTTGATAAGAGTACGGATCGCACGAGGATTCATAAATCTGTCATCGGTAGTTCACAGAGAGAATATGACAAGAGCATGAATCTTATTGCCAGATATCGTGCTGGCGATAAAACACTCTCCGAAGGTGAACGAGTTCAGGTCCAGCGTCTTGCTCTCACAGGTCACGAAAAAACAACATATGAGATCGGCAAGGATGGCGTCATCAACTTCAAGACATTTGCTGGCAAAGAAGATGTTCGCAGCAATGTGGCAAAACTTGCTGAAGTAGGCGCGCGTCGTATGCGCGAATTCGGCATTGCACAGGAAACTGCTCCTCTCGTTGATTACAATGGCTTCAGGATGAAAGGCTGGGAACGTGAAATGCTTTCCGGTCTTAAGCCAATCCTTGAACAAGGCGTAACAGCAGTTGGTTATAACACAGCAGGATTCGACTGGCCAACACTTGCCACCTTCTTGAAACGCGCTGATACGACTGATGGGTTCAAAGCGGCTCTTAAGAAAATGACGGGCGGCAGTAATTCTGTCTTGCCAAAGCATCAACTTGATACTTTGGCGGCTCTCCGTAATGCAAACATCAATCGTCGTGATCTCTATACAGATGAAGAATGGGGCGAGCTCAGTAAGGACGGGCTCACTTCTCTGCAGCAGGAAGCGTTGACATTTCGTCACGGCGGCAGAGCGGCGCATGATAAGATCTATGCGGGTCTTGAAGCTCACATGGCTGATACAGATACATATGTCGGTGCGCATCTTCTCATTAATTCCGACATGATGGATCTCATCGATCTGCCGGAACAAGAAGCAAGAGCTGGTAAGGCAATCGCTCTCAAGGGCGGCGATCAGCAGCTTTTTATGTCGAGCACGGGTCGTCACGTCAGCGATTTCGGTCTTTGGGGCTTCCGTAAAGATAACTTCACAGGAGAATATCGTACAACAGATGGCTATGCGATTTCTCGTACAGATGATGGGGAAACAAAAGTCCGCAAAGAGATCATGGATCAATGGCTCTTTAAAAAAGAAGCCACGTACTCCATCTCTAGCATCAAGAAATTCAATGAAGATGACGAGTTTGGCAATCTCCTCGGTGACATTAATCCAGACTGGAATAAAAATGGTCTGTATTCTGTTACATTTAACCCTGTTGTCAACAAAGGACAGGAAACGATCATGTCACAGTCTCCTATCACGATTGTTGGCTCGAAAGACAAACTGCAGCAGTATATCTCTTCCACAATGTACCATGTGGCCGATAAAGATGCTCAAGATGAATGGCAACTTGCAGACGATGAAAAGATGCGTCATGATCTTGGCGTTGTAGCAATTGATGAAACAGACTCCGATGATGTCGTAGAAGCTTTTACAAAAAACACAGAGAAAGATAAGAAAGCTCAGCTGCAATATATCCTCAACAATGCAACACTTCGCATGAAGTACGAATCTGCCGCCCGCGATTCTCGTGAATTCAGCTACAAGAAAGACACTGGCATCATGTCGTACCTCAATGACAGGAACGCTTATGCGACAGACAGCAAGGGCAACTTCAGCGAGAAAAAAGCTCGGGAATTTGACAAGATGGTCAACGAGAACTCTCGCAAGCTAGAAAAGAAGCTGTTAAACATGAAGCCGGGCGACGCGATAAGCGACGCCGACAAAGATCTCACATATCACAGTTATTTCGGCTATACGGATTTCTCGGACAAGAACCGTCCGAATGTCTTCTCGGAAACCATCTCCAAGCAGCTCGCCCGCATTGAACAAGTTGGCAAGAACCGTTACTTCTATGAGACAGCCATGCGGCATGCTCGTATCCGTGCCGGCCTCACTGCCGTACCAGAGAAATTGGTTCAAGGCCAGAATTCTTATATGGAAGATGTACCGAACAGTAAACGTACGGTCGTAGAGTCTTACTATAAGCACTATCTGCAAGCAATGGAAAACGCTGCTATCGAGAAACATGGCGAACACATTGCTCGCAATATGCAGAATCTCGGTGCATATCGTTATACGAAAGACGGATTCGAAGTCAACTTGAAAGGATATCGCGGGATAGAAGAAGACAAGTTTGTCCGCTTCAATCTTAATAGCTCTGGTCTTGGTTATGCCAACCAGATTTATCGTGCTCTCGGTATCGACCCGGATATTCGTCATTATAGTGACCATGACAAGACTGGCGAACTCAAGAATTTTCAGCAATGGTTCCTCGCGCAAGGAAGAGTTCAAGGTGCTGATGGTACTGTTAATGACAAGCCAATATATGAACGCATCAAGTCTACGCATAGTAGCGAAGAAGCAGCACAGATCCTAGTCAGCAATTTCAAGACAGCTCGTGCAGCAAATCCATATGCTGGTATGTCAAAAGACACATATCGCTATAACATCACGTCTGGCTTGATGGATCAAGGTGTCCTCTCGGTTGCAGATGTCGATGAGATTGCCAAAAAAGCAGACACAACGATCCCTGAGATCATGATCAAACGCGGCGATGATCTTAAACAGCATGCACAGAATATTTCCGATAAGATCCTCTTTGGTGGCCAGAGCGAAAAAGAAGTTCGGAAAACGCTTTCAAAAGCTGGCTATAATAAAGAGCAGATCGACCTGCAGATGATGGCACGCCGTCAAAGATATGCTGATACTGTTGACTTCATGACAGACTACTTATCTGCTTCTTTAAAAGCTGGTGCAGATATTGGCTATGATGAGTCTGCAGGTAAGGTGTGGTTTGCATATCAGGGCAAAACACTCATGCTCGACAAATTCTTGCCGAAAGATTCTTTTGAAAATGGCATGTTCTTCACAGAGCTTGGCAAAACGAAGACAGCAACACCGATTGGCCTTTATGATGTCAACGGAAAGCTCCAGTACTCAAGCTTGATTCGCAAAGCTGCTCCGTCAAGAGGATTCATGCAAAGTGTCATTCGACGCGGCCTCGAGGGAAGTGACCTTCTTGGTCAGCTGGAATATCTCGGTAAAAAATTCGCCGGCACACTTCGAGAAAGTGCTTCTGTAGCAGGTCTTGATGCGCAAGATCGTAAAGCTGGCATGTATTTCAACTTTGCCGATGTTATCCAACATCTTAACGAGATTGGCTTAGATGATTTCTCTACTGGCAATGAAGCAATCGACAGTATCCTTAACGAGTTGATCCATCGAGATAGATCTGAGGATATGCCAACTGGTGATACCGTCACAACAGCACAGCGTATTGCTGTTAATGAAGAACGTCAGAAAATCTTGAAGACAGCGATTGCAGCTGTCAATGCGCCAAAAGATGTACAGGAGCAGGTTGGTAAACTTCAGTTTAGTACAAAGCATGCAGGCGAATTCGTTGCGACAATGGATCCAATGCTGGATGCTTTTGAATCGCTTACATCAACAAAACGCGGTATTCACAACCAAGCTTCTCGCGCAATCCACTTCAACCTTGACTTGGCTAAGCAATATCTCTCTGGAGATGATGTAAAGTTCGGTCAAACAATTTCATCTGCAGCACGCTCGTATGCCAGTACGAATCTTACGAGTGACGTTGGCTATGAAGTTGAAACAGCTGTCCGCATCAATCGATTGGCAATGTCGACGAAAGACGTTCGCCGTGTCGTCAATGATTATGTTGCCGAAAGTGATGCAAATCCTTACGTTGTCGATCTTCTTTCATCAATCCATACAGATGAAGGTGCTGGAGCATTTGATCCGAAAGTCGCCGACCGCCTCTTCTCATATCGCACATCGATGCAGAAGGTTTCTTATGATAATGTTTATTCTCGCAATCCTAGTATCGGAAATGTTATTGAGAATCTATCCAGAAGAGACGTAAATATCATTGACAACGAAGCAGCTGCAGCATTCCGATTCATTCAAGACGGCGATCATCTAAAAGTCCAATATGGTATGGGCCGCTATGTTGAAGCAGGATCTGCTTTCCTTTTAAAAGCCGCTTCTGATAATGAAGATGAACCTTCCGCCATCATCGCAAAAGAGTCTGGTGTCCTGCGCCTTGGCGTATTCAGCAAAGACGGCAAGCATCTTGCTACGGAACAGGCGATTGCCGAAGCGATCAAGAGCGTACAGGTGAGGCCAAATGCCACAGAAGAAGAGCTCCAGCGGGCAAAAGAAACCGCAATGGATATTCTTCAGAAGAAATTCGATATCAGCTACTACATTAAGGGAGCGAATGCAGCTACCAACTTGAAGCTCGCAGAAATGGGCGTCGAGAAAGGTATGATGCGTTCGATGGCAGCATCGATCGGCTCGATCGATAAACGCGTCAATGATTTCCTTGATGATGTTGGACTCAGCCATATCAAAGGCAGAGTCCTGGATATCGAATATCTGGATTCTTTGCAATCGGCTCGCCCTTTTGAAGAGACAATGTTTGGTCAGTTTGCCATGCATGAATCTGGTTATTCTGCCGGTAAGATCGAACAAAGCATTGCCAAACATTTTGGCACCGTCTCCGCATTCCACGATGCCCTTGTTGAAGAGCGTTATAAACCATGGCAGGTCCTGCAAGAAGGATTGAAAGCTGCCGGATTGCAGAATAATGGCGAAAAAGTCCATATGATTTCCAACGCTTTTAAAGCGGAGAAGAAACATCAGGACGCAAAAGCCCTTTTCAATCGAGTCGCTAACGCTCTCATGGACAAGTACGACGACGTGACAAAAGTCAAAGATATCATGTCGAAGAGCGTTTCCGGTCTTGAGATTCGTGATGGTCATATCGTTATCAGTAATGATGACTATCAAGCGTCTCTTGGAGCATTGAAAGAGATCAGCGATTCACTTGGAACAACGCGCCGCGTCGGAAAAGATGGCATCGAAGCTGATTTTGCACGTACCGACGTAGAGCTTGAGCCGAATGTTGACCGTGGACGTATCTATGTATCTGGCGGTTCTATGCAGAAAGCAATTAAGCTGAATCATCGTGCACAGGCAATCCTCGGCAGTCAGCGTATGAGTGATAATCGCAAACAGCGTATTCAGAAAGCGTTGACCAGTTCTCTTGGCGAAGAACGAGGCAATGAGATCTATCAGAACTATATTGACCCATACAAGGAAGGGGATGCTGTCTCGAGCGCTGCTCAGCAGTTCATCAAGGATAATATCTATACACGCCCCGGCGATGAGATGGATCCGATGCTCGAAGGTGCTGCAGAGCACAACAAGGCTCATATTGCCACAATGGATGGCGGGAATATCCATATCAGCGACGAGATGCGGGAAGGTCTTGCGCAAGACGGTATCAAAGACGAAAAGATCGTCAACAGTATCGTCGCGACTGCTGCAGGCCGTGGTACTCGCAAGATCAGCCGCCGCGTCATTGAAGAGCGTTATGCTGCACAGTCTTCGGCTCAGGCTATGCGTTTCAACAAAAAAGGCGGCGGCACAGAAGACATGGCTAATACTGTCCTCGAGAAGTCGCCTGATATGCAGCGCCTCAGTATCGAAGAAGTCACGATGCCGAAGAATGGCAAATCTGCGGTAGAATTCATGGATGCTCCGTACGGTAAAGAGATTATGCTCGATACGCATCTGAGCTTCATGAATGATCAGATCTATTCGACATCAACAGGCGAAGGTCGTTTTGTTTACGTACCGTATGCACCGCCGAAGGTCATGCCGAATGGCGAACTTGCTCTGACTTCTTCACAGAAGACGCTCGGACGCATCCATAATCTCGTTCAGCGCCATCAAGAAGACATTGCAGCTGGCAGGGCATCGAGCTCCGACAAAGAAGAGTTCATGACGCAGTATAAGTCGGCAATCGATCAGCTGCAGCAGGATATCCGCGTCGATCTCACTTCAAAGACTGGCTATCTTGCAAACCTCTCACGTGCTTATATCGAAGACTCTGGTCTTTTCACCGCTTACGGTAACTCGCTGTTTGGTGGTGAGAAGTCACAATTCTTCAGCCAGCTGAACTTCCAGGGAATCAATCTCTCGGAACAGGCAAAGAAAGCCGGCCTGGATTTTGACTACACGATCCTGAGTCGTGAAGCCATGCATGATTTCTACGACACCAAGGCAGATGAGATCTTCCAGTCTCTCGGCATCCAAGGAGATAAGACACAATTCAAACAGGGGCTGTATGACCGCTTGAGCACAGATGGTACTCTTGCGCTCAATATCCGTGAGCCGCAGGGGTATGCAAAATCAACATCGATCAGCGCAACTTATTTCTCGGACGTTGTACGAGGCGACGAAGCGATCGTCGGTGCAGTACAACACAATTCTAAGAAAGGTGACTATGACTCCGATAAAGTAGAAGCCGCTCTCTTAAAAGCGCGTGCTGTCATCACAGGAGACAATGGCAATACGATTGAACGCGAGATTGACTACGCCATGTTCAATCAGCTGCAGTCAGCTGCTCAGAGTAAAGGAAGTGGCATCACTTCTGTTTCATGGGCAAATGAAGACGAAGCGGCAAAGATGGAAAACCACATCGCTTCGCTGTATGTCAATGCCGAAAGCAACAAGCTCTGGCGTGTAAAGAACAACATGCTGTTAGACAACGTAGATTCGTTCTCTGGCCAGCATCTTGCAAATTACACGATTGAAGGTCGCGCAGATGGCACGCTTGCCAGCCGCATGCATGTCACAGATCCTGACGAGATAAACGCACTTCGCGGACGCTACAATACACTCGAAGCTGCCGCTCGCCAGAAATACGGTGATGCTTTCGACACAGTGACAGCAGAAGAAGATAAGATCGGTATTGGCAAAGAGGCGCATCAGCGCAGCATGATCGTGCAAATGCTGGAAGGAGACAGCGAGGGCATCCAGGCAGATGACTGGAAAGCCATGCGTTTCCATCTTTCTGAAAAGCTCAATGCGATGGAAGCAACAACAGACAGCTTAAAGCTCGGTGCTGGTGAAATGAACTATAACCTGTTCGGCTATTTGAAAGTCGCACAGGAAGCAGATGGTCTCGGCAAGGATGACTTCGCCAAGGTCATGCAGGTCCATACAGCGTTGGGTGAGGCATTCCTCTCTCCGAAGAACGAGACGGGTCTTGATCCGAAGCAGATCGATAAGCTTGGCGACGCTATGCGCAATGCCTACAAAGCAATGCAGGGACGTTATGATCGCGAGCAGGCCGCTACTGAATTCGCGGATGTCATCAAAGATACGCTCCACAGCCGACTTAGCAAAGAAATGTCGGCACTCCCTGGCGTCCTTGATGAAGAGAACTGGGCAACGATGGAAAGCGGCGATAAGGCAGCAACCAATAAGATGCTGACCAGTCTCACGGACGATGCGATCGAAACGTATACGAAGAAAGTCATTATGACAACAAATCTTCGCGGTACAGATCCGAAGATGCTCGACATCGGTGTCACGAAAGGCTTGACGAACGAGAACCGCAATCTTGAGGCCGACATGGGAAGCTCGGACATGCTCCAAGAGACCATGCAGGATATCAACAAGCAGGCGAAACTTCAAGGTGTCGAAGCCCCTGTTGCAGAGAGTCGTGGTATTCGCTCAATCAAGTATACTCCTAACGAAGCGCCAACTCCTTCTACGAAACTCCTGAGCGATCGTGAAGAAATGAAGCTGGATTCTGATGATATTCGTATCAATGCAACTAGTATTGGAAAGGATCTTGCCAATGCACTTGAGCACATGCATCTCCCAAAAAGCGGTGCTGCTGGCACAATTGCAGCTGTTGCGGGTGGATTACTTGTTTCTGGTTATGCAAGTAATCCAACGCAGCCTGCTCCTGCAGCAACGCAAGCCGACGGCGCGCAGCAAGAATACGCAGATATGTATTCCGAAGCAGAAGTTCCTAGTTTCTCAGATACTGGCATGAACACGATGCGCGGCGGCCCGAAGCAGGGATACGTCATCAATATCAGTGCTCGTACAGAAAATGGACGCCAGCATGCTGTTGATGCTATTAATAGCGTGATCGGCTCTGCTGTGCCGGCTGCTTCTTCTATCAACGTAGCTATGAATACAAGCTACCAGGACAAAATCTCTCAATTCCAGATCGATAAGATGGTCCAGAACGCATTCTGATCATCAAAAAAGCAAGAGTCTCACAACCATTTTCTACGGTTTTGACTCTTGCTTTTTTTGTGTGCAAGCAATCCCATACGTCTTAGTACAAAAATAGAACCGTAGTCCATCGTTGTGACGGCAACATGATGTAAAGTTGCTGTGGATAACTAAGAAAAATAATCCACAATGTTATCCACACACTCTGTGGATTCTGTGGATTGTACAACCTTTTTCTACGGTTCTCACAACCATCTCCTACGGTTTAGGATAAAACGCACAACCATCTCCTACGGTTTAGGGTGTCACGTTTTTTCGTCTCAATGTGCCGTGAAGTCGCGTCGTTACTAGGTTTTTACTTTGAAAAATAGTCTACTACGGTTTCACGTTTTACCTCTACAACTGTGACCTACGGTTTTATGTTTTGCGTTTATTCACGTTTTCTTAGGAATATCAAGGCTTCACGGTTTTTCGCCTCACAACGATTCCCTACGGTTTTCAACCAAGACCTACGGTTTCGCTGATCTTGATGTCTTATGCAAATCCTCGCGAAGCCCCGTTACACAAAGGTTTTCGGCGTCCACAACCATCTCCTACGGTTCCGTGGCTACTATATAGTACTTATACTAAATATATAGCAAGCATAGAAACGTAAAACCGTAGGAGAAAGTTGTGAAACTCCCTTGCACTTTGAAATCGAGCAATCGTATAATAAGAACAGGTATAAACAGGAAGAGGAGACGCCATCATGTCGGAGAATAACACGTTACCGCAAAAATACATATACGCAAGAGACAACGGCATGTTGAAGATCGCTCAAGAATTTGCAGCTGCTCAGTACCGCCTTACTGTGAACGAGCTGAAAGCATGGATTCTCTTCATTGCCTCTGTCGATCAGCCTGTTGAAGAGGGTGTTGATTGCATCTACGTCTTCGATGCATTGGATTTTGCAGATAAGCTAGGAATCGACCCTAGGAAAGCACGAGGCAAGATCATAGCTGACTTGTTTATTCGCCTATCCAAAAATTCAGTCGATATGCGTTCGCGGACGAAAGAGAATGGAGAACAAGATATCTTTCATTCAAACTTCATCAGCTACGTTGAATATCGCTCTGACACTTACCGGCTGGAGATCGGTATCCCTAAAAAACTTAAACCATATCTCTCCGCTCTTAAGGCAGGCACATTCATCAATCTCGATGTTCAGGATATTCTGGCACTCGACTCGGCCTCATCCATGCGCATTTTCATCTACTGCAAAAACTTAGAACGTCTCGGGACAAGCACAGTTGAAATCAAGAAGTTCCGTCAAGATCTCGGTTTTGACAAGGTGTACTCAGAGTATTATGAATTCAAGCGTAACATTCTGAAACCAGCAATCCGTGAAATCCGTAAGCATACGGACTACAAAGAATTCTATATCGAAGACAATGGGCGGCGTGGTGTTCCTGCAACATATCTTCATTTTGGCTTCCAGAAGACATTTGACGCAGACAACGTTGTATTCAAGACGGACTCGGCCACGGCAGAGCTTATGCGACAGAAGTTTTCCCCACAGGTCCAGGTTGTTATCAGTATTGCAACGGACAACGGATTCAATCCTCGTTATATCCGTGACGCTTTTGACAATGTACCGGATGAAGTCATCATCGCCAATTTCCGATACGTCTTCGACATCATCCATCGGGAAGAGAAGACAGCAGAAAAGAAAGACAAGAGTGTGTATGGCAGATATTTCCTCAAGGCGGTCAAGGAGAACTGGGCCGGCAAGAATCATGCAACAGATAAGATGCTGAAGAAGCAGAAGGACTACGAGAATAATCAGAAATTACAGCAGCAGATGCAAGATATTCAAGATCGTGAGCGAATGGCTCTAAAGACTGAAGACTATCGTCAGAAGGCCATAAAATATCTTGCTGAGATGGACTTCACTGAGCTTGACCACTTCATCCAGAAGAATCAGGCGGCACTTGACCGCCTGGCTGGCAAGAGGCCGTTCGACGTGAATCATGCGCTTACGAAGAAGCGGAACTACCGTGAGTACCGCTTCTTGCTGCAGATCGTTACAGGACAGATGATCTCGGGTATCATCGACGTGCCGCGTTCTCAGACTCTTTTCGGCTGACGACAGCCGCATATCCTTTTCTCGGTTCGTAATATACAGATAGTATATTTTACAGATTACGAGGAAGGGGATAGCCGCTTGGCAACGACCGAAACTTTGACTGATACACAGAAAGAACAACAAGCAGCTGCTGACGATGCCAAACAGCATGCCCAGCAGGATGACCGCATCGACTTCCTGGTGGATCCAGAGCGATTTGCAACGCCGACAATGGGAGACTTTTATCTCGGCGCAGTCGATGGCGTCTACCTGAAGATGATTGATAAACTTGCCAACACGAAAGAGGAAGGCAAAGAAGATGATAGAGACGCGGCTTTCTATACAGAAGAGCCGCCTGTAAAAGAATCCAGTCACGAGGAAGGCATCTACGCTTTAAAAGCCCATGTCTCTATCAGCGATGACGATATTGACCAGGGCTTTGCGGATGGCCGCACCCTCAATATCAACATCACGGATGTTTCAGGAAAAAATGAAGCCGTGGCTGATCTCAAAAAACAGCTTACCGAGACAATGAACAACTACGGTTCTCTTGCAGACAATGCAGAGGGGAATACGTATTTCACGCTTCGCCTTGTCGGTCTTGGTTGTCCGGCTACACCAAAATGGGCCTTCGAGTATGACTACAAGAACAGTATGCTGAACCAGAAGACAGTCAAAGTCGGTGAAGCAGCAGAAAGTTCTCAGTATGTGTTCGTGAGTGGTCTCCACGATGAAGAAGAAGAACTCAACTTCGTGAAAATTGCTGGCAAGTGGAGAGAAGTCACGTTTTACGATCAAGGAGAAGAGACTTCTTCTTTTCGTTGGCTCATGGATCCCGGTGACGAAGCGAACGAGATCCAACGCATGACAACCCAAATCGCCCAGCGCGCCCGAGCCCGTACGCGACTTTACAAACCGCCATACACGCGGCGTGTTGAAGCGCGGCAAGCCCCAGGCCTGAAAATACTGCATGTCAACGTGGTACACCCGTCCGATTTTTCCGCTTGCGATCAGCTCCCGCGCATAGCGAGCCGCCGCCTTGAACCGGTACGAAAAGCAAACCATGTTGGGCAATGCCTTGACGCGCGTGGCCTGTGCAAGCTGCTTCGCCTGCGCC
>ENA-ORMS01001234-ORMS01001234.1-human-gut-metagenome-genome-assembly--contig:-NODE-1234-length-21677-cov-3.167838_pt1 | contig 21677 bp, 20 predicted proteins | sample MGYA00242104_ERZ508997 | MGnify/ENA primary metagenome ERZ508997 (study PRJEB26280, sample SAMEA2338704) | human gut metagenome | biome: human gut; feature: human-associated habitat; material: faeces... | reverse complement strand
ACGGGGTCGGAGTCACCGTAAAGTTGTCGGCAGAAAGTTCGCCTAACTTCTTGCATGACGAAAGAGCCGCAACGGCAGCCAACGACATGACTAAATAATAATTTTTACGCATACTAACACTGTTTTAATTAATAGTTCCGGCTGCAAAGATACAAATCTTTAATAGACCGTGTTATTTTTAACTTTAAAATATTGCAAAAAAAACGCGTATTATACCATATTCAACCCTCTTCCGCCTTTATTTTGAAGAATCGTCACGAATATTCCGTGGATGATGTTCCATGATTTCCCGCCGCAAACGGCTTCTGTCGATATGGGTATAAATTTCTGTCGTGGAAATACTTTCATGCCCCAACATCGCTTGTATAGCCCTCAAATTTGCCCCTCCCTCCAACAAATGAGTAGCAAAAGAATGACGGAACGTATGGGGACTTATCTTTTTTTGAATCCCGGCCGCGACTGCCAATTCCTTGACCCAATAAAAAATGGTAATCCGCGACAAGGAAGCCCCCCGCCTCAGACTTAAAAAAACAAAATCTTCATTTCCCGGTTTGATATGAATAAGATTCCTACAAAGGAACCAATTCTCCAATTCGCGTACGGCACGACCGGAAATGGGAACCAAACGTTCTTTCCCTCCTTTGCCTTTCACTCTGATAAAGCCCTCTTCCAAAAACAAATCGGAAATCCGAAGCCCGCATAACTCACTTACCCGCAAGCCACAACTGTAAAGCATCTCCAGAATGGCACGGTTCCGTTGTCCCTCCGGCTGGCTCAAGTCTATACCTGCTATCATGGCATCTATTTCCGCCACCGTCAGAACTTCCGGCAAATGACGTCCGATTTTCGGAGATTCAAGCAATTCCGTTGGGTCTTGTACGATTTCTTTCTCCACGTATAGGAAACGATAAAATGAACGGATTCCAGACAAAATACGTGCCATGGAACGAGGCCCGATACCGACATCTGCCAACTCTGCCATAAACTGATGTAAATCGTCCACCGAGACAGTCCTGAAATCCAATCCTCCTTCCCAAAGAAAGCCTAAAAGTTTTCTTAAATCTTCGGTATAAGCATCCAATGTATTTCCTGAAAGCCCTCTTTCCAACTTCAAATACTGGTAATACCTTCGTAATAGTGCTTTCGAGACCTCCCCACCTCTATTATAAGACGTTTTTTCGCTGTATTCCATTCTTTTTTTGTATTTTTGCGGCACGTTTTCTACAAAATTATAGAAAAAGATGAGAATACAAATCATAAATGGGCCAAATATCAACTTACTGGGCAAACGAGAGCCCGGCATATACGGTGCAGAATCCTTTGAAAGTTATTTAGAGAAGCTGCGTACGGCCTATCCCGATTTGGAAATCGACTACTACCAAAGCAACATCGAAGGGGAGATGATTGACAAAATTCATGAGGTAGGATTTGAATATGCAGGTATTATTCTGAATGCCGGTGCCTACACCCATACATCCATAGCCCTGCAAGATGCAATCAGAGCGGTTACGGCTCCGGTCGTGGAAGTACACATCAGTAACGTGCACAAACGGGAAGAGTTTCGCCACAAATCCATGATTTCATGTGCTTGCTTAGGTGTTATTTGCGGCTTTGGTCTCGATTCTTACAGACTGGCGGTCGAAGCACTGTTGCACTGTCGGAAAGACTCAATAAAGTAGAAATAATAGGTATTAAATTTAAATAAGGTATAAAGATTATGATGTTGAAAAAGACGAAGATAGTCGCTTCCATATCAGACTTGCGCTGCGATGTGGACTTTATCCGCGACCTTTTCAATGCCGGCATGAATGTAGTACGTATGAACACTGCACATGCCAGCCGGGAAGGTTTCGAGCAACTAATAGCCAACGTACGCGAAGTATCCGATCGTATCGGTATATTGATGGATACGAAAGGACCGGAAGTGAGAACCACCAAAAATGCCGAAGATACTACCGAATATAAAACCGGCGACCGGGTCAAAATTATCGGTAATCCGGAAAAAGAGACCGTACGCGGTTGTATTTATGTCACTTATCCGAACTTCGTAAACGACTTATCCGTAGGTGCCAAAATCTTGATAGACGATGGAGACCTTGAACTGAAAGTAACGGATAAGGATGAAGAAGCTTTGTATTGCGAAGTATGCAACGATGCGACACTGGCCAGCCGTAAAAGCGTGAACGTACCGGGCGTGCGTATCAATTTGCCGTCTCTGACGGAAAAAGACCGCAACAACATCCTTTACGCCATCGAAAAAGACATAGACTTCATCGCCCACTCTTTCGTTCGTAACAAACAGGACGTATTGGACATCCGTGAGATTCTGAATGCATACGGCAGCGACATCAAGATTATCGCAAAAATCGAGAATCAGGAAGGCGTGGATAATATTGATGAAATTCTGGAAGTGGCGGACGGCATCATGGTAGCTCGCGGAGATTTGGGCATCGAAGTACCCCAGGAACGTATTCCGGGCATACAACGTATCTTAATCAAAAAGTGCATCTTAGCTAAAAAGCCGGTTATCGTAGCCACACAAATGTTGCACACGATGATCAACAATCCACGTCCGACACGGGCGGAAGTCACAGACATCGCCAATGCCATCTACTACCGTACGGATGCCCTGATGCTGAGCGGCGAGACGGCTTACGGCAAGTATCCGGTAGAGGCCGTGCGCACGATGGCTACCATCGCGGCACAGGCTGAAAAAGACAAACTCGAAGAAAACGACATCCAGATTCCGCTGACGCCGGAAAAAACCGACGTCCCTTCATTTTTGGCAAAATCGGCTGTACGTGCCAGTAATCTGATGCCTATCCGGGCTATTATTACAGATAGTTTCAGCGGCCTTACGGCGCGTTCCCTCGCGGCCTACCGTGGAAAATACCCCGTCCTGGCCGTATGCTACAAAGAAAAGACCATGCGCCATCTCGCACTTTCCTACGGGGTGGAAGCTATCTTCATGCCGGAGAAAGCCAACGGACAAGCGTATTATTTTGCAGCCCTTCAAAAATTGCTCGACGACGGCGTCCTTTCGGAAAACGAAATGGTGGCCTACCTGAGTGGCGGTAAAAAAGGAACTCAAACTTCATTCCTCGAAATCAACGTTGTGGGAGACGTGTTGAAACACGCCATGGAATACGTACTGCCCAACCGGACACGCTATCTCTAATATCTACCGAATATGCAGGAAACGGACCGGTTGGACCAATATATCCTCGAACATATCGACGAGGAAAGCGAATATCTGAAAGCCTTGTATCGGGACACGCATGTAAAACTGCTACGTCCCCGCATGGCTTCCGGACATTTGCAAGGACGTCTGCTCAAAATGTTGGTCCGCATGATACGTCCCCGGCGTATTCTGGAAATCGGAACTTACAGCGGCTATTCAGCCCTTTGCATGGCAGAAGGCCTTGAACCGGACGGTCGCCTGTACACCTTTGAGATCAATGACGAACAGGAGGATTTCACCCGACCATGGATAGAGAACTCACCATACGCCTCGCAAATAGAATTCATCATCGGCGATGCTCTGAAAAGGGTTCCGGAAATGGGACTCACGTTCGACATGGCTTTCGTGGACGGTGACAAGAGACGCTACACGGACTACTACGAAATGATTCTCCCCCGCCTCGAACCGGGCGGCTATATCTTGGCCGACAATACCTTGTGGGACGGTCACGTATTAGAGCCTCCGCCCCATAAGGACGCACAAACGCGGGGTATCATGGATTTCAATAACCGAATAGCCGCAGACTCACGTGTGGAGAAAGTCATCCTACCGTTACGTGACGGGCTGACCCTCATCCGCAAAAAATAAAATAAAGAATATGGAAACAACCAGACAAAACAAAATCTCCCGGCTGATACAAAAGGAACTCAGCGAGATTTTCATGCTGCAAACCAAGGCGATGAAAGGAGTATTGGTTTCGGTAAGTGCCTGCCGCATCAGTCCGGACCTCAGCATCTGCCGCGTGTACCTGAGCATATTTCCGAGCCAGCAAAGCGAAGAAATCGTGAAAAATATAAATGGCAACATGAAAGCCATCCGTTACGAACTGGGGACACGGGTACGCCATCAGTTACGCATCATCCCCGAATTGAAATTCTTCGTAGATGACTCTTTGGACTATATCGAAAACATCGACAAGCTACTGAAAGAATGAACTTCCCGTTCTACATCGCACGACGATACCTGTTTTCCAAGAAATCGCACCATGCCATCAATATCATTTCTGCGATTTCAGTATGCGGTGTAGCTCTGGCCACCATGGCATTGGTCTGTACGATGTCCGTATTCAACGGATTCCAAGACCTTGTCGCTTCATTTTTCACAGCCATCGACCCACAGCTAAAGGTCACGCCATCCCAAGGGAAGACCATGGCCGCAGACGACCCGAAACTCACAGCCCTAAAAGCCTATCCGAGAATCAAAATCTACACGGAAACGTTGGAAGACCATGCACTTGTCATTTGCGGTGAACACCAAGCCATGGTAACCATCAAAGGAGTAGACGATAACTTCGCCCAAATGGCAGACCTGAACAAACTGCTTTATGGAGACGGTACGTTTACTTTACATGCAGATGTTCTGGAATTCGGAGTGTTGGGCATACAACTGGCTGCGCAATTAGGACTGGGAGCCAGTTTCGACACTCCCTTAAGGGTTTACGCCCCCCAAAAGGGAGAGCGGGTGAACCTGTCCAATCCTACAGAAAGCTTCACACAAAGCGAATTATACTCACCCGGCGTGGTTTTTGCCGTGAAACAGGCTAAATACGATGCCGGTTACATCCTTACCTCCCTACGTTTCGCCCGGGATTTGTTCGGGCAACAGGGACGTGTTTCCGCCATAGAATTGCAACTGCAAGATGGTGTGGACATCCGTCAGGCACAAGCCGACATCCAAAAAATATTAGGTAACGGATTTACGGTAAAAGACCGCTACGAACAACAGGAAGACGTGTTCCGCATCATGGAAGTGGAAAAGCTCATCGCTTACCTGTTTCTTACGTTTATTCTTTTAGTAGCCAGCTTCAACATCATCGGTTCCATCTCCATGCTGATTATAGACAAGAAAGAAGACGTGCGTACCCTGCGTAATTTAGGAGCCAAAGACAACCAGATTATCCGTATCTTCCTATTTGAAGGGCGTATGATATCCGGCTTCGGAGCTTTAATCGGCATCATCGTCGGGATTACCTTATGCTATCTGCAACAAACCTACGGACTTATCACTTTAGGCAATTCTTCCGGAAGTTTCGTCGTAGATGCCTACCCCGTCAGTGTTCACCCCTGGGATGTCGTCATCGTATTCTTTACCGTATTGCTGGTCAGCTATGGTGCATTATGGTATCCCGTGAGATACCTGAGCAAAAGGTTGCTCGACTGACGGATCTACATAACTGTACTTTCCATTCTTACCAAAATCTGCAAAAATACCAAGGTATACTTTATACTTTTGACATTTCTGCTTGATATTCACTTACAGGGCTTTTTTATAACCGATTTCTGGCCTCAGAATCCGTCTTCCCTACTTTATTGCTGGCAACTATATCAAAAGATGCAGGAATATTCAGTCATGCCCCTGTAGCATACAAAAACGACAAAACAATCTGCGCCAAACGATTTCCCATTCTGCTGCAAACGATTTCTCAATCTCCTGAGAACGATTTTCGGACATACTGACGTCCGTCTTACGGGCTTTGCCATGCTGAAAACCGAATCAGGAAAAAGCATGGACAGCCGTAGGAAGGGGTTCACCCTACTCTACCTCCCACAAACTGTTTCTCGCCCAAAAAGGTTCGCTTCCTTCAGACCTCTTCTGTACCAACACTTTAAGGTGAACTTTCTACCGTACAATCCTTCACCGGGATTTCACCGGAAAACGGACTGTCCGCATGAAACTGTTTTTAACGAATTTGCAGTTGTATTGGTTTTCAATATGTTACGGTGAAGGGCTTGACAAAGGCTTTTTCATGTCATATATTTGCAGGTGGAAAACATAACAGAAAACACAAAGCCTATGGACTTCAAAAAGATTGCATGCACCGCCATAAGACGGTGGAATGAGAAACGACATACGGACAAAACAGCGGGTACCCGTCGTACTACCTTACCGGAAACCCAAAAACCTCAACCTGCGCAAGGTGTACCGACGGCACAGCCGGCCCCTGCCGCACATCACCTCCTTCATCGGCACGTCCTCGTGCAAAGTGCTTTCCGCCCTTTCGGGAAGCCGCAGGTTCATCTGCGTACTCGTGGAGCATCCCATCAATACATATACATTATGGAAACCGGTACAGAGTGTTGGAATCATAATACCGAAAAAACATTATTCCAACACCACGCGTTCGGCTTCCACATGCTGACGAAGGAAAATGGAAGCCGACTCCATAAATTTGTCAGGACTTTCCGTGGTCAGGAAGCGGCACGTGCCGCTTTGCGTACACAACGTTTCTATTTCCGTATGACGTTGCAGGTAATCTTTCAGGCTGTAGGCCACGTATTCTCCCTGGGGGACGATACGCACATTACGAGGAGTGTATTTCAGAATCTTGTTCAGCAACAAGGGATAATGCGTACACCCCAAAACAATGGTATCTATCGCAGGGTCTTTCCGGAGCAGGTTGCCGATGCGCTTTTCCACAAAATAATCGGCTCCGGGTGAATCGTATTCGTAATTTTCCACTAATGGCACCCACATGGGACAGGCTTCCCCACTCACGACAATGTCGGGATAAAGTTTCCGGATTTCCAACGGATAGGAACCGGAACTGATGGTACCCGATGTGGCTAAAATTCCTACGTGACGGCTATGGGTTATCTGCCCGATACATTCCGCAGTAGGACGGATGACGCCCAACACACGACGCGTCTCCCCCTCCATTTGCGGAAGGTCGTTCTGCTGAATGGTTTTCAAAGCTTTGGCCGAAGCCGTATTGCAAGCCAATATCACCAGATGGCAACCCAAGTCGAAGAGTTTCTGCACGGCTTCACGCGTAAACTCATACACGACCTCGAACGAACGTGTCCCGTAGGGTGTGCGGGCATTATCTCCCAAATAAAGATAATCATACTGCGGCATCAACTGACGAATCTCATGCAAGATGGTCAGTCCGCCGTAACCGGAGTCGAACACTCCGATAGGCCCCGGCTTTTCAGTTAAAGCAACTTTCATGGCTCGACACTAATGGGCAACTGAAGCTTTTCTTTCACATAGTTCGTCACATCGTCGGCCACCGCAGGATTGATAAAAGGACAGGTATTGCCGTCCGTATTGATAATATAGGCATACCCTCTTTCTACCCCTACGGCACGTATGGCTTCGTTCAACAAGTAAAGCATGTCGGCCTGCAGATCCTTTTCCGCCTGCACGAGCAACTTCTGCGACTCTTCCTTGAAACGGATACTCTTGGTCAACAGGTCTTGCAGTTCATGCTGACGTTTCAACAAGATATTCTCCGGAAATTCTTTCTGTCCTTGCAGGAACTCTGCAAACTTCCGCTGGAACTCTTCCTCACTCCGCTGGGCTTCCTTATCATATTTAGACTTCAAGTCTGCCAGCTTTTGCCGGGAAACCTCATATTCGGGCATAGCCTGAAATATGGCATTGTAACTCAGATAACCGAATCTGCCCTGCGTAGTCTGCGCCTTGACCGCGAAAGGCAACAACAAAAAAGACAGACACAAGACTAACTTATTCATTTTTCGCATCATGAACCGTATATTATTAACCGTAACAAAGTTATTCATTTTTATGTTCATACCGATAAAAAACAGTCTTTTTTTCTCGGAAAACAGAAAAACACGATAGAAAATAAAAAGGCTCCTCCGGCTGGCATTTCGTACTGCCGGAGAAGCCTTTGTATGAAAACAGGGAATATTCCGCTTATTTCAAGCCCAACTTTTGCTTGATGTCTGCCGTCACATCCGTACTCAACGTCGTGCTGATATAAGGAATACCGGCTGAAACGTCCATGATATAGACATAACCGCCCTCTGTTCCTATCTGCTTGATAACGCCGAGCATCTTGTCGGAAATAGCCTGCATCTTCTGCTGTGAAGTTTCCTGCAAGGACTTTTGATTGTCCTGATAGCTCTGTTGGATACGGTTATACAAATCTTGCAATTCCGTTTCGCGACGCTGTCTTACGTTATCCAACAGGTTCGCTTTCTCTTTTTCGTACTCTTCCGACTTCTTTTTCAGCTCGTCCTGCATGCGTTTCAGGTCGTTCTCATACTGAGCCTGAAGCTGCTGGATTTCGGTCTGAGCCGTGGTGTACTCCGGCATGAGTTGGATAATGGCACTTGAATCGAAATGGCCAAACTTCTGTGCAAAGATGCTCATCGGTACGAGCAACAATGCCATTAAAATCACTTTTTTCATCTTATATCTCTATTTTTTATATTATTATTTTTCATATTGCATGCAAATGTACGAATGTTAGTTGGAATATCCTAATTTCGTCAGGACTTCATTGCTTATATCTATCTTCGGAGATGCAAAAATGATACCGGTATCGGACGCACGGTCCAAAATCAAAGAATATCCTTTACTGTCCGAGATGTCTTTCACGGCATTGTATATCTCATCCTGGATGGGAGCCATCAGGCTCTCACGTTTCTTGAACAGCTCACCTTCCGGACCGAAATATTTCTTCTTCAATTCGGCCGCCTCTTTTTCCTTAGCCACGATCTCTTCTTCTTTCTTGGTCTTCTGCTCCGTGCTCAGGAAAACGGCCTCACTCTGATAGTTCTTATATAAGGTTTGCGCCTCTTCCGTCAATGCGTCCACCTCGGCCTGCCATTTTTGGAAACCTGGTTCAACTGCTCGCTGGCACGCTCGTATGCCGGAATATTCTTCAAAATATACTCCATGTCGACCAGCGCAAACTTCTGCGCCATTGATTGTGCGCCCATTATCATGAGCAAACACAATAAAGTGAATAACTTTTTCATCTTTCTTCTGTTTTTAAATTAGAACTCTTGTCCCAAAATGAAATGGAACTGACTTCCGCCATATTGTTTAGAACCGAAGACATCATCGAAACCGTATGCCCAGTCGATTCCCAGCAAACCTACCATCGGCAAGAATATACGTACACCGACCCCGGCTGAACGTTTCATGTCGAACGGATTGAAGTCTTTCACGCTCGACCATGCATTACCGCCTTCGATGAAAGTCAACGCATAGATGTTCGTAGAACCTTGCAGCATGAGCGGATAGCGCAACTCCAACGTGAAACGGTCGTAGGCATACCCCGTATATCCGCTTGGAGTCAAAGAACCGTTGTCGTAACCGCGCAAACCGATAGTTTCGGTAGCGTACGTCGTAGAGTAACCGGACATTCCGTCTCCCCCGACATAATAGGTCTCAAACGGTGACTTCTTATACTTATTGTAAGCTCCCAACAATCCGAACTCTATGCGTGTCATCAACACCGGACACTTCACCATACTGCTCAAGGCCGTATAAGTACGGAGTTTGAACTTCCACTTGTGATATTCAATCCATTTGTACTTCTCCTGCATCTCACGCTGATAACTTGCACTTTGGTAATTGTTCGCCAAGTTCTTGTAGTCCTTGTTGTCAAACAAAGAATACGGGGGCGTCAATCCTACGGACAATGTAAACTCCGAACCGCGACGGGGATAAATCGGATTGTCCGTGGAATTACGGGATAAAGCCAGATTTAAAGCTATATTGTTGCAAGAACCATTCGAAATAAGGAAATAGTTCCAGTCCCTCAGGATGTAACGCTGATACGAGAGGTCTGCCGACAGTTGGAAATAGTCGTCCGGCCAACGCAAACGCTTACCCCATCCCAATGACACACCAAACAGTTTCACGTAAGAATCCGGATCGAGGAAATTCTCGTAATAATTGGAACCGCTCGTACCATAACCATACAGATAATTATAGTAGCTGTTGTAGTAAGAGGAGTTGTAATAGTTATCGCTCACGTCAGTCTGCTTAGAGAAGAAAGCCGAGAACGACAAGGCGTTAGGACGCTTGCCTCCGAACCACGGGTTCATGTAGTTGACACTATACGACTGGTAGTACTGTCCGTTTGTCTGTCCGCTGATACTAAACGTCTCTCCGTTACCCTGCGGCAGGACTCCCCGACGAAGACCGCCCTTCGTAAATAAGTTGGCCAGACAGAAATTCGAGAACTTCAAACCGATTTTTCCAATCACACCCGTCTGTCCGTAACCTAATGAGAACTCGATTTGGTCGTTCGACTTCGACACCAATCCCCAATTGATGTCCACCGTACCGTCCGACTGAGAAGGAACGACCTTCGGGTCAATCTGTTCCGGATCGAAGTGTCCCATCGAAGCGATTTCACGATAAGAACGTTCCAAAGCCTCTTTGCTGAACAAGTCGCCGGGTTTGGTACGCAATTCCCGACGCACCACGCTCTCGTACACACGGTCGTTACCGTTGATGGCAATATGACGTATCGTAGCCTGCGGTCCCTCGGTAATACGGAGTTCCAAATCAATCGAGTCGCCGTCGATATTCACTTCCACCGGATCCAGCCGGTAGAACACATATCCGTTATTATAATAAAGATTACCCACAGCATCTTCATCGGTCGACGTACGTTCCTCCAGTTTCGTCTGGTTATACACGTCGCCTTTCTTCATCCGCAACAAATTGTTCAACGTTGTCGTGGGATAAATCGTATTGCCCACCCATTCTATATTGCGGAGATAATACCTTTGACCTTCTTCCACCTTCACGTACACGTCCACCGTCTTCTCATTATGAGGCGTCACACTGTCTTCCAGAATCACGGCATCACGATATCCCAACTCGTTATACTTCTTAATCAAGTTTTCCTTGTCTTCCTTGTACTTCTCCTCTATAAATTTCTTCGTACGGAACCAACTGCCGGGACGTCCTTTTTCATTGGTCTTCTTGAAAACGCCCGGAACGAACATCGTTCCTTTTATCTTCTTCGTACTCAAAGCATGGTTTCCCTCAATCGTAATGGAGTGTATCTTCACCTTTTCTTTCTTGTCGATACGAATATCCACAATGGTCTTGTCCGGTGCGGTCACATCGTCTCTCTGCAAAATCTCGATTTCGGCATTCTTGTATCCCTTTTCATCGAAATACTTTTTAATCAAGAACTTCGCACGGTCTATCATGTTCGGAGTGAGCTGGTTGTCTTTCAACAAACCGATGCGGTTTTCCAAATCTTCACGCTCTCCCTTTTTCACACCGCTGTAATTGATCTGCGATACACGCGGACGCTGTGTCAGCTTGATGCAAAGGTAGACCTTGTCGCCCACCACGCTATCCGCTTCTATCGAAACATTCGAGAACAAACCGTTACGCCAGAAACGCTTGACGGCATCGGTGATTTCCTCCCCGGGAATGTTTACTTTCTGGCCGACCGTAAGTCCGGATAACCCGATAAGCATATAATCGTCATAGTTCTTTGCTCCCTCCACGGAAATTCCTCCGATAGTATAGGAACGGGGAATACGGGAATATTCTACGGTTGGCTTTACTTGTTTTTCTTCCGTTTGAGCCTGCACGGATGGAAAACCCGTACCCAATATTAATAATGTAAGACAGATGCTCTTTACTGTTTTCATACGTCGGTGTTGCTTATTTTATAGCGACTTGTTCACTGGTCTTGCCAAATCGGCGTTCCCGCGATTGGTAGTCCGCAATAGCCTTGCGGAACTCGTTCTCATCAAAATCCGGCCAATAGGTATCACAGAAATAAAATTCCGTATAGGCACATTGCCATAACAGGTAATTGCTGATACGGTATTCGCCGCCTGTACGGATCAGCAAATCCGGATCCGGCATAAAACGAGTAACCAGATGGGCTTCTATGGTCTCTTCCGTAATCTGGGACGGCAACAAGGCACCTGTCTGCACCTCTTCGGCTATTTGCCGCATAGCCTGCGCCAATTCCCATCGAGAAGAATAGCTCAATGCGATGACCATCGTCATCTTCTCGTTCGCGGCCGTATGCTGCATACATTCTTCCAAACGCATCCGCACGGCTTCCGGAATACGGGACATATCGCCAATCACACGGAAACGGACGTTGTTTTTCATGAAAATCTCATCTTCAAGATGGTCGAGAATCAACCCCATGAGTGCCGCAATCTCGGGTACCGGACGATTCCAGTTTTCTGTGGAGAACGTATATAAAGTCAAGTATTTGACACCTAATCTGACGGCTTCCTCCGTAATCTTTTTCACGGTTTCCACCCCCTCCTGGTGTCCGGCCGTGCGCGGCAACCCTTTGGCTTTCGCCCAACGCCCGTTACCATCCATAATAATGGCCACATGGCGAGGAATACGCGCAGCGTCTATTTCGTTGTTAAAAGACATATTTTATATTATTACAATTTACACACTTAGGGAACAAATCATAAGTGACCGACAACATCGTAAACGAATAGCAGTCCTTGTTCTTAAAACCACCGCTCTTCACACCGTACGGATCGTGAAGTATCACCCCATCCATATTGGATACATCCAAACGGTCTGTTGTCGTAAAACGCATGCTCCATTCGAACCCGATATTCAACCGGGGCCTTACCTTAAACTTGACTCCGACTCCCACCGGGATGTTGAATCCCGCATCGGTCTGTACCGGCTTGGGCGCCAATGTCAGTCCGGCTCCGATTAACATATAAGGAGTGATGCGACTGTATCCTTCGTAGCCGCGCCCGATGCCGTATCCCCAGAAGTTAAATTCGAACTGGGCACCGAAATCTATCACATTGCGCTTAAAATGCGCCACGCCGGGCCTGCCCCCGTCTGCATCACCGCTTCCGGCATTCTCGGGAAAGAAGTCTTTCCCCGTCTCACCCGATATATGCCCTAAAGCCAAATTCCCTTTTATCGCCATACGAGGATTGAAGATGTAGCGCGCCACAACACTTCCCATGGCTCCCAAATGAGCAAACGGCTTGCTGTTGGCATCGCCCAAATAAAAGCATCCGCCTACGCCGCCGCCCAATTCCATCCGGTAAACGTCATCCTGTGCCTTGCCCTCCCAAGGGAAACCCAACCACAAGAGAAACAGTATTACCAGAACTTTCTTCATCCCCGTTGTATCTATATTTGAGTCTGCCCGTCTGAATCAACGGTCTTCAAATCCCAACTGATTCAACCGTCCGCGCCAAACCTCGTCGCCTGCGACAAGCCACACACGGTATTCGGCATCCACCGCGACAGACATCAACACATCTTTTCCTTCCAAATCGCCGGGCAGGACGTAAACCCCGTCGGTTTTCCAAGTCACCCCGTTATCCCGGCTCACATACATATTGTCGAAAGCCTTATGGGCCGTCCCGTCCAGTGACTTACCGCCCAAAGCCAACAACACCTCATCGTAACGTATGAGATTCAGGGATTGCAAACGGGGACAAGCATAATGACTGTCCGGCGCGGCATTGAAATAAGCCCAAACAGCCGTTTCCTGCCCTGCGGCCAGACTATGGCTCCACACCATAGCCGCCTCGTCTGAAGGATAATCATCCATACTGCGGTTGCCAATCCATAACGTCCGCTCTAAGCCATTCTCTTGCGTATAAGAGACGGTGGCAAAATCCTGTACCGGCAAGAAAGCCGGAGTTTCGTCCAAAGCTTCTTCAAGCCATAACGCACCATCGGCCGAACGATAAATACGCCCGTTCGAAAGCGCATAAAGATGCGTCCTGTCGGCCACCAACAAACGTACGCTACGGTCTGCCGTACAAGCAGTCCAGTTCAGTCCGTCTTCCGAACGCATCAACGTACCGTCCACCCCGCTCATATACAATGCGTCTCCAAACTCCGTCAAAGTAACCACATCGGCCGTTGCACATCCCGCAACAGACTGCTCGGTCCAATCTTTCCCGTCCGACAAAGCTGTCGTAAACACGCGTACGCTTCCGTTTTCCTTACTGTAGAGCCACACGCGTCCTTTCCACACCACCGTTTTCACTGCTTCCGCAGCCGACCATACGGACGGTTCTGCTACCTTTTCCCAGGAAAACACTTCTCCGTCTTGTTGGTGTACATTTACCTGCAAAGTATAATCACGGCTTGCCGAATAGTCGGGCGAATATACCCGGAAAGTCAAAGGCGATGTAAAATCAATCGAGTCCGAAGTAGAATAAGCCTTCCATGCGTCCTCTCCCTCGGATACCTTCTTGTACACCACGGTTCCTGAAGATTCCACAGTGGCCAATACGGCTTTCACATCACTGTTGACAGGAAGAGAGTCCTTGTTGGCTATCGTCCCGTCTAACTGATTGACCGTCATGGGAAAGTACAAAGCACTATAAGAGATGGTATAAGTGGTATCACGCCCGGCAGAGTTTACCGTAGTAATCTGTCTCTTTACATTCCCCAACGTGAAACTGCTGATATAACAATCGGTACTCAACACAACCTCGTCGTCGTCCTTACACGAGCATATCAATAACACGGAAAGCACGGCTAAAGACAATGACAATATGGATTTTTTCATAAATCTATCAATACAATATTATTTATCAAGGTACAAAAGTACGCACATTTTTTACTTTTACGAAACATAGAGCGTTGAATTATGCAAAATTTCGATAAATCGAAGTATTTTTGCGTTCATCCACACGATTATACGGCCGAACTGCCTCGCGACGAGAGTATATGAACCAGCAAATGGCCTTCCACCTCTGTAGTCCGTATCCGTCCGTGAGGCCATGACGGAGACGGGACGCCCTCTTTTAGAAATACCGGGGACTGTTCCACCCTGATTTCATCCCAAAGTCCGGCCGAAATGAAACTTTCCAGCAGCCTATGCCCTCCTTCCACCAAAAGAGACTGGACAGACAAACGGTATAAATCATCCAGAATTTGCGGCAAAATATCCCGACTGAAGTCCAAGCGTACGCAAGTCACTCCCGCCTGTTTTCCATACGGAGGAAGAACGGACAAAACATCCAGATATACACGCGTTTCCGCCCCATCGTTAAAAAGAGCAAGATGTCCGGGAAGGTCACCTCTATGGTCTATCACCAAGCGTAAAGGAGATTTACCCGGCCACATTCGTAAATTCAGCGAAGGATTGTCGGCCAAAGCTGTCTGCCGCCCGACCAAAATAGCCTGATTCTCTGCCCGACAACGATGTACCAACATCCGGGTGTACGGCGTGGAAAATGCGTAAGGTTTTTCTTTCTCGTAGTCCGTGCGCTGGCTATCCATAAAGCCATCGGCCGATTCAGCCCACTTCAACGTAATATAAGGACGACGATGCGTATGGAAAGTAATGAACCTACGATTCAGTGCCAGACACTCGGCCTCCAACACACCGACCGTGACCTCGATACCCGCCTCCTGCAATTTCCGAATGCCCCGACCCGCCACTTTGGCAAACGGGTCCATACACCCGACTACGACACGGGGAATTCCCTTTTCCACAATCAAATCGGCACAAGGAGGCGTCTTTCCATAATGCGAGCAAGGCTCCAGACTTACGTATATCGTACTCTCTTTCAACAGCTCGGGATTACGCACAGAACGGATCGCGTTCACCTCGGCATGCGGTCCGCCGCAACGCACGTGGTACCCCTCGCCGATAATCTTCCCGTCGTGTACAATGACAGCCCCCACCATAGGATTCGGTGCTGCGCCATAAAACCCGTTGCGTGCCAGTTGTATGCAACGGGACATGTATTTTTCATCTGTTGTCATATACCAATCCGATAAAAATGCCTATTTTTGTCCGACAAACCCATCACAGAGATGAACGCTTCTTTCAATTATATCTTCGACCGCCTCTGCATGTCCTACCCGGCCAGTGAGGCACGCGCCATAGCCCGCCTTGTATTGGAGACCCGTTTCGGCCTCACGCCAATCGACATCTGCATGGGACGGGACCGGACTTTCTCCTTAGAAGAACGCCGGGACCTTGAAAATATTGTGAAACGCCTGTCGCAAAAAGAACCTGTACAATATGTTTTAGGACAAACGGATTTCTGCGGCCGTACTTTCTCCGTTGCTCCGGGTGTCCTTGTGCCGCGTCCCGAGACGGAAGAATTGACGGAGTGGATCATACGGGACGAAAAGGCATCCGGATTTTCATCGCCCGACATATTGGACATCGGGACGGGCAGCGGCTGCATAGCCATCACGCTGTCCCAAGAACTGCCGCAGGCACAAGTGTCCGCCATCGACATCAGCCCGCAAGCCCTTGCCATCGCCCGGAAGAATGCAGAGCGTTTAGGAGTCGCCGTGAATTTCCGGTGTCAGGACATTCTGGACTCTCCGTCCAAAGAGCAGGATTCCCCGCTTTGGAACATCATCGTCAGCAATCCCCCCTACATCTGCGAGCATGAACGGGAGGACATGGAAGAGAATGTGCTGCGCTACGAACCTTCGCAAGCACTCTTTGTCCCGGATCATGACCCATTGCTTTTCTATCGGGCAATAGGAGAATATGCCGTAAAGACGTTGAAAGAGGGCGGACGGCTTTACGTGGAAATCAACAGGGCATACGGACGGGAAACCACCCGGCTGTTCCAAAGCCTCGGCTTACGAGACATTACTTTGAAGAAAGATTTCTACGACAATGAACGAATGATACGATGCAGAAAATGAAAGAACTGACCACACAAGAAGCCTTCAACAAGGCTGCGTCCTGCTGTTCCGGCGCGGAATACTGTCTTTCCGACATCCAAAAGAAGCTGGACAAATGGGGACTCGGTGCAGCGCAACAGAAAGAAGTGCTCACACGCCTCCAAGTGGAAAAATTCATCGACGAAGCCCGGTTCAGCCGGTGTTTCGTACGGGACAAATTCAGATATAACCAATGGGGGCGCATTAAAATCATGCAAGCCCTCCGACTTAAAAACATTCCCGACACGTGTTGCCGGGAGGCAATGGCCGAAATCGAAGAAGAGGAATACCTGTGTGTCCTCCGTAAGCTTCTGCAAAGCAAATCCCGGAGCGTGAAGGCTGCTTCCGACTATGAGCGTAACGGGAAACTCATTCGCTTCGGCCTCAGCCGCGGATTTGAAATGAATGCCATTACGCGTTGCCTGCATGTGGAAGAAGAGGATTTTACATAGTCTCTCGCCGTACCTCCAAGCCCTTTTGGACTTTTTCTTCCCCCGGTATTGCCTTTGTTGCCGCAGGCGCATGTCGCAGGGTGAAGAGGTGCTCTGTGTACGATGCCAGGCCGACCTCCCACGTGTCCGGACCGTCTCGTTTGAAGAAAACGACATCGCCCGCATATTTTGGGGACTGGTTCCCATCGAGAAAGGAATTTCTTTTTTCCATTACACCCCACACTCTCCTTACAGCCGCATTTTGTTCGAGCTGAAATACCATAACCATCCCGAAGTAGGGAAAACCATGGGACGTATAATGGCCGAGGAACTGAAAGCCACAAGCTTTTTCGACGGGATAGACCTTATCGTACCCATTCCCTTATCCCGGAAAAAGGAACGGCAACGGGGCTATAATCAAAGCGATTGGATAGCGTGGGGCATATCCGAAGCCACCGGCATCCCCACCGATACGACAAGCGTGGTGCGCACCAAATCCAATCCGAGCCAAACCACCTTGGACCACCGGCAACGGCGCGAGAACGTCCGGGACATCTTTGCCGTCCGGCATCCCGAGAGTTTGGAAGGCCGCCATATCTTGTTAGTGGACGACGTCATCACCACCGGAGCCACCATGCTGTCCTGTGCCGAGACTATTGCCCGTGCCTGCCGCGTCCGCTTCAGTGTGCTCAGCCTCGCATGGGCCGGACATTCGTAAGAAGCAAGAAAGCCGCTCATTCCTTTAAAGAAAAATACCAAACCGTTTTCCTTATTCAGAGATAAATTGTAAATTTGCCACATCCTCACCTTGGAGCAGTCTGACAAGCAGAAGCGGAGGGGTGGGATGACATATAGGAAAAGGCGTTTATCAGACGCTTTGTTCTTTTGACTCTTCAAAGTCTCGCAAACTTGAATCCCTGTCAAATGACAAAGCAACGATAGATGCCCATTGGGATATGTATTCATACAGTCTTCATTGTATCCGTTCGTAAGCACGGACACAAAGGGACGGATTGTACACATATTCTGCGTGGGCTTCTGCGTTGCTCGTCCTTGACGGGGAGGCAATGCGAGACGCCTTGAAGAGTGGGACGAGCGACAGGTACAGCGACCCACGCTTTTTTTGTATATGGCCGATACCTTTTTAAGTTAAAATGTCCTGCTTCGGGCCGCACAGGACACATTTGTTTTTATCATGAGCAATACAGAATTAGCAAAAGCTATCGGGGATTTCTTCAGGAAACACCATAGTAAAAAAGAGTTGGTCAGCATGCCTGACTTCGGATTCACCATCAAAGAAGTTTCTGATGCCAAAGTTTCGGAATCTTCATTAGAAGAAACAAAAAAGAAAAACCTTTGGACATTCGAAGCATCCGTAGAATTTTTAGAAACGGACGAGCGTGCAACAGTTAACAACTTACGCAAGCACACGATTGTGGGCAATGCCGAAGTACAACCTTATGTATCCCACGGGATAATAACGGAAACCGTATTGGAAATTAAGCATCTAACAATCACGAAAATCAAATAACAAGAACCATTCAAAAGAAAAAATCATGAAGACATTCAGAATTGGGCTACTGGCCATTGCCATGCTTTGGGGTAGCATAGCGTCATGGGGATATGATTTTGAAGTGGACGGTATATACTATAATGTAAATAGCGGAGCAGAACCTACCGTATCGGTGACATCAGGGGATGCGGCCTACCAAGGCCACGTCTCCATCCCCGAAAGCGTGACGTATGAAGGAATTACCTATACGGTAACAAAGATAGGTGATAATGCATTTTCTTACGATGATATTACATCCGTGGACTTGCCGTCCACCCTTGTCAATATTGGAACGGGAGCTTTTCAATATACTAAAATCACGAGCATCATCTTTCCAGAAAAACTTAACTACATAGGGGCTCTTGCTTTTGATAATTGCGAACAACTAAAAGAAGTTTTTCTTTTGGGTGATGAATATCCTGCTCTTTATAGCTACTGCTTTCAGGAAAATTATTTCTCCCGGAAATTCTACGTCAAAGACAAGGACAAATGCAGCAAAACTTCTTGTTGGGATTTTTATAAAGATGATATCGTGCAATATGTCACCTTCGATAACAGCAACGAGTTCACTTATACCGGACAAGTCCCAGAAGTAAATTATACGAATAACCTCACGTTCTACGAACTGAACATGCAAACGGAGAACATGCAGAAAAACGCAGGAACGCACACGGTAAATTTCCGGGCACGGTATTCCAACGGGTTAGAAGTGGACATCCCTTACACCTATACCATAAACCAAGCTCCGTTGGCCGTAGAAATACATGAAGCCGAAAAGATATATGGAGACCCGAACCCATCCCTCACTTATACCCTCTCGGGATTTGTCAACAACGAAGACGAAAGCGTCTTTCGTAAACCCTTGCAACTAAGTGTCTATTGTTTTCGAGGCAGTGATGTGGGGGAATATCCCATTAACTTAAATACAGAGGACTACGCGGAGAACTATAAAGTATATTTATATAGGCAAGGCTACTTAAGGGTCAAGAAAGCCCCCATCACCGTCAAGGTGAACGACCAGACAAGGTTGTACGGGGACAGCAATCCACAATTCACTTTCTCGTTTGAGGGACTGAAGAATGATGACACCACGCCAAACCTGACCGTAGATTTCAAGGTTTCCACCACGGCCAAAGCCACGAGCGAGGTAGGCATATACGACGTGACAGCATCGGGAGGCGTAGCAAAAAACTATGAATTCACGGAGTTCCAAGGCGGCAAGCTTTTTGTCACACAGGCACCGTTGATTATCGAAGCGCAAAGCTCCACCCGTACGTACGGCAGCGAGAATGCCCCGTTCAAATTCATATACTCCGGATTCAAGAACAACGACACGGCCACAAGCCTGACCCGCCTGCCCGAAGCCACTACCGACGCTACCGCCGCGAGCGATGCCGGTTCATACAGCATCGTGCCTTACGGGGCAGAAGCCAAGAATTACAACATCAGCTATAAAAACGGAACGTTGACCGTGCAAAAGGCGACTTTGTTGGCTACGGTCGGCAATGTTTCACGCACGTATGGCGAAAAGAATCCTGAATTTACAGTGACTTACAGCGGATTCGTCAACCAAGAAGACGAGTCAGAAATCCTCATCCGTCCGCAATTCAACTGCAAAGCCGGCCAATGGACCGACGTGGGCTCTTATCCCATCGTGGCCTCGGGCGCAGAAGCCACAAACTACACATTCAATTACCAAAACGGCGTGTTGACGATAGGTAAAGCCACCCAGGAAATCTTGTGGGAACAAGACCTGACGGACATACGTACCGGAACACAAGTGGAACTTACGGCCACGGCCACATCGGGACTGCCCATTGAATATGAACTGGGAGCCAATGACGTGGCTACGGTCTACGAAGCGAACGGCACATATTATCTGGATTGTTATGGTGTGGGCGAAGTGTATATAAAAGCCAAGCAACAAGGAAACCAGAACTATTATTCTGCGGTTCGCCTCAGCAAAAAACTGGTAGTGGACGACGGCAGCAGTATCGGTGCCGTAACCGGTGATGCCCCTTTGATTACCGTAGACAAACGTACCATCAAAGTGAACGGGGCAAAAGCACAAATTCAAGTTTATGACACAACTGGCAGATTAGTCAAGAATGTATCCCCTGCCGGAAAGCTTACCCTGATAGAAATGACAAAGCCCGGCATATTTATCGTCCGTACGCAATCCATGTCGTCTAAAGTCGTATTACGATAAGGAGGCATGGCTACAAACCACAATAGAAAAACGACGGAAAGAAAAAATCTTTCCGTCGCTTCATCTATGAAAAAGCCCTACGGAAGATACGAATGCTCCACCAAGCTCCATGCGCCTCGGAAAGCACCCAAATTTTCTGCGCCAAACGAAAAATCGTTCGGCTGAGAATGATTTTTCATTCTGCTGAGAACGATTTTGCGTGCTGCTGCAAACGATTTTATGCCGTGTGCCACCTCCCCCACCCATACAATGAGATTGAACGAAAAAAGGGTTCACATCCTTCATACTATCTATGGTTCAATCCATTACGGTGAACTTTCTTCCTTACAGCCTTCACCTGTCCTTCACGGAGATGCAAGCGTCTCCGTATGAGCGCCCAAAAGCCATAGAACGGTCTGAGCCAGACGTGAATCTATACATTGAAAAAAGTTCTCTTTCCCCCGAATAGTCTTCCCTCTTCACTATCTTTGCTATCGCGAAAATAGGATGCGGCTCGGCATAGCCAAACTTGAAAAACTTCGCTTTTCATTTGTCTCTGCGCTCACCTTTCACTATCTTTGCAGCACGAATTATAAACTTAGGACAGTTATGGAAACATTAGAGAAGATTTTCGCAGCTAAGTTGCTTAAGGTCAAAGCCATCAAACTTCAGCCGACCAATCCTTTCACATGGGCTTCCGGATGGAAATCCCCATTTTATTGCGACAATCGCAAAACATTGTCTTACCCGGAATTGCGCAATTTCGTAAAAATCGAGATAGGACGCCTCATTGCCGAGCGTTTCCCCGAAGCCGACGCTATCGCCGGCGTGGCCACAGGAGCCATCCCACAAGGCGCATTGGTAGCCGAT
>ENA-ORMS01001232-ORMS01001232.1-human-gut-metagenome-genome-assembly--contig:-NODE-1232-length-21695-cov-3.507070_pt1 | contig 21695 bp, 18 predicted proteins | sample MGYA00242104_ERZ508997 | MGnify/ENA primary metagenome ERZ508997 (study PRJEB26280, sample SAMEA2338704) | human gut metagenome | biome: human gut; feature: human-associated habitat; material: faeces... | reverse complement strand
GAATCAATATCGAAAGAAAGGCAGGTAATTAAATGGCAAATAAACGCAGACCGCAGGGTGACGGCATGGTGCGCAAGCGTTCGGACGGACGCTGGGAAGCGCGCATCATCGTTAACCCCAGCGGAAAACTGTCGATCTGCTTCTTTTTCTGGATAGAAATTACACTTCGATTACTTGATTTTACTCTTTTTTACTTTTTAGTGTTGACAAATACTTTTTTCTGTGATAGAATAAAACTAACGAGAGAAAAGGAGGGATCGTTATGTTTGCCTTGTGCGTAATCATTTCATTCTTCTATGGTGTCCTCTTTAAATATAACAAATATTGAGGAGAAGAGTCAATGGAATACGACAGAATTATTCTGGAAATGTTGGAAAGGATCAAGGCGCTTGAGGAAATAGTTTCCGCGCTTGAAAGCACTTCCACAGAAAGCAAATCAGAAGGTGATGCAATGAAGACCAGTAAAAAATACAGAAGACTTGCTGCAAAATTTGAAGAGGCTGGCGGCAAACCGATTAGATTGTCCTTTACTGAAATTGAGGAAATAATCGGTTTTCCTCTTCCCGTGTCGGCACGGCAGCACCGCGCATATTGGGCGAACACCACTACGCACTCTATTTCGTTGTGCTGGATGAATGCAGGTTATAAGGTTGTGGAAGCTAATCTTACCGGCGAATACATTATCTTTGAATGCTGACATTTCGGAAGCTATATAATGGTATCGTGCGCAATCCTACGAACGGCACAACCGTGCCGAAGCCAAATTATCCCGACAAGCAGGTGCTGGACGACGGTCAGCTTGAGAAATTTCTCGGCATGATCGAAGCCTACCCCGATTGGCGGGATTTTTTCTATACGGAATGTATGACGGGACTGCGCCGCGGCGAAATCTGCGGGCTGAAATGGAGCGACATCGACTTTGAAAACCGTCGACTGCGGGTGGAACGGTCGCTTTCCGCCGTCACAAACGGAAAAATACAGATCGGTGAAACCAAAACGGGCGCGGGCAAACGGACAATTGTCCTGCCGCCGACGCTTGCCGCACTGCTTGCCAAACGCAAGGAAAACGCGCTGAATGAGTGGGTGTTCTACAATCCGTGCAACCCCAACCTGCCGATGAATCCGGCAGCGGCATACCAAAAACTGCACACGATCCTCAAAAATGCGGAGCTGCCGCGCATCCGCTTTCATGACCTGCGCCACACCTTTGCCACCCATGCAACAAAAGGCGGAGTCGATCCGAAAACGCTTTCGGGCATTCTCGGACACACAAACGCGAGCTTCACGCTTGACACCTATACCCACGTGACGGGTGACATGCAGAAAAACGCCGCCGCGATTGTCGGCGGCATGGTCAAAAAACTGAAATTGGAGGACGAGTAAATGGCAAAGAAAAAGCAAGGCGACGGCAGTGTCTTTCAACGCAAGGACGGGCGGTGGGAAGGCAGAATTGTCGTCGGCTACAAGGAAAACGGTTATGCCCAAACAAAAAATGTGACGGCACACACCAAGACCGAGTGTCAGGAAAAGCTGGCGAAACTGCGGGAGGAATGCGGACGGCGGAGCGAGAAAATCAAGCCGGACATGCCGCTTAGCGACTGGATTGACTTCTGGTATCAGAATTATTCCGCACCCAAGCTCCGCCCGACCACACAGGCGTGCTATTCGGTAAGGATTTATACGCACATCATCCCGTCTATCGGCAACATCCCGCTGAACAAGCTGACGCAGAACGACCTGCAACAGTTTTACGCACAGCTCAAAAAGAGCGGACGAAAAAAGCATGTCGATAAATTCGGAGAAGGACTGTCCGACCGCATGGTTCGCTCCTGCCACACGACCTGCCGCACGACACTTGAAAAGGCGGTGAACGAAGGGCTGATCCGCATCAATCCCGCCATCGGGTGCAAGCTGCCGCCGAAAAAGGCAAAGGAAATGCAGGTGCTGACTCCGCCGGAAATCACGCGGTTTCTCATACAGGCAAGAGAGGAGGGATATTACGAGCTATTCCTTCTGGAACTGACCACCGGCATGCGTCGGGGCGAAATCCTCGCGCTGAAATGGCGGGATCTGAATCTGAAAACAGGCGAGCTTCACATCTCGCGGCAGGTGCTGAAGGTCAACGGAAAGGTGCTGATCTCCACACCGAAAACAAAATCCTCCAACCGCATGATTCTGCTGCCGCCCGAAATGACAGAACTGCTGGCAGAACTGAAAACGCGAACCGACAGCGAGTGGATTTTTCCGTCCCCGCTTGACCTCACGCAACCGCGACACCCTTCGGCGGTCTATCATCGGTTTCAGAAGATACTGGAACGCGCAAACTGCAAGCGGGTGCGGTTTCATGATCTCCGCCATACCTTTGCCACCATGGCGCTGGAAAACGGCATGGACATCAAAACGCTGTCCGCCATGATAGGTCATGTCAGCGCGGAGACCACGCTCAATATCTATAGCCATATTACCGACACGATGCAACAGCAGGCGGCGGCAAGGATTGACCGCGAGATTGCGGGGGCTGACACGCCCATTCCCGAGCCGAACGCAACGGACAAGGCAAGTGACAGTGAAGCGGACAATCAGCCGACAGAGCCGAAATTTGAGCCGTATAAGGGCAAGATACGCAAGCCCGGTACGGGTTGCGTGACGATGATAAACGACCACCTGTACGAGGGCAGGTTCTCACCACGCGTGAACGGCAAACGAATCGCAAAAAATATCTACGCTACCACGCTGGAAGAGTGCGAGGAAAAGCTGGCAGAGCTGATAAAAACGATGAAAGCGGAAATCGCAACCGAAAAGAAAAAGGCAAAACAGGCATAGCAAAGGGGCGACCACGAACGGTCGCCCTTCAATATTGGGGTTGCGGTAGACAAAGAAAAAATACGCAAACAATTAACGTGATTCGTACTCGGAAATAGCTCGGGATTGAGCGCAAAACTCACGAATGGTTCCTTTAGTAATAATTCCCTCACGAAGCAATTGAACAATAATGCTCACCCAATCTTCCGAGTAAAGATAATCGTTGTGTGGTTCGTCGTAGATACAGTATCTGGAAATCGTATCAAATTTCGCACCACTATTTGTTTGTGGACGAACCTTAAAGCACTTCCAAAGAAGTGTATGGTCGTTGTATGATAGGTTAACCCCGGATTGCTGTTTCACAGCATTGATAACATCGCAAGGGCGCATCAAACTTGCATTTGACACCCTTTGAACAATCACTTTGTCTTTAATAATTGTACTAATTCTGTTGTAGTTTTCTCTATCTTCATCATTCAAAGTGTTCCAATTGACGAACTCGACAGACAAATCGTGGCGATTGGTGTTACTTATTTTAGGGATTTGTAATAGTTTTATGCTGTACTCTTGACTGTCAAAAATTTCTTGTGGCAAATCGGTTTTATATTTGTCAATGTATTTTTTTATGTCTTGCATATCTTTTGACAATAAATCTCTTTGCGCTTTTATTTGCTCTTGGGCACGTAAGTGTGAAAATTGAAGAGCATACGCAAGACATGTGTTTATTGAATAATCATCGCCAAATAACGTTACCACCAGGGTTTCGTAATTAAACAATAGTGCTTGACATTCACCAAAAAGAAGAATATCCAATGATGATCCGTCCCAATATCGATGTTCAATTTTATTACGCAACCCAATGAAAAAGTTTAAATTAGCAACGGTTGCTTCTGACAAATTGGAATAGGATTTTCTTAATTTCTGATATTCTCTAATGCACTCAGTTAACTCCCAAGCTTTCTTTTCACCATCAATTTTTTTATAGCGCCCATTTTTTTCTTTGTAAAAATACCTTTCGCCAATTTCGCTTTGAAAGAAGGCATGAAATAATTTTGTCCAAGCAATAATCATAAGGACTATATAATTTTCGATTCTAAACAAAGTACGAGGGCGATTATATGTTTCAACGGCGGTTAGGGCGCTATTTATGGACCCATCCAAAATGCTTTTAGCCTTGCCTTGTCTTAAAATAATCATTGCATAATCCTTTCTTGATGTGATAAAAAGCCGCAAAGTAACCCAACTTTGCGGCTTTCATGCGGTCAAAACCGCGTTTTTTTGGTCGGAGTGGCGAGGCTCAAACTCGCGGCCTCCGCATCCCAAATGCGGCGCGCTATCAACTGCGCTACACCCCGATAGTTATTAAATTGTGGTCGTGTAAGTGGTCAAATCTGTGGTCAAAGTTTTTTTGCCGAAACACACGGCGGCGGAAAAGCGAGAAAACACGAGAAAAACGGAGATTTTGCGAGCTTTCGGCGGTCGGCTCACGAGGCGGTCACACGCTCCCAAACATCGCGCGCTACCAACTGCGCCACACCCCGAAGTGTGTAAAGTATTCGATTTTTGCGGTTTTCCGTAAGTGGTCAAACCCGTGGTCAAATAGATTTTGACTTAAGGTTGACAAGGTCAGTATAACAACTCTTCAGAATTTTGTCAAGCCCCCAAAAAGAGGCCTCTTCGGATTTGAAGAAAACAGGCGCCCAACGGTGTGTTTTCGAGGGGCGGTCTTTTCTTCAAATCCAAGAGTGGTTTGTTTGAATGTTTGTGTCTGGACATCCGTGTCCTTATTATGCCAAACGCTATACCCACCGATTCCGGGGAGGGGATGGCGTTTGTTTGTTACACGCCGTTCAGCATTCAAGGGTTTATCTTTGAAGCAGGAGTTTATCTTTGGAGCAGAGGTTTTGCAAGGATTTCTTCCTTCCGGTCCAGAAGGTCATTGGTGGCAAGAGCAGCTTCCAGTGTGCTGACGCCCAGCCTGTCGATTGCGGCCCCCAGACGCTCCTTCACATATCCGTTCTCCCTGTACCAAAGCATTACCTTTTCGACCAGTTCCGGAATTTCCTCAAAAGAGTAAACTCTGCTGAGCGGTGTTCCCATTCTCTGTGTTTTTCCCCAGGTTCCGCCGACAAAAACACGACATACCGATTGTGCGTTCTTAGGCACTGCTGCAAAGGGACATTTTCCGATACAGACGCCGCAAGCTGTACACTTGTCCGCATCGATCAAGGCTTTGCCATTGACGGTGTGTACGGCCTTGGAAGGGCAGTGTACCTCGACGGCGCATGTGGTGCAGCCCCGGCATTTCTCGGAATCAAAAGAAAACGCTTTACAGCCTTCAATGCCCACATCGTTCAGACTGGGCTTCATGCAGCTGTTGGGACATCCGCCCACACCGATCTTGAATTTATGGGGAAGCTTTACATCGCCCATGCCTATGTAAAACCGGTCAAACAGCACTTTGGCCAAAGCCTGAGTGTCGATGTTACCGTACACGCAGGTTGTGCCCTTGCAGGCAGTAAGCGGACGAACCTTTGCCCCGGTTCCGCCGAAGTGGAGATTCCTTTTTGCCATGAATTCTTCCGCTTCCGGAATTCTTTCAAAGGGAATGCCTACAATCTCTGCGGCAAGCCTGGAAGTGAAGAGCACCTTTCCGTTTCCGAATCTTTCAGCGCATTCCGCAATGGCATGAAGGTTGTCGGGCGTAAAAAGTCCTGCAACGGTCACATCCTGCCCGAAAAACACTCGGTTCCTCGATTCTGTAGAAAGCCTCTTCCTTTAACATTGGTAATCTGTTCTTTCGTGATGCTCATTTCTTTTTCCTTTCAGGGGCTGTCTTTTTGTGTTCTCTGCGATTGACAATCCTACATTTCTGTGTTACAACGACAGGCGATTCGGAAGCCACCCTTTAACGCTGGAATTATAGCACGGTTTTGTACGGCTGTCAATGATTTTTGCGCTGTGTTCAGGAGAATTATGAAAGCTTTTTACAATAAAAAACCATTGTTGTTTTTATTATTCCTTGCAATGATCGTCAGCCTTGCCCTTTGTTGTTCGGCCTGCGGGGCAAAGGCTCGTGAAAACGGCGGCGGGGAAATCCGCTTTACCGATGCTCTTGGCCGTGAAGTTGCCGTTTCTCAAAATACCGAAAGGGTCGCCTCACTGCTCGGGAGCTTTTCCGATGCCTGGCTCAGTGCCGGGGGGAGTCTTTGCGCCTCGGCGGAGGATGCCTGGGAGGACTTTAAGCTGGAATTGGGAGAGGCTGTAAATCTTGGCGGCGCTCACTCTCCGAACCTGGAGCTTTTGCTGTCTGCCGACCCCGATTTTGTCTTGGCAAGCGCCTCCACGGCCAGCAATGTGAAAATGAAGGATGCGCTGGAATCGGCGGGAATCACCGTGGCGTATTTTGATGTGGACAACTTCGAGGATTACCTGAATATGCTGAATATCTGCACCGATATTATCGGCAGAAAGAATCTTTACGAGCAAAACGGTTTGCGGGTCAAGGAGCAGATAGAAGAAATCAAAGCCCGGTATCAGAACCGGAATGTTCCGGAGGAAGAACGCAAGGTGCTTCTGCTCCGTGCCTCCTCCGTTTTTGTCAAGGCGAAGGGAAGTACCGGGACGATCCTGGGGGAAATGCTGGCGGATATGGGCTGTACCAATATTGCAGACAGTGATACGGGGCTTTTGGACACGCTCAGCGTGGAAGCGGTGATCCGGGAGGAGCCTTACCGCATTTTTGTGGTCACGATGGGAAGCGACACCGAGGCGGCCAAGGCTTCCTTGGAAAATATGATGAGGGAGAACCCTGCCTGGGGGGACGCTGAAGGCTGTCCGGGAAAACAGATTGCTCATGATGGAGAAGACCCTGTTCAATCTAAAGCCGAACGCACGCTGGGCAGAGGCATACGAAAAGCTCTATGAAACACTTACGGGCGAAACCGTGGAATAAAAACAAGACGGGATTCCTCTATCTGTGCGCCTTTCTGCTGTTGCTGTTCTCCGGCCTGTTCGGCATTTTGTGCGGTGCTGCCGAGCTTGGACTTTCGGAGCTGATCGACATCCTGTTTTTCGGCGACACTGAAAGTCCTGCGGCAAGAATTTTTCTTTATGTCCGGTTTCCGAGAGTTCTGGCGGCTTTTACCTGCGGAGCGGCTCTGGCCGTTTCGGGCGGGGTGATTCAGAGGGTGCTTGCCAACCGTCTTGCTTCGCCCAGCATCATCGGCGTAAATGCAGGAGCGGGGCTTGCGGTGACGGTCAGCACTGCTCTTGGAATTTTCGGCGGCTGGCGGCTGGCGCTCTTTGCGTTTCTCGGTGCCTTTCTTTCGGCGATGCTGGTCAGCTTCGGTGCCCGAAAATGGGGGCATCCCGAGGGACCGTGATTTTGATGGGCGTTGCGCTGAGCTGCTTGTTGGGTGCAATTTCGGACACAGTCATCACTTTGGTTCCGGACGCAGGTGTTTTAAGCAACGATTTCAGGGTCGGCAGTTTTTCTTCTGTTACCTATCAAAAACTTCTTCCGGCGTTGGCCGTGACGCTTGTGGTTCTTGTGCTCCTGTTTACGCTGTCAAACGAGCTGGAGGTGCTGGCTCTCGGAGACGAAAGCGCAAAGGGTCTGGGGCTGAACACCAACTGGATGCGGATGCTGTTTCTGCTTTTGGCGGCATTGCTGGCCGGTGCGGCAGTCAGCGTTTGCGGGTTGCTGTCCTTTGTGGGGCTTCTGGTGCCCCATGCGGTGCGCAGGATCGCCGGGACCCGTTCCAGGCACCTGTTGCCCTTGAGCGCTCTGCTTGGCGCAGGCTTTGTGGCGCTGTGCGATACCCTTTCCAGGGTGTTGTTCTCGCCCTACGAAATTCCCGTGGGCATTATGATGGTCTTTCTGGGAGCACCCTTCTTTCTGTTCATTCTTGTGAAGGGAAAAGGGGGACACAGCCGTGCTTGAAATGAAAAATATTTGTGCAGGATACGGAAAAAAGGAAATACTGCACAATCTGTCGGTGTCCTTCGGCAAGGGGACGCTCACCAGCGTGATCGGCACAAACGGGTGCGGTAAAAGCACGCTTTTAAAAACCATGCTCGGATTGGTTCCCTGTACCTTGGGTCAGCTTTCGGTAGACGGCAAGAGTCTCTCTTTGATGAAAAGAACCGAAATTGCCAAGCGCATTGCGTATCTTGCCCAGGGAAAAAGCCTGCCCGATATGACGGTGGAGCAGATGGTGCTGCACGGGCGTTTTCCCCATCTGTCCTATCCGAGAAGCTACACCAAAAAGGATAGGGCCATAGCCCAAGCCGCCGTGGAGCGCACAGGAATAAAGGAAAGTGCCGCCCAGCCGATGGCCGCTCTTTCGGGCGGCATGCGGCAGAATGCCTATCTGGCCATGGCCCTTGCACAGGACACCGATTATATACTGCTGGACGAGCCTACAACCTATCTGGACATCGGACATCAGCTCGGACTGATGAATATGCTGCGGCAACTGGCAGAGACAGGGAAGGGGGGTGGCGGTGATGCACGATCTTCCCCTGGCCTTCGCTTATTCGGACCGGATCGCCGTGATGAAAGAAGGAAGTATTGTTTGTTTCGGCCCGCCTGACAAGGTCTGTGAAAACGACATGGTCCGACAGACCTTCGGGGTCACGGTCCGGCGGGAAGGGGATCGGTATTTTTACGATTTCGGTTTCAAAACCTCTGAAAAATGCGGCGCCGCAGGTCTTTTGGAGGACAAAACGATGGCGGACCGGAGTAAATTCTGAAGAAAGAGCACTTCAAAAAATTCTCGGCATATCCGGCAACGGCAGTCTTGCCGCCGAAGGTACTTTGAACATTTAGAGGTGCCCCAAAAAATAAAGGAGAGATCACGATGTTAAAAGCAGGAGAGAAAGCCCCCGCATTCAAATTGAACGACCAAAACGGGAGGCCGGTGTCGCTTTCCGATTTTGCGGGACGGAAGGTTGTTCTGTATTTTTATCCCAAGGACCATATCCCCGGCTGTACAAGACAAGCCTGTGCCTTTGCGGGACTTTACGGAGAATTTCAGAAAAGGAATGTGGAGGTGATCGGTATCAGCAAGGACAGCGTATCCTCCCACATCAAATTTGCCGAAAAGCAGGGCCTGCCCTTCATTCTGCTGGCCGACCCGGATTTAGAGGCCATTCAGGCGTACGGGGTTTGGCAGGAAAAGAAGCTGTATGGAAAGCTCAGCTACGGGGTTGTGCGGACCACCTTTATCATTGACGAGAACGGCTGTATAGAGAAAGTGTTGGAAAAGGTAAAGCCGGATACCAATGCCGGGGAAGTTCTTGCACTGCTTTAATGGGAGAGCACTGCTGAAAATTTCCCCCTGTCCGGCAGCGCCGTATTGCCACAGAAGCTTGTGGTGAAAACCTGAAATATACAGGAATTCTTTCGTTTTGGTTCTCCTTTCTTCGGGAAAACGGTCCTTTGCACAGATTTTGAATGTTCCGGGGAGCCGTTATCCCCGTGATACTGTATGCTTATTGCCCGGCTGATAATGATAATTCATTGTTGGCCGGGTCTTTTTCTACAGGGAAAACGGATTCCTCATTCTGCACGCAGAAATGAATAATTATTCCGTTCTGCTCTGGCTGAAAAATGAGCTGAGACGCCATTTTTGTGCATAATACACATCACATTTTGATTAAATAGTTGTGTAATTGAATTTTTATGCATTGACAAACACAAGTAATTGGTGTACAATGCATACATTGGTAGAATATATATTCATTTTCGCATGAAATTTCTTGAAGCAGTCTTGAGCCGACAGATCGGGAAAGGCAAAAGGGATTTTCATTTAAAGAGAAAAGAGAGAACTATATAGAGGGGGCAGTGAGCAGTGAGTACAATGGCCAAAAAGGTATTTATTGACGGGAAGGCCGGAACGACAGGGTTGCGTATTTACGAAAGACTGGAGAAGCGAAGCGACATTCTGTTGCAGACCCTTTCCGATGCGGAGCGAAAGGATCCCGCAAGGAGAAAAGAGGCACTCAACTCCTGCGATATTGCCTTTCTGTGTCTTCCGGATGCCGCCGCCGAGGAAGCGGTGGCGATGCTGGAAAATCCGGAGGTGACGGTGATCGATACCTCCACCGCCCACCGGACATCCCCCGGCTGGGCTTACGGGTTTCCGGAGCTCTCTGCGGAATTTGCCGGAAGGATTTCAGAATCCCGCAGAATTGCCGTACCGGGATGCCATGCTGGCGGCTTTATTGCGCTGGTCTATCCGCTTGTAAGCGCCGGCATTCTGAATAAGGATGCCCGCCTTTTCTGCCATTCCCTGACGGGCTACAGCGGGGGCGGAAAGAAGATGATCGGGGAGTACGAGGCGGAAGGCCGGGAGGCACTTCTGGATGCTCCCAGGCAGTATGCCCTGGGCCAGAATCACAAGCATCTGAAGGAAATGAAAGGCATTACGGGCCTTGAGAACAGCCCGGTGTTCTGTCCGGTCGTTTCGGATTTTTACAGCGGCATGGAGGTCACTGTACCGCTGTTTGCAAACAGTCTTGCCAAAGGATGCACCGCAGAGGACATCCGGCGTGTTTATAAAAACTGTTACAGCGGGGAAATTGTATCCTATGATGGGACTCTGGGAGAGAGCGGTTTCCTTTCGGCAAAGGAGTTGTCCGGCAGAGATTCCATGAGGATCGGGGTCTTCGGAAATGAGGAGCGGATACTCCTTGTGGCCGTGTATGACAATCTGGGCAAGGGCGCTTCCGGTGCGGCGATCGAGTGCATGAATATCGTTCTGGGGGCAGACCGTAAAACCGGTCTTATACTTTGATTGGATTTGATTGGAAATGATTGGGGAGGAAATACCGATATGAATAAAATTGCGGGCGGTGTCTGTGCCGCAAAGGGCTTTCTGGCCAGCGGCATACACTGCGGAATCCGAAAAAACAAAACCAAAAAGGATCTGGCGCTGATTTACAGCGAGAAAAGAGCCTCTGCGGCGGCGGTTTACACCACCAATCTGGGGAAGGGCGCGCCGCTGACAGTGACCAGGGAGAACATTTCCGACGGCTTTGCTCAGGCGGTGATCTGCAACAGCGGAAATGCCAACACCTGCAACGCAAACGGCATCGAAATTGCAACGCAGATGTGCGCTCTTCTGGGGGAAGAACTGCATATTTCCGGCAAGGATGTGGTCGTGGCTTCCACCGGGGTGATCGGGCAGCCGCTGGACATCGCTCCGATCCAAAAGGGCATTCCCGCTCTTGTCGCAGGACTGGGCAAAAACAGCGAAGCGGCCTGCGAGGGCATTATGACCACCGATACCAAGCTCAAGGAAATAGCTTATGAATTCAAGGCCGGCGGAAAGCTCTGCCGCATCGGCGGAATTGCCAAGGGCAGCGGCATGATTCATCCGAATATGGCCACAATGCTGGTGTTTGTCACCACCGACTGTGCCATCGCACCGGCTCTGTTGCGTGCGGCCCTTTGCGAGGATGTGAAAACCTCCTTCAACATGGTCAGCGTGGACGGAGATACCTCCACAAACGATATGGTGACCGTGCTTGCCAACGGACTGGCGGGCAACGACCTTATCGACTCGGCCGGAGAGGATTACAATGCCTTCTGCAAAGCCCTGCACGCCGTGACCTCTTACTTGTGCCGCATGATTGCCGCAGACGGCGAGGGCGCTACCAAGCTGCTCGAATGCAGGGTCTGCGGAGCTGTGGACGAGGAAAACGCCCGCATTGCGGCCAAAGCAGTGGTCTGTTCCTCGCTTTTCAAGGCGGCCATGTTCGGCGCAGACGCCAACTGGGGGCGGGTCCTCTGCGCCATCGGATACAGCGGGGCGAAGGTGGATGTAAATAAAATTGATGTGTCCTTCTGCTCTGCGGCCGGCTGTGTGGAGGTCTGCAAAGGGGGAGCCGGGGTGGAGTTCTCCGAAAGCGAAGCAAAGAAGATTCTTTCGGAGAAGGAAATAACGGTTCAGATTTCTCTGGGAGACGGAACCGGCTGTGCCGTTGCCTGGGGGTGCGACCTGACCTACGATTATGTCAAAATCAACGGCGATTACAGAACCTGATACCGAAAAGGAGGAATTTTCACTGTGAAATCCCAGATCACCAATGCTCAGAGGGCGGATATTCTGATACAGGCGCTTCCCTATATAAAGGAATACTATAACAAAATACTCGTGGTTAAATACGGCGGAAACGCCATGATCAACGAGGAACTGAAGGAGGCGGTGATGGGCGATATCGTGTTGCTTTCGCTCATCGGCGTCAAGGTCGTGCTGGTGCATGGCGGCGGGCCGGAAATTACCGAGCTTCTCACCAAGATCGGCAAGAAATCAGAGTTTGTCAACGGCCTGCGTGTGACCGACCGTGAAACGGTGGATGTGGTGCAGATGGTGCTTGCCGGCAAGGTGAACAAAAATCTTGTGAACCTGTTGGAGAACAAGGGCGGCAAGGCTATAGGACTTTGCGGCATCGACGGACATATGATCCAGGCAGAAAAGCAGGACGAAAGGCTGGGGTATGTGGGCGAGATCACCAAGGTCAATGTGGCGCCCATACTGGATGTGCTGGAAAAGGGATACATTCCGGTGGTGTCCACCGTGGGCTGTGATTCCGAAGGAAATACCTACAACATCAACGCAGATACGGCGGCGGCCAGAATTGCCGGAGAGCTGAAGGCAGAGAGTTTTATCTCCATGACCGATATAGCGGGGATCCTCAGAAATAAAGACGATGACTCCACGCTGATTAGCGAAATACCGGTCAGCGATGCGCCCAAGCTCATGCGAGAGGGCGTCATCAGCGGCGGAATGATCCCCAAGGTCAACTGCTGCATCGAGGCGATACGCCGGGGGGTCCGGAAGGTGTTTATCATCGACGGAAGAATCTCTCACGCTATACTGATTGAAACGCTTACCGATGAAGGAATCGGAACAATGTTTATTACGGGGAATAATTATGAACATTCAAAAAATTGATCAAACCTATGTGGCAAACACCTATGCCCGCTTTCCGCTGACCCTTGTGCGTGGCTCCGGGTCCCTTGTGTATGATGACGGCGGGCAGGAATATATCGATTTGGGCACGGGGATCGCCGTAAACGCCTTTGGCGTGTGCGACCGGGAATGGAGCGAGGCGGTGCAGGCTCAGCTGCTGAAGATACAGCACACATCGAACCTGTTTTACAATGAACCCTGCGCCCTTTTGGCGGAACAGCTCTGCCTGCGCACCGGAATGAAAAAGGTCTTTTTCAGCAATTCGGGTGCGGAAGCAAACGAATGTGCCATCAAGGCCGCAAGAGAATACGGAGAGCGGAAAAAGGGAGTCGGGTACAGCACCATTATTACTCTGCGCAACAGTTTTCACGGCAGAACTTTAACCACTCTCGCAGCTACCGGCCAGGAGGTGTTTCACGAACACTTTACACCTTTGACTCCCGGATTTGTTCACGCCTATGCCAACGACATGGAGGATGTGGAGCGGCTGGTGGGCGAGCATAAATGCTGTGCGGTCATGTTTGAAGTGGTTCAGGGCGAAGGGGGGGTCATTGCGCTGGACAGGGAATTTCTCACAGAGCTTTCCGCACTTGCCCAAAAAGAGGACCTTTTGCTGATTGCCGACGAAGTGCAGATCGGCAACGGACGCAGCGGAATGCTCTACGGTTATATGAACTACGGCATAAAGCCGGATATTTTCACGACGGCCAAGGGCTTAGGCGGGGGGTTGCCCATCGGTGCCACGGTCTTAGGCCAGCGGGTAGCGGACATTTTTAAGCCGGGCATGAACGGTTCCACATTCGGCGGAAACCCGGTGTGCTGTGCGGGCGCCCTCAATATTCTTTCCCGGATCGACGAAGCCCTGCTTTCCGAAGCGCGGGAAAAGAGCCGGTATATCAAGGAAACTCTTTCGGCATCTAAGGGGGTGCTGGGTGTCAGCGGTCTTGGACTGATGCTGGGCGTGGAGTGCGCCCGTCCTGTGGACGAAGTGATCGGAGAATGCCGGCAGAAGGGTGTACTGGTCATAAAGGCCAAACAAAAAGTCCGGTTGCTTCCGGCGCTGAATATTCCCTGGGAGCAGCTTGAAAAAGCAATAAAAATATTAGCGGAGGTTGCGGAAGGATGAAGCATTTACTCAAGCTCATGGATTTGACCGAACAGGAGATCACCGAAATACTCAACACGGCGGATCAGCTGAAATACGAAAAGAAAAACGGGATTCCCCACCACATTCTCAAGGGCAAGACTCTGGGAATGATCTTTGAAAAGTCCTCCACCAGAACCAGAGTGTCCTTTGAGGTGGGCATGTATGATTTAGGCGGCATGGGGCTGTTCCTCAGCTCCCGCGATCTGCAGATCGGTCGGGGAGAGCCGGTGGAGGACACCGCCCGGGTGCTTTCACGGTATTTAGACGGCATCATGATCCGGACCTTCTCCCAAAAGGAGGTGGAGGATCTGGCCGCCTGCGGACAGATTCCCGTGATCAACGGACTGACCGACTATTGTCATCCCTGTCAGGTGCTTGCAGACCTGATGACCATTCGGGAGCATAAGGGCGGTATCAGCGGAAACAAGCTCTGTTATATAGGCGACGGAAACAACATGACCAATTCGCTGATCGTCGGCGGGATCAAAATGGGCATGAGCGTGTCCGTGGCCTGCCCGAAGGGCTATACACCGGATGCGGAAATCATGAAATGGGCAGAGCAGACCGGCCGGTTTACCTGTACCGACAGCGTGCTTGAGGCGGCGGAGGGAGCCGATGTGCTCTATACCGATGTCTGGGCTTCGATGGGGCAGGAATCGGAGGCCGAGAAGCGCCGGAAGATCTTCCAAGGGTACCAGATCAACAAGGATGTGATGGCGATGGCCGCAAAGGATGCCATGGTGATGCACTGCTTGCCGGCGCACCGGGGCGAGGAAATTACAGCAGAGGTTCTGGAGGCTCATGCAAACGAGATCTTTGACGAGGCCGAGAACCGTCTTCACAGTCAGAAGGCGGTGCTGGTAAAGTGTCTGGGACAGTGAGGCAGATATGAAAAAAGCCTATCTTGTGCTGGAGGACGGTCAGGTGTTTGAGGGCCGGTCGTTCGGGGCGGAGATATCAGGTATGGGAGAACTGGTGTTCTCCACCGGTATGTGCGGATATATCGAAACGCTCACCGATCCCAGCTACTATGGTCAGATCGTGCTTCAGACCTTCCCGCTGATCGGAAACTACGGGATCATCGAGGATGATTTTGAGGGAAAATGCCGGGTGCGGGGATATGTGGTACGGGAATACTGCGACGAACCCTCCAATTTCCGGGCACAGTACGGTATCGATCAGTTTCTGAAGGAAAACGGCATTCCGGGAATATGCGGCGTGGATACCCGTCAGATCACCAGAATCCTGCGGGAAAACGGGGTGATGAACGCATACATCACCACAGAGCTGCCGGAGTCTCTTGAGGAACTGCGGAAGTATGCCGTTGTGCAGGCGGTGGAGAATGTGACCGTATCCGAGCCGGTTTTGTACGAAGCGTGGGGCGAACAGAAGCATAAGGTGGTTCTGGTGGACTACGGTGCCAAAAGGAACATCATACGGGAGCTTTGCAAAAGAGGCTGTTTTGTAACGGTTGTGCCGGCCTCCTGTTCCGCCGAAGAGATTCTTTCTCTGTCTCCCGAGGGCATCATGCTTTCCAACGGCCCGGGAGACCCGGCGGAGAATGTGTTCTGTATTGAACAGTTGAAAAAACTGCTGGGGAAGGTTCCGATGTTCGGAATCTGTCTTGGGCACCAGTTAATGGCGCTGGCCAACGGAGGAAAGACCTACAAGCTGAAATACGGACACCGGGGCGTCAATCAGCCGGTGAAGGAGGTTGGGGGTCAAGGGACCTACATCACCAGCCAGAATCACGGCTATGCCGTTGATGCCGAAAGTATCCGGTACGGCAGGATCCGCTTTGTAAACGCCAACGACCGGACCTGCGAAGGCATCGATTACCCGGAAATGAACGCCTTTTCGGTGCAGTTCCACCCGGAGGCCTGTTCGGGTCCCAAGGATACATCCTTTTTGTTTGACAGATTTATTTCCATGATGGGGGAAAACGGGAATGCCGCTGAATAAGAATATAAAAAAAGTAATGGTCATCGGCTCCGGTCCCATTGTGATCGGACAGGCGGCAGAATTTGACTATGCGGGCGCACAGGCCTGCCGTGTTCTGAAGGAGGCCGGAGTCAATGTGGTGCTGGTCAATTCCAACCCTGCCACCATCATGACCGATCAGGCCATGGCGGACGAGATCTATCTGGAGCCTCTGACCGAGGAAACGGTGAAAAGAATTATCGAAAAGGAAAAGCCGGACAGCCTTCTTGCAGGGCTTGGGGGGCAGACGGGTCTGACCATTGCCATGCAGCTGGCGCACGAGGGCTTTCTTGAAAAGCACCGGGTCACACTGCTCGGCACCGATGCCGACGCCATTGATAAGGCCGAGGACCGGGAGCTGTTCAAGGAAACGATGACCAAGATCGGTCAGCCGGTGATTCCCTCCGACATTGCCCATGATGTAGAAAGGGCGCTGGAGGTTGGGAAAACAATCGGCTATCCCGTGATCGTCCGTCCGGCCTTCACTCTTGGAGGCGGAGGGGGCGGAGTGGCCTATACACCGGAGGAGCTGGCGCTTGTAGCCCAGACCGGCCTGGATGCTTCGCCGATCCGACAGATTCTTGTTGAAAAATACATCTACGGCTGGAAGGAGATCGAATTTGAAACCATGCGGGATTCTGCGGGCAATGTGATCGCAGTGTGCAGTATGGAGAATTTCGATCCCGTGGGCATTCATACAGGCGATTCCATTGTGGTGGCACCGGTGCTGACGCTTTCGGACAAGGAGTACCAGATGCTCCGTACCTCCGCACTCAACATCATCACCGAGCTGGGCATCGAGGGCGGCTGCAACTGCCAGTTCGCCCTGAAGCCGGACAGCTTCGACTACGCGGTCATCGAGGTCAACCCCCGTGTGTCCCGCTCCTCCGCGCTGGCTTCCAAGGCTACCGGATAGCCAAAATTACCACCAAAATCGCGCTGGGCTATACGCTGGATGAGATTTCCAACGACATCACCGGAAAGACCTGTGCCTGCTTTGAGCCGGCGTTGGACTATGTGGTGGTCAAGCTGCCCAAATGGCCCTTTGAAAAATTCAGCACGGCCAGCCGGGTGCTCGGGACCCAGATGAGGGCCACCGGGGAGGTAATGGCCATTGCAACAAGTTTTGAGGCGGCGCTGATGAAGGCGGTGCGGGGAGCCGAAATCTCGCTGGATACGCTCAATGCTGCGCCGATCAGCAGTCTGCCGCTGGAAAAGCGGCTTGGAATTCCCGACGACCGCAGACTGTTCACTGTTTTCGAGGCGATTAAAAACGGGTATACCTTGGAGGAGATACACCACATCACCAAAATTGACAGATGGTTTCTTGCAAAACTGAAAAAGCTTGCGGACTTTGAATGCAGGATCGCCGGAAAGGGCATGGGGCCGGAGGAGTACAGACAGGGGAAAAACCTCGGGTATACCGACAAGGCTCTAAAAAGAATCAGCGGCGCTTCGGAAGTGCCCTCTATGGACGCTTCCTATAAAATGGTGGACACCTGCGGAGCAGAGTTCGATGCGGAGACGCCCTATTTCTATTCCACCTACGACCGGGAGTGCGAGGCCCGATCCTTCAGGAGAAGCGGAAAAGAAACCATACTTGTTATCGGCTCCGGTCCCATACGGATCGGACAGGGAATCGAATTCGACTATTCTTCGGTCCACTGCGTTTGGGCGCTCAAGCGTCTGGGATACGATGTGGTCATTCTCAACAACAATCCGGAAACGGTTTCCACCGACTACGACACGGCGGACAGACTGTATTTTGAGCCTCTGACTCCCGAGGATGTGATGAATGTCATCAAGGTGGAAAAGCCGGTGGGCGTGGTTGTGGCCTTCGGAGGGCAGACTGCCATCAAGCTGACAAAGTTCTTGGATAAGAACGGCATCCGGATTCTCGGAACCTCTGCCGAGGGCATAGACACCGCCGAGGACCGGGAGAAGTTTGACCGGTTGCTGGAGAAATTCTCCATCAAGCGACCCTTGGGAACCAGTGTGATGACCACAGAGGAAGCACTGAAGGCGGCAAATACCATCGGCTATCCCGTGCTGCTACGGCCCTCCTATGTGATCGGCGGGCAGAATATGTCAATCGTGTACAACGATGTGGAGACCAAAGCCTATATGAGCCGCATTTTGTCCACGGGAATCGAAAATCCCGTGCTGGTGGACAAATACATGATGGGCATTGAGTTGGAGGTGGATGTGATCTCCGACGGAAAGGATGTGCTGATTCCCGGGGTGATGGAGCACATTGAGCGGGCAGGGGTTCACAGCGGAGATTCCATAGCGGTCTATCCGCCCTACAACCTTCAGGACAAAATGCTGAAAAATGTTATTGAATCCTCCGAAAAGCTGGCTCTGTCTTTAGGAATCAAGGGATTGGTGAACATCCAGTATCTGATCTTTCGAAATGAGCTGTATGTCATCGAAGTGAATCCGAGAGCCTCCAGAACCGTGCCGTATATCAGCAAGGTGACGGGAGTACCCATGGTGGATTTAGCCACACGGGTCATGCTGGGAGAAGAGCTGCGGTCCTTGGGGTACGGCACGGGGCTGTACCGGGTTCCGCCCTATTATGCCGTGAAGGTGCCGGTGTTTTCCTTTGAAAAGCTGACCGACGCCAACTCCTATCTCGGCCCGGAAATGAAGTCCACCGGAGAGGTGCTGGGCATCGGCACCAATCTGCGGGAGGCCATTTTCAAGGGTCTGACCTCTGCCGGCTTCAAATTGAAGGCACCCCATGCATCAAATGATGTGGGCGTGTTCATAAGCGTTGAGGACCATGACCTACAGGAGGTCGTGTCCTTGGCCAAAAAGTTGGACGACATCGGATTGACCATCTATGCCACGAGCGATACCGCCAAAGCCATAGAAGGGCTGGGTATCAAGGTGAAGACCGTCACCGGGATCAACGAGGGAAGCGATTCCTACGAGCTGATTGAAAAGGGAAAAATCAGCTATATCGTTTATACGGGAGCGCTTTTTGACTCCACCCTGGAGGACTACATCGCCCTTCACCGCAAAGCGCTTCAGCACTCGGTTGCATGCCTGACCTCTCTGGATACGGCCAATGCCCTTGCCGATGTGATTGCCAGCCGCTACAACCAAAGTAACACGGAGCTGGTGGATCTGAACCATATGCGCTCCGAACCGAGAAGGCTCTCTTTTGCCAAAATGCAGGGAACAGGAGACGATTATATCTTCTTGGAAAACTTCGACAATTCCCTGATTTGCCCGGAGTCGCTTTGCATCGGTCTTTGCGACAGGCATTACGGCATCGGCGGAGACGGCATTGTGCTGATGGAGCATTCGGACATTGCCGATGCAAGGATGCGGATTTTCAACCGGGACGGAAGCGAAGGACAAATGGCAGGAAACTGCATCCGGTGCGTGGGGAAATATCTCTTTGATAACCGGATCGTGCGAAAGGAGAGGATCCGTGTCGAAACGGCAAGCGGCGTAAAGTCTCTTCAGGTATATACACGCAATTCCAAGGTCACTTCGGTCAGCGTGGATATGGGACAGGCAAGCCTTTTGAAGGAGGATATCCCGACAACGATCGATGCTGAGAGAATCGTAGGCTACCCGCTGACTGTGGGGGGAAAAGAGTATAAGATCACCTGCGTTTCGGTAGGAAATCCCCATTGTGTTATTTTTTGCGACAATGTGGACGGAGTGGATTTGGAAAAGGTCGGACCGCTCTTTGAGAACGCACCGGAATTTCCGGAGCGGATCAACACCGAATTCGTCCGCGTGGTCCATCCGAATATGATTAAAATGCGGGTGTACGAAAGAGGAAACGGAGAAACCTTCGCCTGCGGAACCGGTGCTTGTGCCGCAGTGGTCGCCGCCGTTGAACGGATACTGCAACAGGGGAGAGGACATCACGGTGAAAATGCGGGGCGGCGATCTCCTTGTGCACTATACGGAGGAGCAACTGACCCTTACCGGAGGAGCAGAGCTGGTGTACAACGGCGAGACCGAAGTCTGACTGCATCCGCTGGCAGAGGAATTTTGCAAAGAACAGAAAGGAAGGAGCACTCAGGGCAGGGTGCTCCTTCCGATTTTACGAACGGATGCTGTTTTTCGGTTTTCCGATAGGATGCTTCTTTTCATATTTCTTGCGGACAAAAAGTCACCTCCTTTGCGCCCTTTTCGTGTTGCCCCTATTCCGTTTTTTGAATTATTTCAAGAAAGTCCGTTGATTTTTGTTGACAGTTGTAGAATAATATGTTATAATTCGTTTGAAAAGCGGACACCTCAACTAAAGGAGCAATGGTCAAAATGAAAAAGCCGCACCTGAGAGCCCCTTTCTCGCCGAAAGGAAGGTATCGACTGTAGTAACATTTTCAAATTTGGCAAGTAGTTGTTCTCATTCTTCAACACATCTTACATCAACTGTTTTAAGAGATTACCTAGGTGACGGGACTGATACTAATACTATTGCTATTTGGACGGGGCATATTCTTAATAACAATCCATCCTCAAATTCAAAATATTATAGACATTCAATTGTATTAACACCCAAAATGACCACAACATATAACTCAACTACCTTGTTATACGACAATAAAACAGACGATAAAATTGCCCAGGAAAGCATTTTTACTCTGATGCATGAGTCGTCTCATCAGTTATACGCTCCGGATCATTATTGTTATGGAATAAAAGGAACTGCAACGAAATGCAGTAATGAAGATTGTGATGTGTGCTATAAAGGTATGGGAAGTACCCGAATAGGCTGTATTATGTCGTATAGGTATGATATTTCATCGTTAACGAACGATAATTTGTATTGTAGTGATTGTATTGGTACGATTGCCGGCCACTTGGCTGATCACCACTAAACGGAGGAGAATTATGAAGAGAATTATAATCTTATTATTGGTATTCTCAGTCGCCTTTTTATCCGCATGTAATAGCATTTCGTCAAGTATAAACACGGAAGAGAACAAGTCCATGATCGCTGGTTCCTATGAACAAGATCAAGAAGATGACAGCGGATCAAAGAACAATGAACAGGAGCATGAAAATAAAGAACAGTATGAAGCGCCCGCTGTAGTTGTTTTTCAGAGTCTTGATCAACTGAATAAGTTTGGTTCATTGAATGATTCTTCGTTTGATGAGAAAAAAGAGTTCTTTATGAAGCATCCTGAAGCAACTCTCATTTCTGAGGACGAACTGTCAAAAATGATTTCCCTCACGAACAAAAGTTTTATTCCCGATGCACATTATTTTGGAACGAAAATTGATCAATTCGGTGGAACCTATTATTCTGATAGACATGAACTGGATTTGGTTTATTCTATCAAGGGGGTCAGATATCGATTTATTTACTCTTACGGCAGACAAGAGCAGTCTATGGACAGGACACCTGTTTGCAAATGCAATTTTGATAAATATTCGGTAGGCTTATATGAGACTGATGGGTGTTATTTGGGGCTGATCAATACTGATTATGCGGCAATCAGAATAATTGTTTATACAGATGATCTTTCGAGCATTCTTACTATTTTGTAACACGAGCAGACTTTTGGCTGTATCGCCTAGGGCTGGATGCTCCTTCCTTTGGTTTGGTATCAGGTATCTGTTTGTTGTGCAGAAATGAAAAGGCATAACATGGATATAAATAAAGTAACACCAATAAGCTGATAAGACAATTGAAGACGAACAAGGGGCTGATACCGTTTTTACAGGTGCGCTGTAGGGCGGCATATAATGAAGCAAAAGCACTGTTTCCCAATCGGGACGGTGCTTTTCCTTTGTTTGGAAGGCTTTGT
>ENA-ORMS01001230-ORMS01001230.1-human-gut-metagenome-genome-assembly--contig:-NODE-1230-length-21709-cov-6.408700_pt1 | contig 21709 bp, 17 predicted proteins | sample MGYA00242104_ERZ508997 | MGnify/ENA primary metagenome ERZ508997 (study PRJEB26280, sample SAMEA2338704) | human gut metagenome | biome: human gut; feature: human-associated habitat; material: faeces... | reverse complement strand
GCAAATAGTTCATCTTCTCCGCATCGCTCTTTTTTGTTAAAACAAGCGGCATACCGCCATATAAAGCGTATTCCTCATAGGCGTCGGATTTATCTCCGCCCACAAAAGAATAATACTCTTTGAAAGAGATAGGATAAACTCTAACCTCATCACCTCTGCCACGAAAGGCAGTCAGTACATCTTTCGTGAGCATTTTTGAATTACTGCCTGTTACATAAATGTCAACATTGCGAAGCCGCATAAGACCGTTTAGTACATTGTAAAGCTTAATGTTCTCAGGGTTTTTAAGTTCATCCTTTGTGATTGCGTACTGCACCTCATCAATGAGAATATAGTACATATCTGAGTTTACGATTTTCCCACGAATATATTTCGACAGTTCATCGGGATCACGGTACTTTACAAAGGTATCATCATCCAAGGCAATCGTAATGATCTGTTCTTCTTTTACACCGCTTTCAATCAGATAATCGTAAAACAGATTGAACAGCAGAAAGCTCTTACCGCATCTTCTGATTCCGGTAATGACCTTAATCAGTCCGTTTTCTTTTCTGTCAATAATTCTGTTAAGATATTCGTCACGCTTAATAATGTTCTGCATTGTAGCCCTCCGCTCACTTAAAACTTACGGGTATTTTCCCCTGACTTTCAAGTATAGTATACCACCATTTTTGCAAAATATCAAGCACTTACTTGAAACTTAAGTGTATTTGCACCTAAGTTTTTATTATACTCCCAGTATCTCTCCCCCTCTCTATTCTACCGTCCTCATCAGTCATTCTTGCAACACAAAAAATAAGTTTATGAGAATTTTGGGCATAAAAAAAGAGCCCTATGGCTCAGATGTTAAAAATATTAAATAAGTAATTGTTATTGATTATCTTCAATTCTGCGATATTTCCTTTGTTTTCAAGATTTACAAGAAGGTATCGTTTTATTCACTCCATGCTGTGGAGGGAAGTCGATCACTTGCTCTTTTAATGAAACCTTTTTTGAAATTTTGTCGATGAACGGAATTTTTACATGCAAGCCTGTTGACCAAGTTACATGGTATGTTCCGAGTCTTTCAATTACATATGCGTGTGCCTGCGGTACTACTTTTACATTGCTTACGATTACTATAAGCAGGATTAAAAGGATAATTCCTAAAATAATAAGTCCTAACATTATTTACCTCTCATTCTGTTACGGGTTCTACTATGAGCTTTACGCCCTCTATTGCAAGAACCTTAACTTTTGTTTCTTTTAAAAGCGGTGCTTTGTCGGACTTTACTGTCCATATTTCGGCACCGACCTTTGCCTGAGCTGTTTCATCAATATCGCTTAAATCCGTAAACATAAACCGAGCCGAGAACAAACCATATTGAAACAAGCTGTGTCGTAAAGCCTTTGCATAGCAACATAAATATTGCAAAGCCTATCCACACTATCGGCATATGAGGATTTTTGTATTTATATTCCGTTATACCATTCCGATTTTATGTAAAAAGTGCATAAAAATACCGACAAGTATTAGCATAGAACACCATTACTTGTCGGTAATAATTTTAATATCACATTCCTTGTTCAAAAATATAGAGGTACAAATCTTCGAGGGTTGGGGATTGTGGGGATAGTTTATGATTTTCAGGGGGATTATCTGTGACTAATCTTACTACGATTTTATCATCATTATGATAGAGATTTGAAACTCGATAATTATCCTGAAAATATTTTAATTCTTCTTTTTCAATTTCCATCTCAACTACCTTATTTGCAATTTCATTTACGAGATTTTTGCAGGTATCATGCGACACGAGTTTTCCCTGCTTTAGAAGTATAATCTCTTTAGCAATGAACTCGATATCGGACACAACATGAGTAGAAATGAGCACGATTTTATCTTCTGCAATTTCACTTATAAAATTGCGGATACGAATTCTCTCTTTTGGGTCAAGGCCCGCAGTCGGTTCATCAAGAATCAAAATTTTCGGGTCATTCAAAAGTGCCTGAGCAATCAAGGCTCTTTGTTTCATACCTCCCGAAAATCCGCCGAGTTTTTTATGTGCCGCATTAGTGAGATTTACCGTATCAAGAAGTGAGGTTATTTTTTCCTTAGCCTCCTTCTTTTTTAATCCCTTTAATGCCGCCATATACCACAAAAATCGGTTAAGAGTAAAATCATCATACAAACCTTGTTGCTGTGGCATATAACCGAGAACGCTCCGATAATTTTTACCTAATTTTTTAATATTTTCTCCGTCATACAACACTTCACCTTTATCTGAATTTAGGTTATCGGTAATGATATTCATAAGTGTCGATTTACCTGCACCGTTAGGTCCAAGAAGTCCATACACACCCGTAGTAAGCGTAACGGTAAAACCATCAAGTGCTTTTACCGCTCCTTTTTTATAGACTTTTGTAATACCTTTAATCTCAAGCTTTGGCATTTATTCGCCTCCATATTCTTGTTTCGGTAAACTTAAATTTAGAAATTTCAAGTGTGACAATCGCAATTAAGATACTCAGCAAATAAGTCATAACAATAGCTATAGCGTGGTAATTTACAATCCAATAACCGATTCTTGCGTTTTCAATCGGATACAAAGCAAGCAATGGTATTATAACTAAAACAGTTGAAATCACCATTGTAAACATACTGTTACGGCTAAAAATCGAAACTGCCGTAATAACAGATGTTACTGCTGTTGCAAGCAAAAAGTAGCATACGAGATTGAGAACTACCGCATTTATCACACTAAAAGATGTTTCTTGAACATTTTCAAAAATACATACTAAGGGTGTATTCAAACTGTTCGCACCGTATGTATTTATAAATCTTACAAAATACGGCACATACAGAACTGTAAATGCTATTAACAAATATATACACTCCACTACTATTTTTCCAAAAAACAGTTTTGTTTTACCGTTTTCAGTAGTACGAATAAGGTTGATCATACCATTTTTATACTCGGGTGAAAATACATAAGGAACACCTATCACAATAACAAGACAAAGCAAAGAAAAATCGTTCCATTCCCTTGTTTTACTTGAAACAAAACTTTTATAGATGTTTTCATCAATAAATTTTGCATCTATGCCCTTTTTATCTAGTTCAAGGAGTCGATTATATTGTTCGATTACTCTTTCAAATGCAATCCCTTTGCTGTTTAAAATATTTTCAATCGACTTGGACATAGCCTGTTTTGCATTTTCAGAAAGCTCACTATTTTCAGCAATTTCGCCCATGCGTTGTTGCAAGTTGTTAAAATAATTTTGCTGTTCCAAAATATAGTTTTCCTTTTCCGAAGTTATGTCACCCTCAAGATATTCCATATACGCTTTGTAGTCAGCATCCGAATTTTCCGAATAAGGGTAACGAACCGTTCCGAACGATGAAATAATTGCAAAAAGCACAAGCAAAACAATCATAACAGCCATTTTATTTTGAATAGTGAATTTAAAAACTTCGCCTTTAAAAATGCCGGTACTGCCGTTTAATGTAAAAAATCTTGATTTAAACTTTTCAAACAGTCTTGAAAAAATGCCGGCAGTTTTCTGTTGATTGCGTTTACAAAATAATATACAGGAAAACACCGTACACAAAAGAAATACTGTACAAAAAACGGCAAATGCAATCGGAATCGAAGCTACTGCATTTGAAAAAATATTAAGATTCAGATAACTTCCAAAAAATTCCCCGCCGTCAAGAATATAGAAAATATTAATGTACTTTAAAAGGTTCAAAAAAGAGTTCTGTACAATCAAGGTATAGAGCAAATACTCTGCACCAATTATTACGAGCCCTGTAAGATACATCGTTGCAGAACTTGAAAAGATAATAAATACAAGAGCCAAAAACGATGAAATAACAAAAGTCCCCATTATTTTTGCAAATGCAAACAAAATCAAAAATTGACCTGCTGTAACTGTAAGGGTACAGTTGCGAAACTCGGAAATTGATTGAATATTTACGCTTAAATCGGTACTGCCATACAGGAAAGTGTTTATGATAAAATTGCAAAAAATGAATAATATCGACACAACAGCTGACAGTACAAAAAGCAACATGAATTTTGAAATTATAGTTTTGAATCTGCCGAATTTTGTACATCGTACCAACGAATACAGTCCTTTTTCACGCTCATATTGAAAAAGATAAACGCAAAGCAAAAACACAATGGCGATTATAAAAATATCGGTTAAACTGTATTCTGTTGTTGCAACAAAAGCATCAGAATTTACAAGGCTTAGCTTGGTGTTTTTTAACCCTGAATAATCGTTGGATGTTTTGTAAAGATTTTTATATGAAAAAGAATTTTTATCGCCAAAAATTGAAGAGGACGACTGCGCCTTTGCCCTGTCATACATTTTGTCAATAAAATCCGGATAGGAATTTATATACTCAATCTGCTGCGAAATATCATAGAGAAAACTGTTTTTCCAAAAGTTATCTCCGCCTTTTTCACTCATTTCAACAGCCTTTTGATACGCATCCGGATTACTCTTTCGATACTCATCAAGTTCATATGTGTAATTTTCAATAAGTTCCTCGTTATCAGTCTGTGCAAGATTTTCAAGTCTGCTAAAAATTTCATATGCAAGCAGTTCATTGTCAATCTGCTTTTCAGCGTCATTCAAAGACATTGAAGAATAACTATTGAGCATTTTAGCATACTCATTGGAATAAGTGATTCTAATGCTGTTTTCTTCGGTATTTTGCGATGAATATAATAAAAAGCCGTTGATTGCAAGGCAGAGCAATAAAAAAACAAAAAATATTTTTTTATTAAGTATCTTTTTCAGTTCATAAATAAAGAGTTTCATAAATTCATCTGTTACTCAAAAGTATAAATTTCATCGGCATTTTCTGTGTTATTTTTATCAATATAATAAAGTGTTTTTTCTTCTTCGTTGTAATCAATAAAACAACTGCTGTCAAAACCTATTTCGGCAGTAAATTCAAACGGCATTTTCTTTAAAGTTGCCTTATAGCTTTTATCACAGAAAATCAACTTATCAGCCTCATTATCATCATTAGCAGCTGAAATTATCAGATTTTCACCGTCATTTGTAAAAGGAGTGTAGTATTGATAACCTGCAATCAAATCAGAACAATCAAGAATTTTCTTTTGATTTTCTCCGTTAAAACCGCACTCATACACCTTACTTCCGTTTGCGAAAATAAGCTTATCATTGAAAATTGTAAACATTGAATTTATATTTACTTCCAACTTTTCACTGAGATTTTCCCATTTATCGGTCTGTAAATCATAGTTTATCAAGTAGCTGTTTTCCTTGGTACCGTCAAGCTTTGTTATCCATAAAAAAAGATGATTGCCGTAGAATCTGGTGTCACATACACTCATACCATTAAGTATATCGTATTTATAGTACGGCAGTAACTCATCTGTGTTTCCTTTACCATCGGCAGAAACCTTGTAAAGTGCCATATTACTGCCTTCTGCCGCTCCTTCGTTATCTTTTTTACTTCCGTCAAAATAAATATATCCTCTGTGAATTTTAAAGTCCCAAATTGTATAATCCCTTGTCGAATATAAAACCTCACGATTTGTTCCGTCAGTTGAAATTTTGCAAATTTCATTTAATTCATAAGTTACACCGTCTTTGTCGGTTTTATCCTCGACCGATTGAAAATAAATGCAGTCATTGTAGTAAACAAGACTTCTGAAATATGTATTTAAAAATGCTGTACACTCTTTCTTTTTCTCAAACGAGGTTTCTTTGTCATGCATACAATCACTTCGATTGCACAAAGGTTGACAACTATGCGTTTCCTTATCAATCACATACAAAAATCCGTTATCTGAATTTAAAAAGTAAATGCCCGTATGAGTATCTGCAAAATAGAGCTGACTGCCGTACCTTATAAAATTCTCCTGACTGTCCTGATTAGGAACATATGTATCAGAACTGTCGATACTCATTTTTTGATTACATCCGCACAAAAAAACAAATGAAATCAGAAACAAAAATGCAGTGTATTTTTTAATCATAATTTTCATATAAACACCTCAGAGCCCACCCGCTACATTCGGGTGGGCTCACAAACTTATGCTGTTTTGCCGACTGTAGCAGATACAGTTGTTGCACTATCAAATTGAGAAATACATTTTGAGCCTACTAAAGTATAATAACCGTTTGTAGTAACCGTAAGGCTCTTGTTATTATCAACGCTATCATACGAATTGCACGATAACTTCACATAACTACCGGATTTGTAATATCCATACACCCAAACCTTTATTGAACACGGTCCGCCATTAGTAACACTTCCTTTTCCACTAGTTGTGTTACCGGAATATGAAGCCGTTGATGATACTGTATAACCATTACTCATTTCTGCATATCTTGTACTGGAAGCTGCGCTAGCGCTTATAGCCGCAACTGATGAAAAAGCACATATTGTAGCTAACATTGTTGTTGTTATTTTTCTTATCTTGTGTTTCATAAAGAGTTCCTCCTTTGTTATGTTAAAATATTATTAATATAATTTTCAGTTGAAACAACGATTAAGACATTAAACCATTGGACTTACCTCCTTTCATACTTATTTTAATTGCTAAAAATTTTATTTAAAAATATTAATACTTTAACTGTCATTTAAACACAACATACTGAAATAAGTTTTAAAATTGATTTTATATTTTTAAATCAATTCGCTACTTCTGTAATTTAAAATTAAGCAGTTTCCAATATTTTATATTTGCAATATAGCTTTGGTATTGTAATTACATTTATTAATCAATTTATCTATCTTGTAAGACAATTTTAACATATCAAATATATAAACGCAATGATTTTTAGATATTATTTGTTACAAAATTTCACTATATGTTTTTGTGCAATATGACAGATTTTATTTAAAATAATGCTAATTAATATCGGTACAAACAGACCAAATATAAGATATACAAAAGCCCACTGTTGCAAACCGTTTGGGAGATAGTAGTACCATATACTTGATTTAAATGATGCAACATTAAAGTCACCAAACAATGCGCCTGAAGTAATGCGGCTTAATCCGTAGAATACAAATTTTAGGCACATAAAGCCTACAAGCTGATTTACCATAATTCCGTATGTGTTGTCAGCTATAAGCCTTACAAGCTTGCTGTTTCCTATGGCAGGTACAAGTAATCTTGAAACTCTCAGCCAAAATGCAATTGCTGTGATTGACGAGATATACGGAATTATAAAACCGTTGTTGAATTTAGTAAATGACGACGGAGTGTACTCCAAATCTTTGCAAAAAGTTAAAAGTATCAGCTGTACAGCAAATATAATTGCAAAGTACGCAACATTATTGAGAGTGTCTTTCTTTTCAAGCACAGCTTTATAAAAGCGACCGAATTCATAACACGGCAGGAAAAACATTGTTCTGACAAGAAGTTTCACTATACCGTTAATTGCAGTCTGATTTTCTATTGCAGTGTTAATTCCTATCATTCCGATTGCGAGATACACTATCAAAACTATAAATTCATTGTCAAGGTGAATCAGTTTCAAAAATTTTCTGAACAGCACATTTATTATACAAACCAAAAACAGCGGGTACACAAACCATGAACCGAGGTTATATTGAAAAGCCTCACCGTCAACAAACGGCATAACAAAAAGATTGTATAAATCAGGCTTTGCACCTATAGTAAATCCAAACAAACCGAGAAATGCAACCATACCACCGTAAAATATATTCCACAGATACGCAGGAATAAGAAGCCGCTTTGTTCGTTTCCATATGTATTTTCCGATATTTTCTTCATAATCGGTTTTATAAAAATATCCCGATATAAATACAAACAGTGCCAAATTATACGAATACGGCGGAAACCAGTTATAAGCAAGTTCCATTCCGCCATGATAACAATGTCCGGAAACTATAATAATAATTCCGATTGCCGACAAAAGTTTGAATTGCAAATTCACCCCTCCGTCAGTATTAACGCTACGCAAATTTCTACCCATTTTCAAAATTCAACTCTCCTTAATTTTTGATTTATATTAAATATTATGGCTTGCTTTTCCCTTTTACTTTGTTAAATCATATCTCAAAACAGCACTGTAAACTTCAATTGTGCAAAAACTGTAAAAAAATCGACAAAAATTGCACTCTATAATTCTTATTTACGGAAGTAGATTTAAACCTTATTTAAATTTTTTGATAATAAAAGTTTCAAATTCCTGCAACACAAAGCCAAAGATAATAACGGAATTAACGCAAATACGGCTAAAACATAAAATTCAATACAAAACAAAAAATGCTATCCTTTTTCGTATATTTTAACACAATATTGTATATTAGTCAAACTATTTTGTTGCTATTTTATGCGTTAACTGATTATTTTGTATCTGCATTCCGCTTTCTTGGCATAACGCCTTAAAGAAAGGATAGCATTTTTTAGAATATTTGATTTTAATCAGGTAAAAATAGTGGGTTTTTAGGTAAAAATTCGGTTGTCTAAAATTACCGAAACTATAAATTCATTATTCTTCTCCGAAATAACTACATCTCCCCCATACTTCTTGGCAATACTTTTTACTATAGAAATTCCCTTGCCGTGATTTTTCTTATCTGCCTTATCAGTATGCAACAAAGGATTTTTAGACAATACGGAATCAATAATTTTATTTTTGCATTTGAAAAATGCAGTTTGTAAAAACAGTCGTGCAAGAGGAATATCCCGGCTTTACGGCGCAAACAGAACAGGTCGATTTTCAGGCAGAATTGCACATAACCTCTAAAGCAGAATATGTTTAAGACGGTGTAATACTGCAAAACATGAAACATCCTCATAGATTAAAAATCAAGGACCGCCCAAGAAAAATAGGCGGTCCTTGATTTTAGAGAGATTTTATTTTTAAAAGGAGTTAGAAATTAGCTTATTTTATTTGTTTATACCAAAAATATATTTTGTAGTTTGTGTATAGTTTTCGTTTGCTTTTAATATTGTCGTAGGAAAAGTCTTGTGATTTACAGCATCGGGAAAGCCCTGGGTTTCAAGACAAAACGCTGGATTTTCTCCGTATGTTGCTGAATCCTTTCCCATATTGGACAAAACATCGACATAATTTGCTGTATATACATGAACACCTTTCTGAGAAGTATAGCATTTTAATGTGATTCCGCTATCAATACCCTCAGCTTCGGCCGCAAGCACAAATTCTTCATCAGAATGATTCAGCACAAACATATGATCAATACCGTTTGCAAAACCAATCTGCTCGTTTTTTCTGTCAATACCATTTCCAATTAACTTGGGTTCGGTAAAATCAAACGATGTATTCTTAACGGGAGTTATCTCTCCTGTGGGATTGAGGTTTGAATTTATCGGTATGAAGAAATTTGCATTTATTTTCAGCTTGTGATTTTCTGTAACTTTACCGCTTTTATGTCCGTTAAGATTGAAATATGAATGATTGGTCAGATTACATATTGTGTCTTTGTCAGAAACTGCCGACCATTTTATCGTAAGTACATTTTCATCATCAAAGGTGTAGCGTACAAAGACCTTCATATTTCCGGGATAGCCCTCATCACCGTCGGGACTATCAAGCATAAACAGAACTGTATTTGGAACTTTATCATCAACTACCGCAAGCCACACTTTGCGGCTAAAGCTGTTAAATCCGCCGTGTAGATGGTTACTCCCATTGTTTACAGGGAGCTGATAATCTTCTCCGTTAAGAGTAAACTTGCCGTATGCAATTCTTCCGCAACATCTTCCGACAGTAGCACCGAAGTATGTTCCGTCAAATTCATAACCGTCAATGTGCTCATAGCCGAGAACTACATCTCTAATACTACCGTTTTTGTCGGGAACTTTTATCGAAACGACACTTGCGCCTAAATCACATAATGTCACGCTTGCTCCGCTGTTATTTTCTATTATATAAAGATGAGTGTTTTCACCTTTGGATGTAGGTTCAAAATTCACTACCCTTACCTTTGACATTTTAGCACTTCCTTTACTACAGCGTCTTTATAAATTTATCAAAAGCCTTTTGTCCTTCAGGAGTTCTTTTGAATACACCTGCATCCAAAAGAACATTAAGAAATACCTTTCCTATCTCATTTTGAATTATTGAATCAATATTATTTTCATTGATTTCATCATACTGCGAAACAAATTCATTTACCCACTCGGAATGTTTGCTGATTTTCGGAATTTCACTTACATCCTTGTGATTAAGAATAGCATCCTTTAAAATAGCCATTTCATCTTTAAGCCTTGAGGGCAATACTGCAAGTCCCATAACTTCAATAAGGCCGATATTTTCTTTTTTAATATGATGCAAATTCGCATGAGGATGAAATACTCCCAGAGGATGCTCTTCACTTGTAATATTATTTCTGAGGACGAGGTCAATAACAAATTTTCCATCCTTTGTAAAAGCAATCGGAGTAATAGTGTTGTGAATTTCACCGTCTGTTTCGGCAAAAATGCCAACATTTGCGTCCGTGTACGCTCTCCAACTTTTTAGAATATAAGAAGATAATAAAATAATGCTGTCCTTGTTTTTACCTGTCAATCTTACAACTGACATAGGCCACTTTACAATTCCGCACTCCACATCATCAAAGCCGTTAACAATAAACTTTCTTTCAACCTCTGCCCTATTAAGTGCAAAGCTGTATCTGCCACCCTGAAAATGTTCATGTGTAAGTATTGAACCGCCTACAATCGGCAAATCAGCATTCGAACCGATTATATAATGCGGAAACTGTGAAATAAAATCAAACAGTTTTCTGAATGTGGAATCATTGATTACCATTGGTGTATGCTCACCGTTAAATACAATACAATGTTCATTGTAATAAACATACGGAGAATATTGCATAAACCAGTTATCTCCGTCAATGGTGAGCGGAATAATTCTGTGATTATCTCTTGCAGGATGATTTACTCTTCCGGCATATCCTTCATTTTCCTTACAAAGCAAACATTTCGGATAGCCCGACTGTTTTTGAAGTTTTGCCGCTGCAATAGCTTTCGGATCTTTTTCAGGCTTTGAAAGATTTACAGTGATATCAATATCACCGTATTCGGTTGATGTTTTCCACTTTAAGTCTTTCTTAATACGATATCTTCTTATATAATCGGTATCGCAGCTGAATTTATAGTAGCTATCGGTTGCAAGTTTAGGAGAACAGCTATAATTCTGCCAAAATTCTCTTATTACTTCTGACGGACGCTTAACAAGTGAAGCCATAAGTTTCACATCAAATAAGTCGCGATATGTTACTGTATTTTCGGGAATGATTCCTTTTTCGTATGCATAATCAAGAAGTCCCGACAAAATTTCTTCAAGAGTATCCTCGTTATCTGCTGTAAGGCAAGTACAACTGTCATCGGGTTCATCCATATGGAACAACGATAAAAGCCTATTTTGCGTGTAGATTATATCCTCTTTTTCAATAAGCCCTGTATTGATTCCGTATGAAACAAGTCTTAATATTAAGCCGTAAACGCTGTTCTTCATAAATACCGCCTCACTTACTATAGCCGTTGGGATGTGTTGAATGCCATTTCCACGCTGTTTTAATAATTGTTCCCAGATCATCATACTCAGGTTTCCAGCCAAGTACAGTTTTCGCCTTATCGCTTGACGCAATCAATACAGCAGGATCGCCGCTTCTTCTGCTTTCTTCAACAACCTTAATATCTTTCTGTGTAACCTCTTTTGCTTTTTCAATTACCTCACGAACAGAAAAACCTACACCGTTGCCAAGATTGAATATATCACTTTTACCGCCCTTCATAAGATATTCAACTGCAAGAATATGAGCCTGTGCAAGGTCAGTAACATGGATATAATCACGAATACAAGTTCCGTCAGATGTGGGATAATCAGTGCCAAAAATACTTATGTGGTCACGGGTACCCTGTGCCGCTTGAAGAATAATCGGAATAAGGTGGGTTTCAGGATTATGTGCCTCACCGATTTTTCCGCTGATATGTGCTCCGCATGCATTGAAATATCTGAGAGAAACATATCTTAAACCGTGTGCTTTTTCAACCCAATAGAACATTCTCTCCATGGATTTTTTTGTTTCTCCGTAGCAGTTTGTCGGATTTGTCGGATCGGTTTCAAGAATAGGAGTTCTCTCAGGCTCACCGTATGTTGCCGCTGTTGATGAAAATACAATCTTATCAATTCCGTGAGCAACCATTGACTGAAGCAAAACCTTTGTGCCGTTGAGGTTATTATCATAATATTTGAGAGGGTTGGTCATACTTTCACCGACAAGTGAATTGGCTGCAAAATGAATTACAGCATCAATACCTTTTTCTTTATCAAAAACGCTGTCAATTTCACTTCTGTTTCTGAGATCACCTTTATAAAATTTTGCTTTGGGATGAACCGCCTCGATATGACCTGTTTCAAGGTTATCGAATACAACAACCTCATTACCGCTTTCAATAAGTCTGTAAACTGTATGCGAACCGATATATCCGGCACCGCCTAAAACAAGAATTTTCATTTTGTCCTCCTTAATAAAAACAAAACCTACATAATTACATTACTTTTATTCCGCCGTATTTTCTCACTTTGAGAACATGGCATGAGTTTTCTCCGAAAATTTTATTTATAAATTCTTTGTAATTACTTACAAAATCATTTTTAACAAACGCCTGAATTGTACCTGCAAATCCACCGCCGTGAACACGGCACACGCCGTAATTGCGAAGAAGGCTTTCGCTGAGTGCAAGGGCTACCGAGATGTTCTGATGTTGAATATCTCTTGTTGTATATACATTCTGAAGATACTTAAACGATGAATTACCGGATTTTCTGATTGCGTCAAGGAATTCAACAAACTTACCGTTTTCAAGTGACGAAACGGCATTTTTAACGTTATGCTCCTCATTAAAGAAATGAATTGCACGAAGTACCGGTCTGTCGCCAACAGCCTCACGAATTTCGTCAAGGCGAATATAAAATTCGTTTGAATCACAATCTCTCAGATAATCTTCTCCAAGAAAATTTGCAACCTTTTTCATTTCCGAGGGAATCATAGCATAATCATCTGTAAGATCAACATGATCACCCTTTGTGTCAACAATACAAAGACTGTAATCATATTTTTCAAATTCGGTAGGTACTTTCTTAACAATTGGCTTTGTCGGATCTTTAAAGTCAATGTTAACCATTCCTCCGACTGAACAAGCCATTTGATCCATAAGTCCGCACGGCTTTTTGAAAAATACATTTTCAGCATACTGAGAAATCTGAGCAACCTCAACTGAATTTATTTTCATATCATTGTATAAACCGGAAATAATAGTTCCGACAACTACCTCAAAAGCTGCTGACGATGAAAGTCCCGCACCAACAAGTACATCACTTGTTGCATAAGCATTGAATCCACCAATTTTGTATCCATGATCCTTAAGTCCACGAAGAACACCTCTGATGAGGCTGACCGTTGTGCCTGCCTCATCATTATTAATTTCGAGGTCATTTATATTGAGAGTAATCATATCATAACCGTCAGAAACAAATCTTACAACATCATTGTTATTCTTGGCCGACACAGCAATAGTATCAAGATTAATGGATGTTGCAAGCACCATTCCATGCTGGTGATCTGTATGATTACCGCAAACCTCACTTCTGCCGGGAGCACTGAATATTGCTACTTTATCAGGGCAAAAAATTGTTTCATACTGCTCAATTGCATGAACATATCTTTTTTTCTGATAATCAATCATTGATGAATCTATATATATATCAGTGAAAAGATTATCAAATTCGCCGTTTGTAATTTTTTCAATTGCTGTTTTAGTATCAATCATTTTATTTACCTGCCTTTTCCGTAACTGTAGCAAGAAACATAGAAGGCTCTGTGTTACCGCTTTCATCAAGCTGTTGTGTCATATCAATCTTGCCTTCTCTTCTTGCACCGATTGTGTTTATAACCTTCTTCATCATACCGTCATTGAGTTTATATTTCTTTCTGTAAACAACATAAGCAATAAGCATACAAACCGCAGGAACAATGCACATAAGTGTACTGATTGATGCTACTGTTGCAAATGACTGTTCCTGACCCGGAATATACTGTGTGCTTCCAAGTGCCGCACCAATACCGAGTGCTGTAAGAGCTGCTGTGAATTTTACGATAAGCGTCTGGAGTGAGAATACAACGCCTTCATTTCTTGTTCCAAGCTTAAATTCACCGTAATCAACAACATCTGCAAGGAATACTGTTGCACAACCAAGTTCAAGACCTGTACCAAGTTTTACAATAACACCTGAGATTGATGTGAGCACAACATTGTGCGGAGCAAAAATACCTACGAACAAAAGCATTACAAGACCAAATGCAGGTAAAAGACACGCAAGAAGGAACGAAGTTTTTCTTGAAAGAAATTTTGTAACCTTAGGAAATACGATAAGACCTACAACCTCTGCGATTGATGCGCTGATCATAAATGATGACATCATTCCTGCGTTACCACAAACATATTTGAAATAATATGTAGCAACACCCATAATGCACTGAATGCCGATGTTATAAAGGAAGATGAGAGTTACCGCCCAACGAAGTTGATCATTCTTGCCGATGATTGAGAAAATATCTTTAAACTTAACTTTCTTTTCCGGAACAGAATCATCTCTCTTTTTCGGAAGATTGATTACTGTAATACCGATTGTAAGAATAAATACAATTGCAATTATGATTGCAAATCTGTGATAACCTGCCTGATTTGTTGTGCCGCCGCTGAGAGCCTCAATAATCTGAACACCAAAGCCTGCAATAACAAGTGACTGACCGATACTTGCAAAAATTCTCGGAAGTACCGAAACTTTTTCTCTCTCCTCAGGATTTGAAGTGAGGTTAGGAATAATTGACCAATAAGGAATATCCATAATTGTGTAAGTCATACCCCAGAGTATGTAAGCTGCTGTTGCAAATACGCAAAGTCCAACACCATCGAGGTGGAAGTCTGTGAATAAAACAACAAATACAATTGAATTAACCAGCGTACCTATTACAAGCCATGGAATAAATTTACCCCATCTGCTGCGTGTGTTATCAACAATCATACCCATAAACAAATCATTAAAGGCATCCCATAACTTTGCAACAAAGAACATTACGCCGATAAATACCGGGTTGACCTTGATGATGTCTGTGAAATAAATCATTGAAAATGTGGCAATCATACCATAAATCATATCTTTGCCGAGGGCACCTAAAGCAAAGGTGTATTTGATTCTACCTGGGATTTTGCCATCAAGTCTCGGTTGTGATGATGTCTGTTTCATAATTTTTCCTCCTTTTAATTTTAAATGAAACGCCGTAACAACCTGCACAAAAGATTTCGTTATTATTTAATAATAATGTTTCTTTTGTTTTTATGTTAACTAAATTATATGTTTTGTTTCGTAAACTGTCAATAGTTTTTGGTAAACATTTTTTCTTTCTCTGTTTTTCACTAAACACGACTTGATTTTTTAGTAATATTTCACTATAATGGTAGTGAGGTGATTCAATTGGCTACAATCAGAGATGTTGCCAAAAAGGCAAATGTATCAGTAGCTACTGTTTCAAGAGTGCTTAATAACGACACTACCCTCAGCACCTCGCTTGAAACAAAGCAAAAAATATTTGCAGCAGCTAAAGAACTTAATTATGTAAAGAAAAAAAGGGTTACATCAGCACCTTCATGTCGCATTGGAATTCTACAATGGTTCTCTTCCAAACAGGAAATTGAAGATAATTATTACTTTTTGATGAGACAAGGTATCGAGGACTACTGTTCAAAAAATAATATAAGTATTGTACGAACATTTAAAACAGACAATGACTATCAGAATGTACTTTCTGATGTTGATGGCATAATCTGCCTCGGAAAGTTTAGTAAACAAGAAATAAAATTACTTCATTCTTTGAATAATAAAATTGTTTTTCTTGATATGACCGTTGAGAATATTGAAATCACATCCGTATCGCTCGACTTTCGTCAGGCAGTGTCCGATGCAATTGAATATCTATATGATTTAGGCCATAGAACAGTTGGCTTTATCGGAGGCATTGAACAGCTTGAGGACGGAACGATATTTCCTGATAAACGACTCAACACTTTCACAGACATTTGCGATGAACTAAACATTAAATATGATGGGTTTATTATACAGGACAAATTTTCAACATCATCCGGTTATAAAATGATGTCAGAAATGATCAGCAAAGGGAATCTCCCCACAGCTATTTTTGCGGCAAGTGATCATATTGCAATCGGTGCAATGAGAGCTCTGCAAGAAAACGGTTACAAAATTCCTGAGGATATTTCTGTTATGGGATTTGATAACACGGAGCTTTCGGGATATACAAACCCTCCGCTCACCACGGTAAACGCACCTGTATATGCAATGGGCATTTACGGCATTAGATTTATTTTGAATCTGATGAAACCTAAAAGCACCGATTATTATTCTCCTATGCGTGTCTATCTGCCTTGTCCAATAAAAGTTCGCAACTCATGTGCAAAACCTAAAAGTTTATAATTATTATCGTTATCATACGATTGTATGCTATGATAAATTATAATTACAACTCCACAAATGATAGATTAAGTCGGAAGATTATAATTCCTTTAATGAATTATAATAACTAAAAATTCATTTAGCACCCCTACTCAAAAGACAAGATCAAGGTCGCTAAACAAATCGGCTACAGTTATCGTGATGATGACTTCTTTACCTTGATTCGCTATCTTTCTATTCCTTCTGTCCGTTCACCATCCCACAAAAAATCGTGATGAACCCCGATGCTACTCCCCTATTTTCATATTCACAGGGTGGTTTCAGGATTTATTCATAAAGGCAAATCGGTCGGTCGTGTCATAACAGATAGCAAGGTTGTGACCTCCGATAATGCTGGAAAACAACTTATTGAAGTTATGGAGCTTATGGGAATAAACTGAGCACAGCACATCTGACACGAAAATTTAAGGAGCTGTGAAGAAATGAAGTTTAAGACTTCGTTCTTCGCAGCTCCTTTATTTTTTGTGAAATAATAATGCAATTTTAAAAAAAGCATACTTCCCCCGAATATTGTTCAAAGCAACCACTTGTTTCACCCTACTCGATTAGCCCCAACATAACCGTTGAAAAATCGGGCAATAGAAATTTTTGCATTTTACAAATCTATTGCCCGACCTGAATTTTAAATTTTAAACTGTCAATTTTTATTTTGCTAAAAGCTTAAATCCCATAATAACAACACCTAACACCACGAGGACAATGCCTGTTGCACGGTTCAGGGTTTTGGGCTTAGCTTTGTTTGCAAAGACGGCGGCAATTCTCGCCCATATAAGGGTGAACGCTATGCAGAGAATGAACACAAACCAATCGGGTGTGCCACCAATCATAAAGTGCGAAGCTGCGCCTGTCAGGGCGGTGAATGTCATAATGAATACGCTTGTGCCGACAGCGGTTTTCAATTCATAATTCAGCACGGTCGTCAAAATCAAAAGCATCATCATTCCTCCGCCCGCACCTATAAATCCGCAGATAAAGCCGATTAATATTCCGCAGATTACAGACTGGATTGCCCTCTTTTTTGCCGACACACCGAGCATAGCTTCTTTAGTTGTCATAACGGGACGGATGATAAATTTTATGCCGAGCAAAAATGTCATAAACACGGAAAATCCGCCCATTGTAGCTGATGGAACAATGCTTGCAACATAACTGCCAACAATCGTAAACGCAAGCACACTCGCCATCATAATCAAGCCGTTTCTGACATCGAGATTTTTATTTTTATGGTATGTATAAGCCGAAACTGCACTCGCCAAAACATCGGACGAAAGTGCGATTCCGACTGCCATATACGGATCCATATTAAGAAAAGTTATGAGCATCGGACTTATTACAGCCGCCGCGCTCATTCCTGCAAAACCTGTTCCGAGACCTGCACCCATTCCTGCAAAAAATGTAACTAAAATTGTAATAAATATATCCATTTAATTTCCTCTATAGAATAATATAACTAAATTAAGATTATTTTAATTTTGCCGTTTCATAAACAAAAACCGTGAAATCAGCATTATTACCGCAGTTCCGACAAGTATCTGCAACGGGTACAAAAGTACGCTTTCACTCGGAATAATCATACTCAAAATTGTCAATGCTCCGGCAGGCGGAATATACATTTTTGTGAAGTGAACAATTACAAGCATTATCGCCGTGGCTGTCAATGCGGCAACTGTCAACGGCAATCCGAGAGTCATATTCAGCACATATCTTGAAACCGCTCCGACAAATGCACAGACTGTTATCAGCAAAACCGTCTTTACCGGCTTGTTGCGAGCCTTATTTTTCGGACGGGAAAATTCCGTAAACGCCACAAGCAACGGCGGTGCAATTGCAAATTTAAAGCCCGACCAAATTGCGAAGAATCCCACAACGGCAACACAGATTGTTCTTACGGCTGTGTCAATCACATCGCTCTTTGCATGCAGGTTTACCGACTGAAAATCCTCTTTATCTCTTATTTTAACTTTCAAAAGAAATCTACGGAATAATACAACCGCAATTGTCAGCAAAAATGCGGCAATCGGGTATATAAAGTTCTCGGTCTGCATCATAACGGGCAACACAATTGCCGAAATCATCGGTGCAAATGTTGTTCCCGAAAACATAAAGAGAATTTGTGCAAATACAAATGCAATCAATATTTCAAGATAAAGCCCGACTTTTATGTATCGGACTGTCAGCACACCCGCAACAGCGCAAATCGCAATTAACGCAATCATTCGGCTGTCATTGACTTTCCAACCTTGCTTTTGTGTAACCATATAGCCAATTGCAAGTGCCGTTATTTCAGGAAAGATTATCTCCCCCTCACCCAATATTTCCGCAACAAAAGTCATTATACCGACAAGTATAAGCGTTAATACATACGGTAATGCGTTTTTAAGTACTTTTGTAAAATTCAGTTTCCTCATTTTTTATATTTCTACCCACTTTTCAATTCAAACTAACAGCACTATTGTATCATAAATCTGTCAGCATTAACAGACAAAATTTATTCACAGATTTTTCCTTTAACAGCGTATCTGTCATTATGCGTGGATATGCGGGTCTTGCAAAAAAGCGCTGTACATATTGGAGGTTCAGTATATGATAAAAACGGCGCAGAAATTAGCGGCGTTTTTTAAGTCACCTATGGTTTTAGTATCAAAATATAAATACTTGTACAGCAAAGCCTCCTGCAACTGCTTAAATTTTACACATTACAGGATAATGGGTGTTGCACAATAACATTTATAATTTTTTTGGTTATTTAGTGTCGGATACTTTCTGACCGCATTCCGATTTGCCCGAGCGGATACACCATTACCGTGATGTATGACGGCTATTCAGTTGTTTGCAAATAGGCTTAACGCTATTTGCTTAATGATTATACTAAACATATTCCGTTATGTCAAGTGGTTTTCGCAAAAATATTAAACTTTTTTGTTTTATGTTACTTGACATTGCTTAACTTGTTATGCTATGATATTTAACAGTAAAATGAGAGGGGCTATATTATGGCTATCGGCGAAAGAATAAGATTTTTTAGAAATTTAAAAGGTATGACTCAAAAATATCTCGGTATGCAGGTGGGCTTTCCAGAGAAAACCGCTGACATCCGTATGGCACAGTATGAATCCGGAAGTAGAACGCCTAAGGCTGATTTAACAAATAAACTTGCAGAGGTTTTCGATATATCTCCGCAGGCGTTAACCGTTCCCGATATCGACAGTTACAACGGTCTTATGCATACCTTATTTACCCTTGAAGATTTATACGGTCTAAAAATCACCGAGTTTGACGGAGAAGTGTGTCTGCATTTGGACAAGGGAATGGGTACAAATTACATAACGATGTTCGAGATGTTCTCTGCGTGGAAAAAACAAGCCGAGAAATACAAAAACGGTGCAATTACTAAAGAGGAATATGATTACTGGCGCTATAACTATCCAAAAATTTAATCAACACTCACAAAGAATAGTTGAATAATATAGGAACTCGGCAATAATTGAGATATTAGTAACTTTCAAACAACGCCATAAATAGCTAAATTGACGGAGGTGATATTATGGCTCGTTCAATTTTTTACTCGTGGCAAAACGATTTGGATAGTAACACTCATAGATATTTTATCGAAAAATGTTTAAAAAAAGCGTTGACCGACTTAGAAAAAGATGCAGATATATATATGAACTACGACCGAGATACAAAAGGGATTAATGGAAGTCCTGACATCACTACAACAATATTTGATAAAATAGACAAAAGTGTTTTATTTGTTTGCGATGTAAGTATTGTTAATTCAAATGCTGAAGGACGCAAAATGCCAAATCCTAATGTTTTAGTTGAATTGGGATATGCCGCAAGCAAACTTGGTTGGGATAGGATTGTTTGCCTATTTGACGGGGATACTGGTTGTGTTGAGGATTTACCATTTGATTTACGTCAAAAAAGAGTAACTCCTTTTTATCCTAATCGAAAAAATGAACTTTCACGAGTAAGCAGAATTTTGGGAACAAATATTTCCGATCTATATGTAAAAGGTCAATTGTTTAATCCGTTAAATGATTATATGAAAGGTAAAATCGATAGATCTATATTAGGTATTGTTAAACCTATGGCTAATTTGGTTTATGGCACTATATCGTTAAACGAAGGATTGGCACACGTTTCGCCTTTACTTAAATGCTCCACAAAAGAAATTGAGAAGCATATTACGGACATTCATTTTCCGGCATTTATTGTGCTAAACGATTTTGATATAGAAAACACTAACCTTCAAGATATATTAAAAGACTTGTTTTCATCTTCCTATTTTCCAAAAGAGTGGAGCTATACGGTGTTAGAGTTAATCGATTGGATAAGAGAATATAACTGGTTCATTTCCAAAAGAAATAAAACCTATCCATTCGAAAAAATTGATTCATCAGAATATGATCATCTTGCAGCAATTAGTGCAAAAGCAATAAATCCCAACAATCCAAACAATTCATTTCTTGTTTTAGAAACTACCACTAAAGATGGTAAACGTTATGTAGATACTGATGGGGGCAAAGTAATTAATACAACTCACTATCCAACGGACAATGCCCCTTCATTAAGAATTTGCTTATCTATCAAACCAAGCAATATTAAATCATTAGCCGAAAAAATATATAAACTAGTCGTAATTTGCCAAAATTGGCTTGACATAACCGATAGCGAGTTTATTTTAGATCCTGCCTATTATGTGATTACATAAACACAAAACAAAAAGAGCTATCAGACTTGATGTCTGATAGCTCTTAGTTTTATGTGAATATTTTATTGTTGCCAAAATGTTGCCATTTGGGGTTGCAAAACTCTCGAATGCCTTGTAAATATGGCGTTTTCCGAGTTTGTGTCGTTATTCCCACTCTTTTCCGAGATTATCATTTGTCCTATTTCACCTCTATTTCAAGACATTTTAGTGCTGTTTTAGAGGTGTTTTTCTTTGTCTTATTCTCTTTATCATCATTCGTGTTGCAAAATATGTTGCAATTATAGCAAAAGAATAATTCCCAGTGGCTTGCACCTTGTTTTACCCAAGAGAAAAGCCCGGCAATTAAGCCGAGCTTTTGCAATTCAGGCTGTTATGTACAGCCCATCAACCAGTCGAGTGATAAGCGAAATATTATCCATTAACTCA
>ENA-ORMS01001229-ORMS01001229.1-human-gut-metagenome-genome-assembly--contig:-NODE-1229-length-21726-cov-5.904896_pt1 | contig 21726 bp, 16 predicted proteins | sample MGYA00242104_ERZ508997 | MGnify/ENA primary metagenome ERZ508997 (study PRJEB26280, sample SAMEA2338704) | human gut metagenome | biome: human gut; feature: human-associated habitat; material: faeces... | reverse complement strand
TTTGGTGGCTGGTAGTAATCGGCGTGATGGCAGGAGCCTTGTTTCTGAATGTGCTCGACCTGGTGACTCCCCATCTTCATCACATCACGGGACTCGACCCCGAGGAGCATCGCAACAATGCCCGGCTCAGCCACGTGATGCTTTTCGTGATGGCGATAGCCTTGCACAAACTGCCCGAAGGCATGGCGGCTGGAGTGAGCGTCTGCTCAGCAGAAGGCGCAACGGAGTGGGGTGTTTCCTTCGGCATCGCCCTGCAGAATATCCCCGAGGGAATGGTCATCATCGCTCCTTTGATGATGGCTGGTGTTTCTGCAGCCCGTACCTTCTTCATTTCCATCTTCATCGCCCTGCTCGAAGTGGTAGGCATTCTGTTGGGTTTCGGTTTGGGCTCAGCCTCTTCCACCTTCCTCCCCGTGATGCTGGGCTTTGCCGGTGGTGCCATGCTTTATGTAACGAGCGATGAGATGATTCCTGAAACCCATGCCCATGGTTTTCAGAAGCAAGCCACCTATGCCCTTCTCCTGGGTTTCATCACCTTTGTGCTGATGGAGAAATATGTATAATCAAATTCTGATATGTTGATGGAGAAATGTGTGTAGTCAGATTCTGATGATTCCATTGTCGCTCTTATGATAGACAGGACGGATATCCAAGTCTGTCTTCAACACATGGAAAGTCTCCTCTACGGTTTTGATTACATTATAAAATTTCCAGATGTTCAATTCCTGGCTTTCATCAAGACTTGTCGTCAAGACATATTTTCTATGGAATTTTCTTGTCTGAGCAGCCTTGTTCTCTCTACATTCCCAGGTCATGGAAGTAGCAATCTCATTCTTTCCTGTACCCTCATAGGTTAAGGTCACGTTGTATGACAGGCGAATGGCTCCATATTGCGGAGCAGCAGTGTAATTGCAGATAACATTGTAGAGGGGGATGGCTTGGTGGCTATTCCTGACTTTGGACGTTTTTCCATTAAGCACGTGGCAGAGCGTCAAGGTGTGAACCCATCTACTGGTGAGAAGATAACCATTGAGGCACGTGACAAGGTTGTGTTCAAGGCATCTGACTCACTTTGCTATTACTCACGCAAACATTGTAAGTAGTAATAGGGAGAGTTGTCTTCATTTAATAGAATGTACTTTATCTAAATCGTTAGGCCATCAGATTGTTTCTGGTGGCTTTTTTGTTTTGTTATCTTTTCAGTGTTATCTGTATTATGTTGATTGGGTAGTTTTTTCTTGCTATGCAGATAGAATGCACACCTTTTTTGTAATTTTGCGTTAGATATTTGAGGATTTTTGGTCTTCGTATGGATATTTTTTGTACCTTTGGTGCAGAAATTGGGCTATTGGAGTCCGTAAATTTTAGTTGATATGGCGTATGGAACAAGATATTTGTCCTGAGTGTGGTAGCATCGATCTTCTTTTTTATGAGGATGGGAGCGTGGAATGTTTGAGCTGTGGGTTTGTATATCATCCATAGTTCTTGGATTATGTGTAACTTTTAAATGGTGTGAAAATGATGGTTAGATGCTTGAAAGATTAGAATTAGGCAAGTGGGGAGTTACTGATAGCTTCCCCTTGCTTTTTGAGAAGTAAAATTTAAATATTAGAGATTATGAAACATGTAATATGCAAACTGTTGCTTGCTTTCTTGGCGCTCACCTTGGCAAGTTGCAAGGAGAATTATTCACAAGGTGAGAAGGTTGGTAATCTCATCGAGTTTACTAAGAAAGGTGTGGTATGGGAGACTTGGGAAGGCAGTTTGAACATGACACAGACTGGTATGAATACCAGCGGAGCACCTTTTTACTTTAGTTTTGACAAGGATAGAAATGACCAGGACTCTTTGATTGCACTGATGAAGCAAGCACAGGTAGAGGGTTGGAAGCTCAAAATCCGATATCATGAGGTATGGGGCTTTGTCAATGTATTGGGTAATCGTGGTGAGACGGATTACTTTGTGGATGATGTGACAGTTTTGGATAAAGACTTTGCCAATCCTTTGAAGCGCATGGGTGCCAAGGAAGGTGGCAGAGTGGTAGATACCGTCTTTGTGGTAATTGACAAGAATGAGCTTTTAAAGCGCAAGAAATAAAATTGGGCTTGAAGGATGAAGAAATTATTGATATTCTTGGGAGTGGCGTTATGTCTTAGCAGTTGCACCAAGAAGGTGGCTTATCAAATGGTGAAGCCATTGCCTGCTGCTTATGCGGTAAATAAGTTGCAGGATGCTACCGTTCCTGTCTCATTTTCTTCCAAGGACATTTCTTGGGAAAGCGGTAAGTTGAGTATGGAAGTCTTTTCCGAGGACTTATATGATGCAGTGGCGGTTAGTCAGTTAAAGAAAGGGGATACCATTGTTTATGTGGGTAAGCCTATTGTGGTGAAGGACATTGACAGGAAAGATAAGTATGCTACCGTTAATGGTGGCATTGAGGAAGGAGGAGCTGATCTTACTGCCAATGAAGGCGGCACTTATAGAGGCTCCCAGATGGATGGTCATTCCACTTATACCAGTTTGGGGAAGGTTACTCTTCCTTTAGCCAAGGATTTTGTGCTGATAGATTGTGGTGAGAATCCAACCGATCCTTCAGACACCATTATTACTGGTAAAAAGGAGTATTTGGAGAAAGTGCCAGAGTACAGGCGTGACTTCCATGTGCTTGATACAAGAGTAAGAATAGAGAAAGGTACAGTTGTGGAGGTTCATCGTCATTGGATACCTTGATAGATTAAAGAATGACTATATATGGGAAATAAGGTGTTTTTTACAAGGGTTGCTTTCCTATCCCTTTTGTTGGGGATGTCTTTGCTCTGTGCTGATGCTCAGGTTAATGGGCAGATGAAGCGAGCAAGGTCAAGAGCTGCAGTGTCATCTACGGCTCAGACTATGGATGATATGGCTTCTATTAGGAGGGTAGTCAAGGAAAAATTTGCTTCTTGGTGTAAGAAGGGAGAGTTTGAGAAGGCTGCGGCTGTGGATGAAAGACTTCGAACTGATTCCAAGGCGGCTTTTGATAAGATATGCTTTGATGCGATTTTGGAGCAGATAAGTAAGAAAGTTAGCCAAGTGAGTAGTGCTGAGAGAATGATTTCTACGTATGATTCAGAGAAGGAGACTTTTGAAGTCACTGTTTCTGTATTGGGTATCATACAGCAGTTTTCATTGAATGTACCTATAGATGTTGCTCCACAGTTCAAGGCCGATTTTCCTTCCTTACCACTATCTTTTGGCAGCCAGTGGGGTGTTCTGAATGGAAAGCTTTATCCAAAGTCTATAAAGTTTGATGATTATGACATGGGCTTTAGCTGCGAGGTTCCGATTGCTTCTGATGGGATGAAAGATGTTGAAATTTCGTTTGATGGAATGGGGATTTCAAATTTATATCTGTCTGGTTTATATCTGTCTGGTCATGTGTTCTCATTGAGTGAGTATATGCAGCAAGACTCGGAACTATTGAAGGAGTTTAGCTTTCAACAAGATAACTCAAAGCTCTTTGATGTAGTGGAGCAAATGCCAAGTTATCCAGGTGGCAATGGTGCCATGATGGCTTTCATTTCGAGTCATGTAAAGTATCCAGAGGGTAATTATTGTGCCCAAGGTAGGGTAATTGTGTCTTTTGTTGTAGAGCGTGATGGCTCGCTTTCGAGTTTTAAAGTGCTAAGAAGCGTAGAAGAGCATCTTGACAAGGAAGCGATTCGAGTAGTAAAATCCATGCCAAAGTGGAAACCTGGTAGGCAAAATGGCAAGGTCGTGAGGTGCAAATATACTGTGCCAGTTGTTTTTAGGCTGCAATGAAAGGATATGAAGGTATAGGTGCAAGGCTTATCCAACTGTGATGAAGCCTGCTTCGTTAGTCATAGAAACAGGCTTCATTGATAGTTGAAGTAGGCTTCATCGGGCAATGAAGCTTATTACAGTTTTTTTCTGCATATATAAAAAAGCGGAGCGTGATTTCACAACCACACTCCGCGCAAACTTAAACAACCAATAAAAGAAATAGATTGATCGTTCAATTTCTGTTCTGTATCTGATCAAGAGTTAACAGCGCACTCCGCTACGCATGGCGGAGTGCAGCCGTTTGAAATGCTACGATATTATCGGATGAACAGGAGCTCACGATACTTAGGCAGCGTCCAGAGCTCGTCGGCTACGGTGAGCTCCAGTTTGTCTATCTGATAACGGATCTCCTCCATCTTTGGAGCCACCGTGTCGTGGTAAGCGATTGCCTTGTCGTGCTCGCTCTCTATCTTGTTGGCCACCTTGCGGGCATTGACCAACTCCTCGACACCGGTCTCGATGATCTGTGTGCGCTCGGCTATCTTCTTGATGATGTTGATGTTGCGGGCGGTGAGCTTCTTGCCCTCGTCCTCGCCGAAGATGTCGATCATGTTCTCCACATTCTTTGCCAACTGGCTCTGATAGTGGGTGGCGACAGGGATGATATGGTTCATGGACAGGTCGCCCATCACACGGGCCTCGATCTGTATCTTCTTGGTGTAGGTCTCCCACTTCACCTCGTTGCGGGCCTCGAGCTCGTTCTTCTTCATCACGCCCATGCTCTCGAACATCTCGATGGATGCTGGGTCGAGATAGCGCTCGAAAATCTTAGGACAGCTCTTCTCGCAGTCGAGTCCGCGCTTGGCAGCCTCTTCCACCCACTCGTCGCTGTAACCGTTGCCGTCGAAACGGATAGGCTTGCAGGCCTTGATGTCCTGGCGAACGATGTCGATGATGGCTGAGGTCTTGTCCTCGCCCTTGGCGATGAGTGCGTCGACACGCTTCTTGAAGTCGGTGAGAGCTTCGGCTACTGCGGTGTTCAGCACGATCATGGCTGAGGCACAGTTGGCCTCGCTACCTACGGCACGGAACTCGAAGCGGTTGCCCGTGAAGGCGAATGGTGAAGTACGGTTGCGGTCGGTGTTGTCAATCATCAACTCAGGAATCTCAGGAATGTCGAGCTTCATGCCCTGCTTGCCAGCCATGACGAAGAGGTCTTTCTTATCGGCCTTCTCGATATGGTCGAGCAGGTCGGTGAGCTGCTTGCCAAGGAAGGAGGAAATGATGGCTGGTGGTGCCTCGTTGGCGCCCAGACGATGAGCATTGGTGGCACTCATGATGGATGCCTTGAGCAGACCGTTGTGACGGAATACGCCCATGAGGGTCTCGGTGATGAAGACTACGAAACGAAGGTTGTCCTCTGGTGTCTTGCCTGGACCATGGAGCAGGATGCCGGTATCGGTAGAGAGACTCCAGTTGTTGTGCTTACCCGAGCCGTTGATGCCTGCGAAGGGTTTCTCGTGCAGCAGGACACGGAATCCGTGATGGCGTGCCACCTTCTTCATCAGGCTCATGAGGAGCATGTTGTGGTCGACAGCCAGATTGGTTTCCTCGAAGATTGGTGCCAGCTCAAACTGGTTGGGCGCTACCTCGTTGTGACGTGTCTTGCAAGGGATGCCGAGTTCGAGTGCCTGTATCTCGAGGTCTTTCATGAAGGCCTGTACGCGCTCGGGGATGGCTCCGAAGTAATGGTCGTCCATCTGCTGGTTCTTGGCTGAGTCGTGACCCATCAGGGTGCGGCCTGTAAGCATCAGGTCGGGACGGGCTGCATAGAGGCTCTCGTCGACGAGGAAGTACTCCTGCTCCCAACCCAGGTTGGAAATGACTTTCTTCACATCGGGATTGAAGTAGTGGCATACGTCGGTGGCTGCCACGTTGACGGCATGGAGTGCACGGAGCAATGGTGCCTTGTAGTCGAGTGCCTCACCGGTGTAGGAGATGAAGACTGTAGGAATACAGAGTGTATCGTCGATGATGAATACTGGCGATGTAGGATCCCAGGCAGAATAGCCACGTGCCTCGAAGGTGGAGCGGATACCGCCTGATGGGAACGAGGAGGCATCTGGCTCCTGCTGTACGAGCAACTTGCCTGAGAATTGTTCGATCATACCGCCCTTGCCGTCGTGCTCGATGAAGGCATCGTGCTTCTCGGCTGTGCCCTCGGTAAGAGGCTGGAACCAGTGTGTGTAGTGTGTCACGCCGTTCTCGTCAGCCCACTGCTTGATGCCTTTGGCGACAGCGTCAGCAATAGAGCGGTCGAGACGTGCTCCGTTGTCGATTACGTCGATAAGCTTTTCATAGACGTCGCGCGGGAGATACTTATACATCTTCGCACGGTTGAAAACGTTCTTGCCGAAGAACTCAGAGGGTCGTTCTATCGGTGCAAGCACTTCAAGGGGTTTCTTCTTGAAAGCTTCTGCTACAACCTCAAATCGTAAATTTGCCATTGTTATTCTCTTATTTTATTGTTGTTATTCTTTTTATTGTCTTGTTTGTCTTGTCTTATTTCTTTGCCATCCATTCACGGATGCGGCTCATCGCCTCCTCGCAGTCCTCGCGGTTGCCGAACGCTGTGAGGCGTACATAGCCCTCGCCGCTCGGTCCGAAGCCAACGCCCGGTGTGCAGACCACGCCTACGGCATAGAGCATCTGCTCGAAGAACTTCCACGAACCGACGCCGTCCGGCGTCTTCACCCAGAGATACGGGGCATTGCGTCCGCCGAACACCTCGAAGCCCATATCGGTGAGCGCCTTGTGCATGAGGTGGGCATTGTCCATATAGTAGTCGATGGTGGCACGTATCTGACGCTTGCCTTCCGGCGTGTAGATGGCTGCGGCGGCACGCTGCGAGATGTAGGACGTGCCGTTGAACTTGGTGGACTGTCGGCGGTCCCAGAGATGATTGAGCTCTACGCGGCGGGTGCCGTCAAGCGTGACAGCGGTAAGCTCCTTCGGTATGACGGTGTAGCCGCAACGCACGCCGGTGAATCCGGCTGTCTTCGAGTAGCTATGAAACTCGATGGCACACTTGCGTGCTCCCTTTATCTCGTATATGGAGTGAGGAATGTCCGCATCGCGGATATACGCTTCGTAGGCAGCATCGTAGAAGATGATGGTGTCGTTGTCGAGCGCATAGCGCACCCACTTCTTCAGTTCCTCCTTCGGGAGCACTGTTCCCGTGGGGTTATTGGGATAGCAGAGATATATCATGTCAACACGATGGTCAGGTATCTGCGGCACGAAATTGTTCTCCGCCGTGCATGGCAGGTAGTTGACGTTGCTCCAGCGTCCGTTCTCCAGCACTCCGGCACGACCGCACATCACGTTAGAGTCGATGTATACGGGATATATAGGGTCGGTCACGCCGATGGAATTGTCCCAACGTACTATCTCGCCGATGTTGCCCGTATCACTTTTCGCTCCGTCGTTGACGAACACTTCGGAAGGGTCAATCTTGACGCCGCGCGGCGCAAAGTCGTTCTTGACTATAGCTTCGCGAAGGAAGTCGTAGCCACACTCGGGGCCGTAACCGTGGAAAGAGGCTTTCGTAGCCATCTCGTCCACAGCCTTGTGCATCGCCTCGATGACAGCGGGGCAGAGCGGCTGCGTTACGTCACCAATGCCAAGACTGATGACACGCACCTGAGGGTGCGACACCTTGAAGGCATTAACCTTCTTGGCAATGTCGGCAAACAGATAATTGTCGGACAATTTCAGAAAATGCTCGTTTACTAATGCCATATCGTTAGATTATTTTTTTATCATGGGAAAGCCTTATATTCAAGGCAATGCGATTTCTCCTTCAAACACAAAAGCCGCCGGACCTGTCATATAGACATGCCCGTCGGCTTCATTCCATTCAATGTTTAGTGTGCCGCCATCCATGATGATGGCAGAACGACGTGACGACCTTTCCTCAATGAAGGCAGCCACTGCTGTAGCGCAAGCGCCGGTTCCGCATGCCATAGTGATGCCGCTGCCACGCTCCCACACTCTTGTACGGATGGAGCCGTCAGGCATAACCTGGGCAAACTCGATGTTGCATCTCTGCGGAAAAGCCGCATCATTCTCCAAAATGGAGCCGAAACGAGCAATGTCGAGCGACTTGATGTCGTCAACAAAGCAGACAAAGTGAGGATTGCCCATAGACACGAAAGTGCCACGGAAGGTGCGGAAAGCTGCCGTAAGTGTATCGCCGGCAGTCTCGTCGTACTGTTCGGGAACGTGGAAAGCGGGCTTGAGCATGTCCACAGTGACACTCTCCACACTACCGTCCGTTCCTAAATGAAGATGAAGCGTCTTAACACCTGACAATGTCTGGAGGCGCACCGACGTCTTCGTGGTAAGTCCTTTCTCATAAACATACTTGCCAATGCAGCGCGACGCATTGCCGCACATCATGGCTTCAGATCCGTCAGCGTTGAAGATGCGCATGGAGAAGTCGGCGTCAACGCCCTCATCAGGATTGCCAATCAGAACAAGTCCGTCGCTGCCGATACCTGTATGGTAACGACTCCACGCAATGGATGCAGCAGAAGGGTCCGGGATGTCATAGCGAGTGGTGTCAACATATATATAGTCGTTGCCTGCGCCATGCATCTTCGTGAATCTGACCATCTTGTCCATTGTCTTCATAATAATATAATATTGTGTTCTGAAGTTTATCCTTAAATTCTGTTTTGTAAGACATTATGCAACGCCCGGAATGCGGACAAAAGCATAACGTAAGGCTCCTGATTTTCAGTCTTCTTTTTACCTTTTGACCTTAATTAGCCTTTTACGATTGCAAAATTACAACTATTTAAGCAACTCCCAATCATAAGAGGATTGAATTTTCAGTTATTTTATAATAATATTACAGATTGTAAGCATATTTTAGAATTATGCTTACAGATTGGAATAAAAACATACAACAAAACCAGCACTATGAAAGCATCATAAATATTCATAATTTATTATGCTATGTTTTTCTTGGTTTTATTAACTTTTTGTTGTACTTTTGCAATACCAATATGACAAAACGACACAAAATAGGAAAGACAGTCATAAAATAGTTATACAACTCTGACCTATCTACAATCATTCTTTTTTTGACCATCGTCCCCCTCTTCGTCAATGTGACGGAGAGGAAGGAACGATGAACATATAACAATGAAAAACACAAAGAAAGGGCTGACACGCCATGCATCCTAACGATGCCAACGTGTCAGCCCTTCGTATTATTTATGCAAGACGACCCTCGAGGCGCTCGCGGATAGCTGCGATGAAGCCTGCAGAGTTCATTGTCTTAGGCTCAACGCCCTCCATAAGACCGGCGAGGTCCTTTGTTACGATGCCCTCGTTGAGAGTGTCGAAGCAAGCTGCCTCAAGCTGGTTGCCGAAGTTAACGAGCTCGGGCAAGTTGTCAAGCTCACCGCGCTTGCGCAATGCGCCGCTCCATGCGAAGATAGTAGCCATCGGGTTGGTGGATGTCTCCTCACCCTTCAGATACTTGTAGTAGTGACGTGTAACGGTGCCGTGAGCAGCCTCATACTCGTACTTGCCATCAGGAGAAACGAGCACTGAAGTCATCATAGCGAGTGAACCGAAAGCTGTAGAAACCATGTCAGACATAACGTCGCCGTCATAGTTCTTGCAAGCCCAGATAAAGCCACCCTTAGAACGGATAACGCGAGCTACAGCGTCGTCGATGAGAGTGTAGAAGAACTCCAGACCGCGCTTCTCAAACTCTTCCTTATACTCCTCGAATACCTCGTAGAAGATAATCTTGAACTGTGCGTCGTACTTCTTAGAGATGGTGTCCTTTGTAGAGAACCAGATGCTCTGGTTGGTATCAAGAGCGAACTTGAAGCAAGAGTGAGCGAACGAACGGATTGACTTGTCGGTGTTGTGCATAGCCTGAAGAACGCCAGCGCCCTTGAAGGTATGTACAACAACCTCCTCGTGCTTGCCGCTCTCGCCGTCGAATACGAGCTTAGCAACGCCCGGCTCCTCAGCACGGATCTCAACGCTCTTGTAAACGTCGCCGTAAGCGTGACGTGCGATAGTGATAGGCTTCTCCCAGTTCTTCACTGCGGGATGGATGCTGGGGATGGTGATAGGTGTGCGGAACACTGTACCGTCGAGGATAGAACGGATGGTGCCGTTCGGGCTCTTCCACATCTGATGGAGCTTATACTCGTCCATACGCTGGTGGTTAGGTGTGATGGTAGCACACTTAACAGCCACACCAAGACGCTTTGTAGCCTCAGCAGCGTCCTTTGTGATCTGGTCCGAAGTCTCGTCGCGCTTAACAAGACCGAGGTCGTAATATTCTGACTTGAGGTCAACGAACGGAGTGATGAGCTCATCCTTGATCATCTTCCACAAGATTCTGGTCATCTCGTCGCCATCCATCTCTACGAGAGGAGTGGTCATCTGAATTCTCTTTTCCATAGTTTTTATAAGGATTATTAGTTTTTAATTTTGGCTTTAGGGTTGATTCGTATTATTTCTTAGCTGCTGCGTAGAAGTTCATCAAGCAGCCGTCTGCCAGGATCTGACGCTCGTTAGCGGTGAGGTTCTGGAAGAAGAGGTGAAGCGGATGAACGCCGTCCTTAGCGATTACCTGTGCGTCAATCTCCTCCTTACCAGAGAGGATAGCCTCACGGATGCCGGGAACGAAGATCTTGTCGCCCTGCTCAAACTTGAACTCTACGTCCTTAGCGATGGTGAACGGAACGATACCCCAGTTGATACAGTTAGAGCGATAACGCTTTGTAGCGTACTCGTAGCAAACATTAGCGTCGCCACCAAGCACCTTCTGGCAAGAAGCAGCCTGCTCACGAGCCGAGCCGTCACCAGGACGATTAGCGAATACGCAAGAGCCGAATGATGTGTTCTCTGCAGAAGCGCCAACAGCCTTGAGAGCAGCAGCTATGTTCTCAGACACATTACCCTCACGGCGTGCGAGGTCCTGCTTCTGGATTTCCTTGCTCAGACCAACATACTCAGGTACGCGGCGTGAGAGAGCGAACTCAGAAAGCTTCAATGGGTTAGAGCGGTATGAGCTGGTCTCGCCTGACGGGATAAGCTCGTCAGTTGTGGTAACTGGGTCGTGGATAACGGCAGCAAGCTCGAGCATCATGTTCTCCTGCATCGGATACATCTTAGGCCAGTCCTTGATGTTCGGACCGTAGCGGAGCTCTGTCTCAGGACGAGCCTTGCCGAAGCCGTTGTATACGCGGCACTTGTAAATCTTGTCGTCGTAAGCGTAAGGCTTGTGTGTGTTCTCATACTCAACGTCTGTAGCTGCGGTGATAACGCCACCGTTAGCAGCTGTAGCAGCGATAGAGCGTGCGTCCATAAGAGCCACGAGTGAGAGCTGTCCCTGACCCGGCTTTGAGCCTTCACGGTTGGGGAAGTTACGTGTGGTGTGGCGGATAGACAGACCGTTGTTAGAAGGAACGTCACCAGCACCGAAGCAAGGACCGCAGAATGCGGGCTTCATTACGACGCCAGCCTCGATAAGGTCAGCTGTGATGCCTTCGCGAGTAACAGCCATAGATACTGGTGTTGACTGAGGATATGCAGAAGCTGTGAAGTAGTCGTTACCGATGCTCTTGCCCTTAAGGATAGCGCCAGCCTCAGCGAGGTTGTCGTATGTACCGCCTGAGCAACCAGCGATGATGCCCTGGTCTGCGTAAACCTTACCGTCAACGATCTTGTCAACGAGGTGTACGTCCACCTTGTCGCCGAAACGCTTCTTAGCGTCTTCCTCGATGCGTGTGAGGATACCAACCGGATCAGCCTGAAGCTCGTGGATGGTAACAGCGTTAGACGGGTGGAAAGGCAGAGCGATCATAGCCTCCTGTGTAGAGAGGTCGATGCGGATCATCATATCGTAGTAAGCTACGTTGCCCGGCTTCAGTTCCTTGAAGTCCTGCGGACGCTCATGTATTTCGTAGTGGTGCTTAACCTCTTCGTCTGTTACCCAGATAGAGCTCAAGCAAGTGGTCTCAGTGGTCATGATATCGATGCCGTTACGGAAGTCAATAGGCAGTTCCTTAACGCCAGGGCCTGCAAACTCGAGCACCTTGTTCTTTACAACGCCGCTCTCGAATGTAGCCTTTACGAGAGAGATGGCAACGTCGTGAGGACCAACACCCTTCTTGGGCTTGCCTTCGAGCCATACGAGAACCACCTCAGGAGCGTTGATGTCCCAAGTGTTCTTGAGGAGCTGCTTAACGAGCTCGCCACCACCTTCACCAACACCCATGTTGCCGAGTGAACCGTAACGTGTGTGCGAGTCAGATCCGAGGATCATGTTGCCGCACTTAACCATCATCTCACGAGCATACTGGTGGATGACAGCCTGGTTGGCAGGTACATAGATACCTCCGTACTTCTTAGCTGCAGAGAGACCGAAAACGTGGTCATCCTCGTTGATTGTACCGCCAACAGCACAAAGTGAGTTGTGGCAGTTGGTCATGGCATAAGGAAGCGGGAACTCCTCAAGACCACTGGCGCGTGCTGTCTGGATGATACCAACGTATGTGATATCGTGTGACATCATAGCGTCGAAGCGGATGCGCATTTTATTGCCCTTCGATCCATCAACATCGTGTGAACGGAGGATGCCGTAAGTGATAGTGTTCTCGCGAGCCTCGTCCGGGGTAAGGGTCTGACACTCGTTTACGATTTCATTGCCGTTAAGGAGGTAAACTCCATGATTGATTACTTCTACCATAAAGTTAGATTGTTTATAGTTTTATAGAGTTAAAGGTTTTATTAATTCTTTGAGACAGCCAAAACTGCCAGAGGTTTGGGGTGATAAAATATAGTTTATCGTTTTATTCCATATCAGTATATAGAAATGTGTATTGGAGATGTGGTGTAAGATTATTGTTTTAGTAAAAACACGTAAATACGACAACACTCCTGTTCTAAAAACACTGAATAGGACTGCTTCAATACTTACGCTCGCGCGAGTAGTAATGGATGAAAAAATTCTCATTGTGTCCGCACAAAACATCATCGTTCTGCGAACTGTCATTTCACGCGGTAAAGATACATATTTTAAATCAACCCACCAAAGATTTGGGGCTAATTTTTCCTTTTACCGCGCTCTTTTCCACAAATGCAAGGCTTCGATTCCGCGTTTGCTATTTCGAGTTTCCAAATTGGCATTCTCAACTGAGAACGCCATTTATGAAGACCACGAGCGACAACATATCGGCACTTCCGCCCGGCGAAACATTGCGCTGAACGAAGCTATTGTTCATGTTGCTGAGGATGGTGTCGAGGTCAGGACGAGCGGATGCCTCCGCCCCACTCCATTTACGGATTACATCGCGCGACTCTTCCTTCACCAGCCTCATCATGTCGAGCGAAGTGCGATAGACTATATTGGTGTCGTCAAGGTCGCACATTATGCGGAGAAGCGTAAGGTGAAGGGCGTGCGGTTCGCCGTTCTTGCGGAGATTGCCATAGAAGGGGAGCCAGTCTGCGAAGAGCATGGGATATCCTTCACGGGCATTGTCGAGTGCTCCCTTTAACGTCTCCGTTTCGGAAGAGGCTGTCTGCTTTGCCTTGCTGCCGTGCGTACCCTTTGTGTCGGGGAATGCGTAGGCAAGTTTCGTGATGGCGGCAGAGAGATTCTGCGGCGTCACTTCGGCTTCTTGCCATGCCTTTCCTGCTGCGGCGACAACGGCAAGTCCCATCGAGAACAGCGCTCCCTTGTATGTATTCACGCCGTTTGTGGCTTCGTACATGGCACGCTCCGCCTCAATACCGGTCTTTACGATATCCTCATGGCACGGCATTTCTTCAGTGAAACCGAGGAGAGCCAGTCTGACAAAATAGGGATGGAGGGCACGAATGCTGCTCGACATCAGCGCATGGTCCATATCGCGGTGCGCTCCACTGTCATGCTTGTCCACGAGTCCCGGCTTGGGAGTGGTGTCGAGTTCGGCATGAAGGGCACGTGTTGCGAGATGCGCTATTATATAAGGTATGGTGGTGTGCGGCACGAGCTGTGCGGCTTCCTTCAGACAGTTGCGGTCCATTGCTCCACGAACGCGTGAGGCGCTGACCGCCGTTCCGCCGTTCTCGAGACGCTGTATCTGAACCACGTGGTCCTCGCCAAGGCTCTGCATCATCAGTTCGTTATATCTGCGTGTGAGTTCGTCGGTGGGTTCGGTGCCGACAAAGCGAACCTCAGCACCAAGTGCCGGGGCTATATGACGTCGGAAAAGATCAAGGTCGAGGAGTATCTGCGTGTCGGTGGCATCCGACAGACGCTTCAGAAAATAAGTGGGGAACGTGGTGTCGCTGATGGCATATTCGCTGCCGTCGCAGACCGTCACGTTCTTCAGGTCGGCTGTTCCAGCCACGACCATCGCCTTGCGCTCCTTGTAAGAGAAGACAGAACGGTCTTCCTTGACAACGATGACGAAGAGATGCTCCACCATACGCGCTGCGCTCTCCACAAGATAACGATGACCGAGAGTGAAGGGATTGCAGTTCATAACAATGCAACCTACATGTTTTTTGTCGGAAGACAAAGCCTCTGCTGCCCCTACAGAACCAGCCTCAGCCTGTGCTGCCTCAGCAGCCTCCTTTGCTGTCCGCTTGAGCGTCTTCAGATAATCGGCTATTCCGCCTATACCCGTCTCCATGAGTATAGCCTCCGGCGCTTCCGCAAGCATACGGAAGGACAGACTCTCGAAGAGCTGGCGGTTACGTGGTTTGGTGAAGAGTTTCACACATTGGAAACCCTCTGCGTTAGCCTTGGCAATGAGGTGCGAGACAATCATATTGGCAACCGCCTCTCCCTTGTGTCCGTCCGACACTGCCACGCATTTGATGACACCGCCCTTTAGTCCGCCGCCAGCCACTATTTCGTCCGTCGACTCATCCACGACGAAAGCGTAATAGTCCATATCGTCATACCTCAGTCCGTTAGATTGAAGGAATGACTCAATACGACGGCATTGGCGGGGGATGGAGGGGGAGATGGTTTGGATTTCCATAGGTAAAGTAGTTAGTAGTGTTAAGGAAGCTATATTTTTTATGATTTATGGATGGTCTTGTTCATAGTCTGCCACCATCTGGTTTATCTTAGCCCAGATTTCGTCCTGCGTATGCCATCTTTTTCGCATGCAGAAGCGGGCTTCATGCTCACAGACGAGGCAGCGGCGCGGCTGTCCTCCCACTCTGTCGCGCGACACCGGTACACCGTTCTCGTCGATGATGTCGATATCAAAGAGGCGTCCGAGCGGATGCGTGTCCTCTATTCTTGTGGCAGTGAGTTTGGCGTCAAGGAGTGGCGTCGGCGTTATGAGATACGCCTCGTAGCCGGTCTGCAGGTCACGTTCTATAAGGCAGCCTTCCTCGGGTCTGAAGGCATCGCGCATAGCGTCCACTGCGGCGTGCGCCACAACCAGCGACTGATGGTTACGTTTCACGCTTCCTGGCACGACAACAGTCAGACACACCAGTGTTTTTCCCGAGTTATCAGCCAGCAGCTGTTGCTGCATAGCATGGCGTGCGTCGCGGCTCGCCAGAAGTTCGTTAAGCGTAACCATATACTGAATTTTGAATTTGGAGTTTTGAATAGAGGCTTGTTAGGATTTTTAGTTTCACGCTGTAAAGGTACATATTAATAATGATACGTACAAACTTTTTTATACATTCATTATCAATAATGTCAAACCTCTCAGAAACAGTCGCTCACTACATTCTCCGGCAAGAACACATTGGAGGTCATTCCGTCCTTGGGTGGATATTTCAGGAACAGACAGTACACCACCTCCTTACCTTTAATTAACGGACATCCTTCCGTCCTTGCCTTCAAGTCAGCAAAGAGACGTTCGGCATAGTCGGGCTCGGTCCATTTACATTCGCCTATGAGGATTTTCTTGCGATCTAAAGATTCTGCCACGACATCGAGTTCTACTGACTTGTCCTTCGACACGCTGCCCCACCATCGTCCAGCCACATTCCACATAGTGCCGTCAACGATGTTACCACTTACAGCGTTCCTACAAAGTATCTCCCAACGGCTTGCCACATACTCGTTCATGGTACGGGCGATAAGCTGTTCCACCACGTTGACACGTCCAAGGGCAATGAGTGAACGATTAGGCACCACATAGCGATAAAAGAAGCACATAAACGGATCGGCAATGCGATATACGCCACGCTTGCTACTGCGCGGACTCTCGCCGAAAGGAATCTCGCGCTCCACAAAACCGAGGCTTATCAGCTTCTGCAACGGACGACTAAGTTCGGTTGCCGGCTTACCTATCTTTGCGGCTATCTCTGATATCTTGTTTACACCATTGCCGATAAGCGACAGCAGTGTTGAGGAGAGCGTGGTCTGCTGAAAGTCATCCATAAACAGTCGCGTGGGCTCTTCATAAAGAGTTCCGTTGACGTTCACTATATTATATCTTACGGCATCCTCCATACTTTGCTCTTTTTCACGCAGCTCCCAATAACGGGGCACACCGCCCCATACGGCATATTCCTCAACGGTCTGAAGCGCATCCGTCTGAAGAATTTCCTGAAGAAAACGTATGTGTATTGGTGTCAGCTTGATGATGTTATCGGCACGACCGTACAGCGGCTCGGCAGCGTCAAGCACAAGTCCCTGCATCATCTGCTGAGACGATCCACAGAGCACGATATTATAACGCAGTTGTTTGGAATCGATAAGCTTCTGAAGTATTGAAGGTAAGGTTCGGTCACTCTTCACGAGAAGCGGAAATTCGTCCATACAGATGCAGAAACGGTCCGTTGTACGATAGTTAACTTGCAGGAACAGCGATTCCCAGTCTGGATATTCCACCTTATCGAACCCTTCAAACTTCACAGCAATCAGCTTAGCGAACAATCGTCGCTGCTGTCCGCTCTCCGAATTGTCCGCCATAAAATACACATCATCGTCATTGAACACGCGCTTTATCAGCGTCGACTTGCCCAACCGACGTCGTCCGTAAATAACGCTAAGACTGGTGCCTTCCGCTTCATGCAGGCATTTATGTAATCTCTTCTGTTCTTCAATTCTGTCTACAAACTTCATAGCCGTAAATATTATGTTTTGCAAAAATAATGTTTTTAAAACATAATTCCAAGAATGCGGCGTTAAATAAATGGCGTGGAACGAAAAAAGAGGTTGCAGCAATGATTCGCCACAACCCCTTTCCAACTGTATTTCAACCCTTTAATGAGTCTGGGATTATCCCTTGATGTTCTTGATAACGTCCATTACGCTGCCGTCGCGGTTCATCACTACGCCGACCACCTTGTCGCCGAACGGCAGAGGTGCGGGGTTGCCGATGACTGAGAGGGCACGGTCGCGGAGTTCCTCGAGAGTAACGAGGTGGAGACCAGCCTGACGCATGCGCTCTGCGATGTCAGGACGAGCCGGATTGACAGCGATGCCGTATTCTGTAACGACAACGTCAACGGTGCGACCCGGAGTGATGAGCGTCGTAACCTCGTCAACGATGCACGGGATGCGTCCGCGGAGCATCGGGCAGACGATGATGCTGAGAGCTGAGTCTTCTGCTGTGTCAGGGTGACCGCCGACAGCACCACGGATGATACCGTCGCTACCTACGAGCACGTTCACATTGAAGTTGACGTCCACCTCGAGAGCCGAGAGGATAACGATGTCGAGGCAGTGTGTTGCAGAGCCTTGCTCGTGCATGCTGGCATACTCGTAAGCAGCCACTTCCTTGTGTGTGGGGTCGTTCTTGAGCGACTCAGCAGCCACCTTGTCAAACGACTGTACGTCGATAAGGCGCTCGATGAGGCCTTCCTCGTGCATCTTCACCATGTGAGCTGTGATGCCACCGAGAGCGAACGAAGCCTTGATGTTCTGGTCAATCATGCTCTGGCGGATGTACTTGACAGCAGCCAGTGAAGCACCGCCCGAACCGGTCTGAATAGAGAATCCGTCCTTGAAGTAGCCACTGTTGATGATAACCTTGGCAGCCTGCTTAGCGAGGAGGATGTCGCGCGGGTTCTTGGTATCGCGGATAGCACCAGAAGCAATCTTTGAAGAGTCGCCTACGCTGTCCACCTCAACAACGAAGTCGACGTCGTGCTCTGAAATCGAGTTAGGAGTATTGGGATATGCAACGAGGTCGTCAGTAAGAATAACCACCTTGTCAGCATAGTGAGCGTCAGGAAGAGCGTAACCTAATGATCCGCAGATGCTCTTGGCATTCTCCGAACGTGAGTAACCGCAAGCGTTTCCGAGGGGATCCGAAGAAGATGCGCCGAGGAAAGCCACGTCAATGTGGAGGTCGCCGTTAGCGATGGCCTCGCCACGACCGCCGTGTGAACGGAACACTACGGGCTTCTCCATCAGACCGCGAGAAATCTCGTTAGCGAGTTCGCCGCGCAGACCGGAAGTAGAAATCTCTGTGATGACACCGTTCTTGACGTGCTCGATAAGGGGAGCGTGAACGTCCTGAAGGCTGGAAGCAGCGAGGTGGAGGTTCTTGAAGCCCATTTCAGCGAGCTTGTCCACTACCATGTTCACAACCTTGTCACCTCCACGGAAGTGGTGGTGGAACGAGATGGTCATGCCGTCACGCAGACCAGAGCGGCGGATAGCCTCCTCCAGAGTGACGAGCTTGGGGCTCTTGCTCTGCAGCTCCAGACGCGGTGTCACGTCCTTATGCTTTCCTTCTGCGTCGTTATATACACTCTTGCCCATAGCCTGGGCCATCTGACCGATGAGAGCTTGTCTTTCTTTCAGTGTGCTCATGCCAAATCCTCCTCTTTAATTACGCCTGAAGCCAGTGCCAGGTCAATTACACGTTGTGCGCGGATGACCACAGGACGGTCAACCATCTTTCCGTTCACGGCGATAACGCCCGAACCCTTCTTCTCTGCCTCCTTGATGGCAGCGATAACGGCGAGTGCCTTGTCGATAGCCTTCTGTGTAGGTGTGAACACCTCGTTGATGATGTCTATCTGACGCGGGTTGATAATAGACTTGCCGTCGAAGCCCAACTGATGGATAAGCTCCACTTCCTTGCGGAATGTCTCCATGTCGTTGAGGTTTGAGTATACTGTATCGAGAGCGTCAATGCCTGCTGCACGAGCTGCCACAACGATGGTCTGGCGAGCCATGAGAAGCTCCATTCCCTCGGGCGAGCGCTGTGTCTTGAGGTTAGCGCAATAGTCCTCTGCACCAAGTGCGATACCCATCATACGCTTAGAAGCCGTGGCGATGGAGTAAGCGTTTACAACGCCGAGTGTGCTTTCGATGGCAGCCATAATCTGTGTGCGTCCCACGCAACCCAGTTCCTGCTCCACCTTCTCAATCTCGCGCTCCACCTCGATCACTTCCTCAGCGGTCTCGGTCTTCGGCATACGGATAACATCGACGCCAGCCTTTACGACAGCCTCGATATCCTTCTTTCCGTAAGGTGTGTTAAGTGGGTTGATGCGGACCACCATCTCTGTCTTACCATAGTCGATGGTCTTCAGTGCGTTGTAGACAAGGAGTCGCGCCGCGTCCTTCTCCGCCATTGTCACGGAGTCTTCAAGGTCCAGCATAATCGAGTCGGGACCGTATATGAAGGCGTCCGACATCATGCCAGGATTATTACCGGGCACGAACATCATTGTTCTTCTTAGTCTTTTCATATTGATGAGGATAAAAGATTGTTCTGTTAGTTGTTTCTTATAAAGGTAAAGATGGCGGTGCGTTTAGTCCTTCCAAACGTCCTTGCCTGTAGCACGTACAGCGGCAGCTGTCACACGTGCGCGGATGGTGCAGTCGAGAGCACCCTTGTCAGTGGCGTGCACGTCAGCCTGAGTAACTCCCAGAGAGGTGAGAGTCTCAGTGATAACCTGACGGATCTGGTCACCGAACTGATATTCCACAGAACTTTGCAGTTCAACGTTCAGTCCCGGCCTGTCGGTTGGGGCTATCTGAATCATGATGTCGCCAGACTCCATTGTTCCGGCTGTAGAGGTTTTTAATTCCATAGGTATCTTATTTTAAGAGTTGGTTATTAAATGCTATGCATCCTTGTCAGCCTTAAGGGTATGATACGCGTATGGGGACGTAAATGAATAAGTGATTATCTGTTTCTACGTAAATACGACAACACTCCCTTTCCGAAAAAAATAAGCTGTTCAAGAGATGTTCTCAATACTTACGCTCGCGCGAGTAGTAAGGGGAAAAAGGTAATTTTAGTATTGTGTACGCACAAAACGCTTTGTCTCAACGTACATCGTTTTCTGCGTGTAAAGGTACATATTTTATGTGTTACCGACAAAGGTTTTAACAAAATAATTTTTCGGTGCCAACAAAAGGTATGTGGATAAAGGTTTTGTCAAAGCCCTGCCTTCAATTCAAAATCGTAGGCGAAGCCGAGAACAACTCCTCGCTCGGCTCTGCCACTTGCCTAAGCAAGAATTCAATATACGAAATCGTGGGATGATAGCAGCATCAATAAAGATGCCACTATCATTATTGAACCTACCTTTTTAAATGCCAATGTCTTCATAATCTAATCTATTTTACACTTACCACAATCCCTTATCAAACTCGAAATTCAGACTGTTGAACAGAAGTTTCTTTCCTATACAATCTCCATATTGATAAACCAGATAAATGCAAAGTGTTAGATTGCCAAATGTTTCTTCTGTGAAATCTTTCAGATTGATTATGAAATGATTCTCCTCGGCAATTTTCTGAAAATCTGAGAACGTGAATTTTGAAGGAAGTTTCTCACAAATGGCGTTTATGCCATTAAGTACTTTCTCTTTATCTCGTTCATCAATAACATATTGTAATCTGACACATCCTCTTAATTCTTTGGGCTGCTTTAAGAATTTTAAAAAAGATGCATATTCTTTAGGATTATCAGAAATACTCTTTCTTAATATCTTTTCCCATTTAATGCTTATTGGACTGCAATAGCGTGCATTAAAGTATCTGAATCTTTTCCGTTTTATAGGATGTCCTTCAAAATCACAAAAAAGGCGATATTTCACAACTGACATCTTCAAGTCGCCTATTTTTTTATTATGAGGAATACAGTCATATTCCTCATAATAAAGATTATAGACTCTTTCGGCAATGGCTATGCCTTCTATAGCACAAAACCATTCACCTTCTTTTATTGCATTACTCGATTTCATTCTTTTGATGATATTTAATGTGATCTTTTTTATTCATAAATTTTATATTACGTGGGTCTGTCATCTTGTCAGGATGTAAAAGAACACTTTCTTTATGGTGACCGTCTATACCTTTGTTTTTTTCATATTTTAAATTTCCTCCATGGCCTAATTCTTTTAATTGGTCTTTTCGTGCATCCTCAACGCCCAGTCTTCTCATTCTTTCTATAAAATGTTTGCGCTGTGTTTTGGGAAGGCTATTTTGTATTTTATCAACATATTTGTTTTCTAAATCTTGTAATTTATCATATACTTTTCTTAATTTATTAACAAATTTTGCAGAGCCATAAATATCACCAACTACTGGAGTAAGTTCTGCAATATTTTCCAACAGTGAATTATCTAATATACTTATAACATCATCTGCATCTTTAACAAATTGTTTAAGTATATTTTTTGACATGTATTTTTGTAATCTATTCTGTATATTTCGTTTTATAAAAATTTTGATACCAGCTTGCACCTCTTTTTTTACAACAAATTTTATTAATACAGAGAATGGGGAATTTCCATCTGTATCAACAAAACGTATAGGATTATTCGCAGTATAGCAATAACTACTAACACCTGCATATTTTTCCTGCAAAGGGTCTGTAGCCATCCACCTACCCAATACCGGATCATACCATCTTGCTTCATGATCCTGCATGTTCCATCCGTACATAGTGTCAAGTTCCTTGCCTATGT
>ENA-ORMS01001227-ORMS01001227.1-human-gut-metagenome-genome-assembly--contig:-NODE-1227-length-21740-cov-4.235739_pt1 | contig 21740 bp, 20 predicted proteins | sample MGYA00242104_ERZ508997 | MGnify/ENA primary metagenome ERZ508997 (study PRJEB26280, sample SAMEA2338704) | human gut metagenome | biome: human gut; feature: human-associated habitat; material: faeces... | reverse complement strand
ACAGCTTAAAACACCCCCTCTTAAATACTGTTATCTCTCTCGTTCTTGCTGCGCTAATGGTTGTATGTTTGTTTTCTGGAAAAATTAGTCGTTTAATATTCGCTGGTCTAGTTGCTGACGCAATTATTATTGGATGTGAATTCATTCCTTTAGCAATTCTTTCCGCTCTGGACCAAACAGACGTTTTTACACTTGTTAACACAACTATACAAAATGTTTCTTTTTCTTTCATCATATCCAAATCTCATTCCACGAATGATTGCAACAAACTTTTCTGCATCTTTGAGTTGTGCATTTTTAAATGCAAAAGCAATGTCGGTCAAGTTTGGGTTCTTTTTGGTATCGTCAATAAGATAAATACCATTTTCAAATTTTTCCATATTATTCTCCTTTTTTATCTTTGTCTTTTGGCTTTCTGTCAACAAAGAAATTTTTTATCGCCTTGCAAATTTTGTGCAAGGGAGAAATGCCAACTTCCAAATCTTTTATGACCAGTTTGCCATCTTTTTTTACAACCTTTATATTTTGAAAAGGTTCAACTGCAAAAGCAATGGCAGAATGGTCAATTCTTGTTTGCTCTTGTGTTGGTATTTCTTGTGGTTCGGTTTGTGGCACATTTTCTTGCCCTACTTCACAAATTTGTTCTTGTGAAACAATTTCTTCAATTTCTTCCATATTACACCTCTTTTACATCATTCAACTTTATTATCAACTTGAACTCCGTCAAGGGCTTGTTGTAATCTGGCATTGGCTGTTTCAAGAGTATTTGTAAGTAAAGTGTTATCAATATCGCCATCAGTTGTAGAATTGTAGGCATCTTCAACTGCCTTCTCTTCAATTTTGATGGGCGTTTTTTCTTCACTTGTGCCCCCAGTTGATTTAAGGTCTGTAATCATTTGAGATATTTCTGCAAATGTTAAAGTTCCCTCTTTTACCTTTTGGATAATTTTATCACTTTCAATAATTGGCTTAATGATTGCCCTTGCTTGTTCTTCATAGAATGTTACTTTTTCTTTCTCACAAATAAGTTTAAGCTGTTCTATTGCGGCATTTTCTTTGTCTTGCCCCTTAATAGCCCCACCACTTACTTGGTCGATTGTTTCTGCATAACCAACAACGATTGGCAAGCAATTATATACTATTTGCAAAAAGTCAACAAGCCCAAAGTTTTCCCCGTTTGCTTTTTTTGATGCAACAGCATTTTTTACTTCAATGAAAATAATACAAATCAAGTTAAGTGCAGTGCAGCCATATCCAACATATTTAAGAATGTCTTGTGAGAAAGAATATCCCAAATATGATGCAACTGCTGATGCAATCAATGTAAGATATAAAATTATTCTTACGGCAATGTTTACTCTTTTCATTTTTTTCTCCTTTCTTATTATTATACAAAATTTTTTAAATTTTGTTCAATGTTTCACGTGAAACATTTTATAACTCTTGGATGTGTTTTATCCAATCATCAAAAGTTATGCTTTCCATAAACAATCCTTCATTAAACATTCTGTTCTTAATTCCTGCAATAATTTGGGATTTTACTTGTGTTGATGTTCCATCAAAAAGTTCTTTAAATTTTAAAAAATAATCTTTAAATCGTTTTTCTGTTGCATCTCTATATTCTTTGTTTTCTTGGTCTATCCATTCTTTTTTATTCATTGTAAAATAAGCATCAAATATCATAGACGTGCAGTAAAATTGAGCATCTTCGTATTTTCCCCGAGTTAAAAACTCATTTACAAGAGCAGTGTTGCTATCAAGCATATTGTTATATGTTTTAAGAATATACTTAAAATCGTTTCTGCAAACAGAACCATCTCTCCATTTCCACAAGTAAAATGCATTTGGGCAATACTTTACATTTTTTGAAAGTTTTTGGCACAAGCAGTTGAAGAAACTATCTTCGTGTATTGTGAGATTATCATTCCATCTAATGTTTCTTTCAATCAAATATTTTCTTCTGTGAACCTTTCCGTGAACAAAAGTGCAATCCATTTGATGATTTATATAAACAGGTTTCTTTGTTTCCGGAACCCTTGTTTCTTCAATAAAAACACTGGTTAGGCTATCAAATCCACCGTTTTCAATTTCTTGCATTATAATATATAGCCCACACATATTAAAGAACATATCATCTGCATCACAAAACATAACATATTCGGCTGTTGATTTGTCAAGACAAGCATTTCTTGTTGCAGAAACACCCTTGTGCTCATTTAAAAAATATTCAATTTTAAATTTATATTTGTTTAAAAAATCTTCACTTAAATGAACATCTGTGCCATCATTTACAATAATAACCCCAATCTCATCAAAATCAATATTTTGTTGAAGTTCAATACTATCAAGCAATGGCTTAATAATTTCTTCCGTTTCCTTATATTGTGGAACTAAAATTTGTAATTTCATAAAATCTCCTTTTATTCACTTGGCAAATTATCTATGCTTGTTATTCTGTCTGCATACGCTGACCAGTTCCCAGCACCCTTAAAAGTATCTACAAGTGATGTTTTAACATATATCGAACCAAAATAACCCAAATATGTTGAATTGCTAATTGGTGTTGAATAAAAAGCATTTGCAAGCAATGTTGGAACATTATCCCCATCAACAACAACTTTGCTTAAATTTTGGCAGTTTTGGAACACACTTCCAGAAATAGAAGTGCACACTTTTAGATTTACAGATTGCAACATTGTGCACCCACTGAATGCATAAGCCCCTAAATATGTTGCATTTGGCAAACTCACATTTTTTAATGTTGTCTTAAAACTTGCAATATAAGATGAATACATTTGCCCTACACCAAGTTCGAGATTTTCAACATTTGTGCATCCATAAAATGCATTTGATGGCAAGGTTTGGCACATTGGCAATTTTATTGTTTTTAATGCTGAGCAAGACCCAAATGTATTGTTTGACAAACTTACACATATTGGACAATCAACTTCTTCAAGAGAAATACACAGATTGAAAGCATTATTACCTATTATTGAACATTTTGGAAGGTTTATTGTTGTTAATGCATAACAACTGTAAAAAGCAGAAGCTGAAACATATAAGCACTCTGGCAAACTAACACTTGTCAATGAAGTGCACATTGAAAATGCGTATGCTCCTACACTGGAAGCAACAGGAAAGTTTGCCTCTCGTAAACTTGAACATCTATTAAATGCTGAATATGGTATTGAACTCGCATTTGGAATATCAACATTGGTTAAAGCCAAACAATTTTCAAATGCACCTTGACCCAAATATGTGCATTTTGGCAAACTAATATAAGAGAGAGTATTACATCCGATGAAAGCACTGCTAAAAACAGATGTGCACTCTGGCAAATAGACATCTTGTAGATTTGTGCAATGTCCAAACATAGTTGATGCTACTGATGGCAATGTTGGAAAACTAATTGATGTTAAACTTTTGCAATTTGCAAATACGGTTGATGCAAAAGTCGTTCCTTCTGGGAACATATCTTCATTTAATGTTTTAAATCCACAAGAAAAAAACGCCCTTGTTGCAATATTTTTTACTTGTAGATTTGGAAAAGATATAGTTTCAAGATTTGGACAATTTTCAAACATACTTGGCATTATTCTTGATAAAGGCAAATCCACCTTTGACAAATTAGGGCAATTTGCAAAAACCCCACTTGGAAATGTTGATGTGCTAATGTTAAACAATGGCAAAGGGAAGTTGTTTTCTGTAAGTTCACTCCACCCACACCCCAATGCAAACTGACCAACAGATGTGCAAGCTGGAAAAGTTATATCTGTGAGCCCAGCACAATTTCCAAAAGCATTTGACCCTATCTCTGTGCAAGTTGGAAAACTACTTATACCAGCAAGGCTTTCACAATTATAAAATGCACTGCTGTTTATTTTGGTGCATTGAGATAAATTCATTTCAAGTTTAGAAAGCAATTTGCATCCCATAAACACATTGCTATTCAACACTGAAACTAATGGAACTTTTATCTCTGGTATCATTCTGCAACCTTGGAAAGCACCCAAACCCAAGGTCGTGCACAATGGTGCATTTACTGGTGTTGATAGGCTGGCACAATTATAAAATGCAGAAGAGCCAATATATTTACATTCTTCAAAACAATTCGCCACTTCTAGTGCAGTAAGCCCATAAAATGCTGAACTTGCAATATAGCTGCATTTAGGAAAACTTATAAAAGACAACTTGGTGCATTTACTAAATGCATTGGAAGAAACTCTTAAACAATCAGGATAACTTGCGGCTGTTATATATGAATAACTTGAAAATCCGCCACTTGTTGAAGAACCAAATTGATAACTATTTATTGTTGTAGAAGGAAAACTCCAACCCAAAAAAGCCTCAACATCCCCACCAGTTTTTATGTTGTTAATTTTCTCAGCATAACTTCTAAATGGGTCAGTATCATTTACTTCGACTTCTTTATTTATGAGAGCCTGTTTAATATCTTCTTTGGTTTGCCTTAAATAGGCTAGTTTTTCTGCTATTGTTCCCATATTAAATCTCCTCCCCGTTTATTTCATCAAGTCCAGTTCCAAGTTCTCCAACATTTGTTTCAAGAGTTGAAATTCTTCCAATTAATTCATCACTAATTCTTTCATCTGGAATTTTCCCTGTATTTTTTTCAAGCAACTGGTATGACCAAACTTGTAGTGTTCCCCCGTTTGGGTTTGTTCCTTGTCCTATTTGTATGCCGTGTGCAGTTCCGGCTGTTTGTTGTGCCCCGCACCCTATTGCAACCCCATATTGACCGGTGGTTTTTGAACTTGCCCCTATTGATGTTCCTTGTGAACTGCAATTTACACCTTGTCCTAAAAGTGTGCTTTCATTTCCGTATCCTAAAATGTTAGCCCCAAAGACTGTGCTCCTAATATTTGATGAATTAGCCAACCCAAGTGGAGTTGATGATATCCCGATTGAATTATATTTGCTTGGTTTTAATACAACTTCTGTAAAAGTTTTTGCACCAGTAATTTCTTGTTCTGTGTCTGTTGTTGCAAAATTTCCACCAGCCTCTGCCAAATGTATATCTATTCCCATTCCAGCTTCATCTGCATCAACAATAATACTTCCATCACTGCTTTTAATAGGGATTGAGATTTTCCCAACTTTTCCATTCTCTTCATTTACAGATAAATCATATTCAATTTCTGCAACACCATCTCCATAAAGAACCCCCAAAATTCCAGTCATATCAATGTTGTTTACTTTGTCTTGTTTAGATTTTGCTAATTCTTCGAGTTCATCCAAACCATTAATTGCAACTTCTCCATTTGCTTCAACAAATGCATAATATTTTAATGATGAACCAACAATTACTCCACCAGCACCTTTTTGTGTAAGATTTCCATCTTCATCATACATATTGTTTGTTGCAGTTGATATTGATGCTTGATGCAAAAACCATTGCGCATTATTCAAATAATAAATATATGATTTACTTAAAACTTCATCTGTCAATGTTGTTTGGTCTAATGGTTCTGTTGTTACATTCGCACTTGTATAATAAAGTTGTGTAAGATAATCTTGAACTTCTTTTGATGATGTTTCTCCACTTGGAACACTGCTTAAATCAACTTGATAATTTAATCCTTGGCTTTTAAGACTGGATTGCCATCTCAACAAATCTTGTAAACTTTCTTGCTCTTGAACCAAGAAAAGTCTTGCTTTTGTATTTGTAACTGGTATTGCTATCTTTTCTCTTGTTGTTATAGCGCCAGTTTTAATATCAAATATTGTTTCATTTTGGAGCAAAGCACCTGTTTGTGAAACTGAAAATGCCTCACTGCTTACCAACGGTGTTGTGTTTATTGATTTGCTAACATAATCTTGTTTTATGTTGCTAATGCCAGTTGTATTTGCTCCTATTTTTTTGTCAAGGGCACTAACATTTGTATCAATTTTTTTATCAAGATTTTCTGTATTTTTATCAATTTTTTTATCAAGTGCATCCAAATTGTCTTGTGTTTTTCTATCAAGACTATCAAGCCATTCTTTGTTTGTTATTGCCCAATCACTATCAATAATCAATGAGAAATCTTCATTTGACAATGTGAGAGTTCTTTGCATAATGCCACTATTAAATTTAAAGATTTCATCTTGATAAAATACAGAGCCATCATTACTTACTCTTGTGTTGAACACAATTATTGTTCCAGTTTCATTTGTCAAAGTCCCGTCCGGTGTTGGAATTTCAAATGTTTCATTATAGAAACAGACCCCTTGTGTTTTTATTCCATTTTTATTATATACAATGTCAACTGGAAAACTTTCAGCCACATTATATTTTAAAACACTCTCATTTCTATTGCTTTTGTTTGGAAGTTCTTTTAATATTGAATTTGTTTCCCCTTCAATCAGTTCCAAATCTGTTGCCTCAACATTTTCATCAGCATCCAATATTGAACTTGGCAATACATCTAATGAGCAGTCTTGTGTTGTTATGGTTTCTAATATTATTGGTTCGCCTATGGTTTTTGTTTGAGTTCCATCTTCGTTTATTGTTGTATAAATGTGATTTAAAACATTTACAATGTTTATAACAAGTTTAGGTGCGTTTTCTAGCTGTCCACTAAACAAAGTAAACTCCCTTGGCATCTTTCTTTCATAAAGATAATATTGAACACCATCATAATTTATGGTTTTCAAATATCTCATATAATATGATTGACTTGTTTCAATAGCACCATTTCTTTTTAAGTAGGTCATACCAATCTTGATTGCGGTATGAACCCCATCTTTTGTTTGTATAAATCCATCATCCCCAATATATTGAGAATTAAGTTTTCCTGACAAAATGCTTGTTGGAACAAGAACATTTAAAAGTTTGTTTTGGAATGAGCCTTGATATAGTGGAAAGTCTTTTTTTAAATCAGCAATTCTTCCACTTTCACTCAAAATTATTGTTATTGTGTTCATTGGTTTTGTTTTTCTCCTTTCTTATTATTATACAGATTTTTTATGGTTTTTACTATTGTTTGTTTTTAAAAACATTATCTTTATTTGGTGCACCAAAATATATTGGGCTTAATGCTTTTTCTTTATCCCAATATTCTGGAATGTTTCTAGCAATTATAAATTGTGTTTTATATGGCAATGTAGATGCGACTGAACCCTCTACCCCTGTATCAATACTTGCATCACATAAGATAACAATACTTTTTACCCTTTGATAGTCTTGGGCCTCAACAAAGTGTTCTTCTGCAACATCTTTTAAAATATCTTTTAAGTTTATTCCAAACTTTGTTACAACCTTTTTGTCCACATCCCAACTGCTTGATTGCTTTGTCTTGTCAATAGTAAACTCAAAATAAGGAGATAACTTATTTCCGTTCTTGTCTAATGGAGTAATGATTTCATTGTTGCTTATATATCCAGTAGAAAGTTTGTTTACTTCATTAGAAAGTAGTGCAATCTTCACATTTCTTTTTTGTGGAGAAAATACAAATGGAGATAAAACAAAGGTATCGCTATTTGTTAGCAGTTGCAAGTTGTAGTTGTTCGAGATTGCCTCTCTACAATCTTTTAATAGCCCAATGCCTCTGCCATTATAGTTTGTGTCGAACTCTTTTACATTTGTTGCCAAAATATCACAATTTCCAATAAAAATTTTGTTTTCTTCTTGTTTTGAACTAATTGGGCTTTCTGGAAGAGCCTTTATTTCATCTGTTGTAAGAATACCAACATCTCCCAAAATATAGAAGTCCATAAGTTCTGCCTTCCCATATATGTCTGTATATTTTACTGCTGATAATGAGTTATAGTGTTCTTTCTTTGTTGAAACAACTTTATCGCCAGCAGAATAGTTGTCTGCCATATCCCATTCATAAGTTAATGTATTTTCACTCGAATAGGCATTTACTGGATTTATTACTTCTACATATAAGTTTGGCTCTCCAATGGTTTGATTATATTTTCCACTATCTTTATCTCCCTTATATACCGTAACAGCATATTTTGCAAAACTTGTGCCCTCTCCTAAAACAAGGTCTGCCAAATGGTTGCAGTTAAATACATAATTTGATTTGTATTCTATTTGTTCTTCATCATCTGTCAACAACAACACATCATTAATTTGAAACTCTCTCCAAATTAGACTTTGCTCACTAATTTCATAAAATCTTGGTTCACTAGGAATACCTATAATCTTACTCAATTCATTGTAGTCTTTTGAATATGTTATTGTGCTTACAAAATGTGTTCCATATATTGTGTGCTTTACCTTGGCAACATAATAAAGTTCCCCGTTTATTCTATAAAGTTCCCCTTTATGTTTTAATTCCTCATAATTGTCAGTCCATTCTGTTATTGTGTAGGAATTGTTTCCAGTTTTTATAAGGTTTCCATACATACTATTTCCAAACTTAACACTATCTGCAACCACATCTGTTTGATTGTTAAATTGGTTGTGTTCTGGGTATCTGTCATATTTTGAGTTTAATAAATATTTTCTCAAATCGGGTCTAATATGATTTTGTCTAACACTATCTTTTGTTCTATATCTTATTAAGAATGAATAATCACTTACTTGAATGTCTGTCCAATATCCACTTGTAGGCAATGGAGTAATAACTGGGTAGCCATTAAATGCACAATAAATTATCTTTTTAAATGAGTAGTCTGTATATATGTTTGTGTTTGCTTGTGGAAGTTGATAGTTTCCACCAGTAATTACATTGCTACCCAATGAATAATACATTGCTATTCCCCTATTAGGAATAACATCATAACTTATTCCCAAGGTTTTATAAACATTTTCTTCGTAAATGAAATTTGTTAAATCAGCTGTTGCTCCATCACTATTTCTTTTAACCGTAACACTCAACAATTCTATAATTGGTTTTGAAACAATCATTTCTGCTGTATCATTGTAAACCAATAATTGTTCGTTTGTTGTTTTTGGAACTACCCATTCTTCAATATATCCACCTAATTGAACCATATTTGTAATATATGAAGAACTTGCAGAAATGTAATCTTCTACACTTCTACTATTAAATATTGAAACTTTTGTTCCATTGTCTGGTTTCTCATCAGTTCTCCCAAGTCTATTAAAAGTAATCATAAATCTATCATCATTGCCAAAAACAAGTTCTGGGATTGCGTGAATATAATGTCCAACTTCAATCATAATTTCCCAAAGGTTTTTTTGGTTATAAAAGTTCTCTATAATTGTTGTCTGCATCAACTCATTTACAAACTTATCATCAATATAAAATGGCAAATTAGAGTTGTTTATGTCTGCTATATAAACCCCATCTTTTTTTTCATATATTGAAGAGTTTATTATTGCTTTTTGCAACAATGACAATGCAGAATATGGGATAGATGATGAATATACAAGTGTTCCAGTATCGACATTATATGTTACAAATGTTGATGAACCAGTTGTTTGTGAAAGTGGCATTACTTGTGGAGAATATTCATAAGAAACCAAAGCATTTCCAGAGTTTGTTCTTTTCATATATCTATACAAAAATTTATTAATTTCACTTCCAGTATATTTAACACAACTATTGCCTTCTTTAAAATTGTCATCAAATTCGTGTATTGATATAGTAACTTTATATTGTTTGTCTGTTGATATTGGAATTTCTTGTGTGATGTAACTTGGTGTGCTTGCAGATGTTTCTGTATATTTTTTCATACCATATACAAACACTTCACTTCCACCATATCCCGCTTGTGTTTGAACTCCCTCAAATAGCCATTCCGGTTCAACTTCTGCATAATCAATAAGTGAATAATAATTTGTGTTGTTTGCAAGATTAGAATTTGAAATAAATGAGCCTTTCCAAGAATTTGTTGGGTTTGAACTATTAGTGAGAGAAAATTCTTCAATTAAATAATCTATTGATGCATATCCCAAAAAACCAAAATCTTTCGTTCCTTCTAAACCACCATATATTGCAAGTTTAGGGATTGAGAACTTTGCCCTATATCCATCTTCTGTTTCAAAATCTTCTATTGACAAATATTTTCTTCTATATGGAGTTCCATCTCTTTTAAGCATTTCTATAACACCATCAAACTGAAAATATTTACCCCATACCCAAGTCGTTTCACTATTAAAAAAGCCAACGCTCCTTTTATATCCAAAGGTCTTTGATGGCTCATATACTGATGGCTCATTATTAAAGTCTGTATCTTTTGTGTCAAATGCAGGTGCCTCTTTTAATGTTACATCTTTTAATTTATATGTTGCAGAAATATTGTCAACAAGTCTTTTTTGTGCAACAACACTTGGCTCAATAAAAGAAATATGATGGTCAAAATAATTGTCATCACTTAATATTGGTTTGCTTGGAACATCTCTCAAAACACAACGGTGTATTGTTTGCCTGATTGTTTCTTCAATTATTCCATTGTTATTTGTTTCTTCTACGAGGTCAATGACAAATTTTGTTTCTGGGTCAAATGCATCTTGAAAAGGAAGTCCATACAAAGTAATTTCACTGGCATCCAGTTCTTGTGTAATATCTTCATCAAGTTCTGTTCCCAAAGAAACATTGTCTATAAAGGCATTTTCGCCAGTTCCCCTATACCCATTTTCTTCTTGTGAACTATCATATTTGTAAACCCTTATTTTAAACATTATCTCAATCTCCCTGTGGTTAAGTTTATGTTTGCTCTTGCTCTTTGATATTCTATAGTATTGTTTTCTTTAAATGTTTTATAGTTAAAATCTCTTCTTCTTTGGGCATATTTAACTCCAATGGATGCCCCAGTTGAAAGTGCCGCCATAGATGCCCCCAATATTGCTCCAAGAGGACCACCCCAAGAACCATATACAACTCCCATTGCAATAGAAGATGCAAAGTTGGAAGTGTCTTGAATTATCTCAACTTGTCTTGCAACTTGTTCTTGGTATGATTGGTCGCCATAATATTGCCCCAACCCTTGAATTAAATAATTTGCTTCAAGACCTATGATTTGTTTTGAAACAGCCAAAAAGTGTGTAGCATTTGTTTTAATAACCCTATTTTTTCTGTTCTTGTTTGCAGTTCCAAGCAAAAATGAATAAGAACCATTGTCATTGTCTTGTGAGCCTTGTGAACTTATGTTTTCTGCATCATTATCTTTTGCGCCAACAATGGAAGAAGAAAGACCACCATCTTTCTTTACAATAACTTCAATTCTTTGAGTTCCTTTTTGATAAAGCATATATTATCTCCTTATTGTTTTTGAATTTTGCCCCACCCTCTCAATGTTATGCTTGAAATATTAAAATCTCCATTTGTTATTGTTTTTTGCATATTGTCAACCATATCTTTAAATACATAAGATTTTCCATTGCTTGTAACCCTAATAAATACTGGAATATTTACTTCTTGATATGTTGTGAGTTTGCCATCAATTCTATAAGCCCCACAACTCCAAAACAAATCATTAAATTTAAGGGTCAACCCTTTATTAAAGTCATAGAATGACAATGTTTTCACGGTTGATAATGAAGCGGCACAATATCCAGTCAAGTCTGGTCTATTTGCAGTTGGAACTGGGTTTGAAGAAACGACTGCTTGCCACGTGCTTTTTGTTATAGGCATTGTAAGGTATTTTGTTTCTCCAACAATAGCCCCATTTTCATCATATTCATCATCTCCATCCAATGAAATCTCAACCTTTGTATCATTATAAGAAAGGGCCTCTGTAAGATAGTTAATTCTAACAGCTGTGCTAACAATAACAACTTCTCCATATTGCAACATTTCTGGTTCACTATCATACATAAGTTTGCCCATCAAAATATAGGCATTGATTATGTTTCCATAAGAATTTTGTATTTCTTGTGGAACTGCCATAAGATTGTTTCTTATCTTTGTTACATAGTAATCCAAATTCTTAATTTTGTTTGTTTGCATAATAAAAGTGATTTTTGCTGTTATTTCTGCACTATCAATATCTTGGCTTTGTGTTACACTTTCATCAATTATTTCAACAAGAGCATAAGATTTGTTCATTGCAAAATTTAAACTTTCAACCCAAGCATCAAAGTTTTCTAATGTTTCCAATGAGTGTTTGCCTTGGCTTTCTACAAGTCTATTTCTCCAACTATAAAAATCTATGTTTAAATATTCTGCTAGGTCGCTTTGTGTTTGAGTTCCATCTTCTTCATCAATCATTAAGATTGGCTCACTATTTTCGTTTACATATTCAATATTTCCTTTTGATGCCTTTGAAATAGACATATTCCCATTAAATATGTTCTCAACAATGTTTTTTACATCTTCTATTGTAAAAATTGTTCTACTCATTAAAAATCTCCAACTTTATATTTCCATCTTAATTGTCTTTGTTTGTAAGACATCCCACTGGATGTGGTTATGCTTTCTGCATCAAATTTCTTTTTTGTTTCTGGAAAGTCATCTCCATACACAATGTTTTCCATAATATCAACCATAAGGGCTTGCAGTTCCCTTTTAGACATACCCTCAATTTGTGCCATTGATTGTGCTCTCAAATATAATTTTGGTGTTATGCCATTTGTTCTTCTAAACTTTTCTCCCTCTTTTAATGCACTTCTAATAATATCTCCATTGTTCACAGTCCATTTCATAAGGACCTCACTTGATTTCAGTGCATTATATACAGCTTCATAGGCCTCATTATAATCTCCAACAAGCGTTCCACCTATTGTAATTACATCTCCACTTCTATGCTCTTTATATGGTTTGTAATATGCCCTTGCAGCTCTTCCGGCAGTGTCAAACACAAGCCTATTAATTGTTTTTGGGCTTGTTCTTACTGAAATTTTGCCATCTTCCCTTTCCCTTTCTTTATAATTTATAAGTGGCAACTTTCCTGCAAGTTTCTTGTTGTTAAAAATATCAAGCAATGTAAAGTTTTGAGAAAATCTGTTTGCCATAATTACTCCTACAAAATGTTGTTCAATGTGCAAAAATAAACATTAAATGGTTTTGGCATCCTTTTTTGTGATATTTCTGGACTTTCAACTGAATATAAGTGCTTGTCAACAACAACCAAATCCTCATCATCAATCCTTGGCTCATCAGCAAATGTCCTAATATTCATTGCTCTCATTGGTGTAATCAAACCTTTGATTGGTTGTGTTTCTGTGCTTTCTATTGTTCCTTTTATCATAAAATCAAAACTGCCTACATAATAATATTTATTTGTTTGATATTTGGCAACATTATTAAATGTGGCACTTAAAAGGGTTATTCCACTTTCACTTGGAGTTTGTATGATTTCCCATTTAACACCATTATATCTAAAATAATTCCCTTGATAAAGCAAAATTGTAGTATATGTTCTAATTTGCGTTACTTTGCTTATTGTTGGAATGTCTTGAACTTGTGTAAATGTTAATGTTAATGCATCAAAAATCCAATTTTTGTCATCATCTATTGTCTTATATATTGTTTCTAAACTAGCACTTTTTTCAAGCCCAATAAATCTCCTATAAAGCAAAGCCCTATTATTTTTTGTTGTGCTTTTTGGTTTTAAAAACATAAAGGCCTCCTACCACTCATTTCCTTGTGGAATAAATGAATATCTACCATAATAATTCAATCCAAGTTGTTTAAATTTAAGAATTGCATTTGGGTGCATATCACGGTCTTGCCTACGAACAACATCTGCACTCATATTTTGCATTGTGTCAAGGTCAACACCACTTATTGTTGACAAATCTCCATTTGCAAGCAAATATTCGCCTTCAAGAAACATAGCTTCGAGAAACTCTTGTCTGTATTCATAAGGACTATAACCACGCAAGCCTCTTTTTGCTATCATATAATCTAGTTGTCTTTTATCACTTTTTGAATGGCTATAAATATAACCATATACTTTTGTGCTCAAATATTCCAAAAAATGCTTTACTTTGTCTGGTGCATTGCCATCAACTTCAACTTCAAGATTGTGGCCTCTTTCTTCAAAATATTTGCTTGTTAATTGATATTGATGTTTCATCCCATTGTATGTTGCATCATCATCATTGAAAGGAAATTTTATTTCACTTTCACTTAACAATTCTAATTGCTGTTTTGTATAAGTTGGTGCTTTATAAAATTGCATATCTATTCTCCTTTATTGTTTTTATTCATAAATGGTTCACTATAACTCTCAAAAGTTTCTCTTTGACCTCTCTCTTGTTGTTCTCTTCTTTGGACATTGGCTTGTCTTGTTTGCTCAATATATTGGCTTCTATGGAAATCAGTTCCCTCTCTTGCTTGGCGCATACCAGTTTCTTCATTTCTCATTGTTTTTCCAAGACCACTTCCACCAACAAATCTTCCCCTTGCATCTTTTTCTGCCTTTGCTCCAACTTCCTTTCCAGTATATGCTCTTGCTGGCTCAACACCTTTGCTTTGCAGTTCTTGTTTTAAGGCTTGTCCAGTCTTACTGGTTTCTTTTGCAGTGCTTTGAATAATACCAGTCGTTCCAAAAACCTTTCCACTTTTATAGTGCTTTACACTTGGATGAATATAATCTCCGGTTCTTACATTATCGTTTACAACATAAGTGTATTGACCAGTATCTCCTTGTGTTCCATAAGTTACTTGTGCTAATTTCGCCATTGTTTTCTCCTTTATAATCTAGGCAGTTATGTGTAACACCACTCGCCACCTACAAAAAATGGCAAGAGAAACTTCTCTCGCCATTTTATTTTAATAGTGAAAGAATTTCGTATTATTGTTCTTTCATTCTATTATGCTACATATCTTTCAAGGTTAATTAGATGTTCCATCATTGAAAATGCCTTCTGCAAAAACCTCTTTACCAGTAACAACTTTACCATCAATAGGTGTAAATTTAATCTTTTGACCAATAGATGTAATATTTGCTGTTGTCCATTCTCCATTGATAATCATTTTGATTGTCTTACCATTGAGAACTTCAACACCAACTTTCATCTTTGGAAGAATATAAACACCACCAAAGTATGGGTTTGGATTTGCTTCAAGTGAAGGACCAACAATACCACGAACCGTGCCAGCACCATATACAATGAAAGCATCAATTTGGTGCAACAATGCAAGAACTTCTGCATTTCCAACATCATTCTTTGGAACTCCAAGAGCAACTTCAACAAATGTTCTTGTTACAGAGTTGATAATGAACATATCAACACCATCATACATACCAGCAACACCAGTAGCAGAGTTAATTCTAACACTTTCACTATCAGTGAATGGGTTTACGAAACCATTTGCCAAAATTTTTGCTGCAACATCACTTGCATTTTGTTGATATTGTCTTTTCATAAGTCTGTCAAATTTTGGTGTAATAAATGCTTGTCTTTCTTCCATAGGAATGTGCATTGCACCAATTTCAAGACAACCATCTGTCAATGAACTATTTGCAGCAATAAATGCGTCTGGTGCTGAACCATCAGCATTTGCAGCAACAGCTGGGTCATATCCAAATACTGCATTTGCAAGTTCATCTGCTGTTGGGTTTTCAATATCAGCAAAGTTATCACGGAAGAAAGCCTCAATTTGCTTTGCAAAAGTGATAATGTTAATGCTCATACCAGCAGTTTTAACAAGTTGAGCCATAATGATTTTCTTCAAGTTTGTAGGGTTTGCATAATCTTGTGCAGATGTAATTGTAACCCCTTCATCATAAATCAAATCAACTGGGATTGTATAATGCACTGATTGTGGTGCATTTCTAAATCCACCTTCATTTTGTTGGTTGTGCCAAGTTCCGTTGTTTGCAGCTCCAAGTTGTCTAAATCTTGGTGCATAAGGCAATACTCTCATAACATCAATAAGAGTAACGCTTTCAACATCCTTGGTTTTTGTGTAAGTGTCTGTAACACCTTTTCCATTTATGTGTTGAATTTCTGGGAACAAGTTATCGTAAACCAACAACGAACTTGCGTGTTCAACATCATATCCGTTTAATGTAACGAAAGCCATTTTTTATTTTTCTCCTTTTTAAAATTTTGAGTTTTAAGTTCTCCAACTACATAAAGTTTTTAGAGTATTCTTCAAATGATTGGTGTGGAACTTTGTCAGTTGCAGTTTCAACTCCTTTTCTTTGATAATTACCAAAGTCTGGTTCTTCATACTTCTTCTGCAAATCTCCAACCTTATTCTTCAAATCCTCATTCTCTTTGACAATGGCATCATATTTGGCTGTAAAAGCGGCAAGTTTGTCTGCCAACTCTTCTTTTGTTACCAAATCATCAACTCTCACAGCATTTCCACTTTCTTCCACGGTTGAAACTTGTGGTTGTTGTGGCTCTACTGGTGGCATTTCTCCATTGTCATTGACTGATGGTTCTTCTCCACCATTTCCAGTTTCATCAACTGGATTTTCATCTGTCAAAGGCTCATTTGAACTTTCATCTGCATTTTCTTGTGGATTTGGTTCTTTGTCCTTTGGGGATGCTGTATCAGTTTTGGTTGTATCATCAACCTTTTCATTGCCATTCTTGTTGTCAACCTTGCTTTCGTCTATGCTTTCATCAGTAACATTGTTTGTTTCTTCAATGTTTTCACTTTCAAGCATCTTGCGAAACTCAACTTTTTCTTCCGGGCTTAAACCTTTGATGGCTTTTAAAAGTAATTTTTTGAACATTTTTATCTCCTTTGGTATTACTTTTATGAAAAATAAGCATTTTTAGGCTACTCAACTTTGTTTTTTACCCCTTGCTTATTTATATTATACACAAATTTTTGATTTTTTTTCAATTTTTTTGAAAAAGTATTAGAAATTTTGTATTTTTTTACATTTTAATTTAATTTTTGCTAACTTTTGTTCCAAGATTGCATTGTTGCTTGTTGATATGCCAAGGCATCTGCCCTTGTTTTTTCCAAGTAATCAATTTCTTCTTTTTGTTCTTCTTGGCTCAAATTCTTATAAGTTGTCTTAACAAAAAGTCTTGGCGACATATTCCCAGCAGACAAAACATCACTATTTGTTTTGATTTTTTCGTTGAATGGGCTTTGGTCCTCTGCCTTTAAGATAATCTCGACTGCATCTTTGTTGTAGAAATACATAATTTCTTTAAGCATTTCATTAATTTCTGGTGCATTAAGATTGATTTGTGCACTCAACCAAGTGTCTGTTTTTGTTCTTTCCCCAATGATTTCAGTGGCTGTTCTTGCCCCAGCACCTTCACTCAAAAATGATGCAACTGAACTTGCAGAAATGTTAAGTTTAAAAGCAATGTCTTTATAGATATTCTCTTTTTGTGTCTTAATATCTTCTCCACGCAACAAGAATTGAATTGGAGTAACTTTGTCATTTTCTGCATTTACACTGGCTACTTTTTGATAAAATCTTTCATTTAATGCCCTACCATCATAAGCAGGGTCATCTTTGTTCCACATCTCTTCTGGAATAAGTGCTCTTGCTCTTGCAAGGTCAACTTCATTCTTTTCAAAGTATTTCATTTGGTCATATTGAAAGTTCTCTGTAAAAAGTATATCTCCAATAGGTTGCCCAAATGGTGTGTTTGGAATTTGTGGAATGTCATCTGTAAATTTCATCAAGTAACAACCAAGAGAATTTGGGAATGGCAAGTATTGTTCTTTTCCAATCATAATGTCTGCATAATTCTCTTTAATATATTTTTGAACCGTCTTTGGCAATTCTTCCCAATTTACTTTGTGTGAGTATTGAGTTTGTCTGCTTGCTACTTCTGTTTGAAGATTTCCAGTAACAGCATATACACTTGAACAAATACAAGGCTTGCCTTCATCATTAAAATATCTTTCTTCACAAATTCCATAGTGAGTTTTTGAGCCACTTGAATTTGTGTTGTGAACAGCATCAAAGTATATTTTTGCACTTACAACCTTTCCACTTGCATCAATATCAACAAAGAAAGTATCAATTCTATGTGCAGTAACAAACAATTCTTTGCTTTTTCTGTTCACTTTCAAAAGAGAGGTTCCACCAGCAATAGCAAATTTATGCCCTTTCTTTAATGCTTTAAAGAATTTTGTCTTTTTTGCCCACTTTGTTACAAAATCATAATTTGCACCATCTCCATTAAAATCAATGCCTTGTGCAAAAAGCATATTTGAAAGACCATTTGCAATACTTTGCAACATTCTTTGTGGAACAAGACCACTCTTTGTATTGTGGAAACCATTTACCCACCCATCATAACAAGATAGGCACCTGTTTAAATATGCGGCATAGAATTGATAGTAATATTCTGGTGCAAGCAAATAAAATACATTGTTTACATAAAAATCAAAGAAATCTCCAAGTGTATTGCCATCAAATCCAACCGTGTTTATATCAAATACTTGTTGGCTCATATTCTACTCCTTTTTAGGCATTTGAACAACATTATCAGTTGCCTTTACTTGGCTTTTCTTTTCTTGTTCTTTTGCCAATCTCTTTTTTTCTTTATCAAGGTTCTTTTTTGTTTGTGCAAAAAACTCTACAATCTTATCATTTGAGCAAATTGAAATAATGTCCAAGAAACTTGCAAATGAACTTTCCAAATGTCTTAATTCTGCAAGGACTTCACAAAAACAATTCAAAATAGCCCTATTAAGTGTTGTTTCATCTTTAACCGCATCCAAAACTCCCTTGCTTTGTGCAATTTTCAAGATGTCTGCATCAATTTCTTCTGTTCCAACATCATATTTTTTTTCTTCAACCTTTTCAGTTGTTTCTTGTCTAATTTGTTCCTTATTTTCCATTATTTTCTTCTCCTTTTTCTTCTTCAACAATCCCTTCTTCAAGCATAATATTTCTAAAAAGATTGTTTGCCATATTAAATTTGCCTTCCAAATCCAAGATTGTCTTTGCAATTTCGACCATAACATTGAACGTTGCAATTCTAACAGCTTCCTTTTCTGTTCTTCCAGACTTATCAAAGCCTATTTTCTTCAAATATTCTTCTTCTGTTAAATTGCTATGTCTTGAAAATGTTTCTGCCACAATCAAATTCATCAAGTTGTTGTGGCTTTCTGCACTCCTTTGTTGTGGAGTTTTTGCTGGAATTTTTTGTTTCTGTTTTTGTTTTGTAAACTTTCTTCTTTCTTCTCTATTCATTTTCTTCTCCTTTACATATTTGCAAACTGCATTACTTCCTTAACTTTCGATTTGTCATTGAATTGTTTAATTCTCAATGGGAATGATAAGTTGTAGCAGTTACTATAATAAGGCACAAGCCCATATTCCAAAGCATCCACAAGGTCATTCTTTATCTTGTCATCAAGTTTATGGACTGCATTGTATCTTTGTTTTTCAATTTCACTTGCAAGCCTATGGACATTCACTCTCCCATCATATTGTTTGGGTCCCTCATTTAATATTGTGAGAACACCATAAGCAAATGCATTTTTTATAATGCCCAAGTTTATGTCTTTCTTTTTCATTGTGAAAGCCTTAATATCAATTCTTTTCCAAAGGTCTTTGTTATATGATGTCTTTTTTGTGTGTCTTAATTGTGCAATAAATGGAGATGCTGCACCATCCACACTCAAATATATTGGCACATTATTTGCTACAAGACCATATCTATTGTCAAGAAACTTCATAAACCCATCTAGTAATTCACATTGCTCTGTTGGTGCAAGTGTTCTATTGGTTTCTTCCGGGTCATTATATAAAACTTCTAGTGTTTGACAAGTTCCATCATCAAGAACTGCAACTGGAACAGCTGCAAAAGTGTCATTAGCAGTTGCGTGGTCAACTCCAACAAATATCATTGAGATATAGTGTTGTTCAAGTTGATAATTTCTCTTATAATGCTTTGCTCTTGAAAATTGTGGGAACACAACATCACTTGTGTTGGCATTTATATCTCCCAAAAACACTCTTCTAAATTCAACTTCATTGATTTTCTTAAAGTTTTCAATGTAGTTTCTTGTTTGTGAGTTTAATAATCCCCAAATATGATAGCAATTAGCATAAATATAACACCATTCTGGGTCTGCTTGTTTGTCTTTAACATAATCAACAAACCAGTGTCCAACCGTTTCATTGTTTCCTACAATTACAAGTTTTGCATCCTTGTCTAATTGTCTAATAAATGTGATAACTGATTGCTCAACTACATTGGCATCCCTATTCTTTTGGGCCTCTTCGTAAAGCACCAATGATAGTTTATGCCCAGTTGTAATACCTCTTGACCTTTGACCACCTTTACTATCTGTGATAGGGTATAAATAAGTGCCACCTTCTTGCCCACGCCTTATGATTTTGTCCTTTGATTTTGGAATACACCATTCACTTGCTGGGCTATCACTTACATCAAATCCAGAGTTTTTAAGGAACTTTTCAATTTCATTGATAATACTATCTTTGATTTCAGTTGCAGTGGCTTGCAGAATTACAATATCTCTATCCTTGTATTTGTTTATACAAATCCACCAAATTGCCACAAGAATTGTTGTTTTGCCACTAATACGACCACTGGAAAGCAAAAAGTATCTATAATTGTCATAAAAAATCTCTTTATAGACATCTGGAATAAGCAAGTTGTTTGCAGAAAGTCCATTATCATTGATTTCTTTGACTTGTTTTTCTTCTTGTTGTAGTTGCTTTTCTTCTTTCTTCTTCTTTTTTTGCTCTTGTTTAAAAGCCTCTTCTTGTTGTTTTACCGTCCAATCCATATTGCCACCTACTCATTTACAGCATCAACTACAACATTTTTAGCCCTTGGTCTGCCCCTAGGCTTTTTATCTTCATCTTTCGGCTCAATGATTACAACTTCCCCATCAAGTTCTTCTTCTTTTTCGGTCAAATCAAACTGCACCTTGTTAGATGCATCTCCAATAGCATCTTTCTTGCTGGCATCCACAATGTTGATTGTAATATCCCCAGTTTCAATCTTGCCAATATCAAACACTTCATTAAGCCCAAGCAACCTATCAAGTTCCTTTCTTGCCTTCATTCTTGTTTCAATATCATTGATTTCTTCAACCTTTGTGGACTTGTTGCCAAGTTTGTCTGTGTATGTTGTTTTTTTCACGGTCTTTATTTTGCCATCCACAATATCTCGAAAAAACTTTATGCGCTTAATTGTTTCGGCATCTGCATTTTCAACAACTTCCAAAGCATTTTCGGCGTTCTCAACATTTGCAAGCGCATCAATTTGCTTTCCAATCTCACTATCTGCCTTGTAAATGTCATTTGCCCTTTTAACTTTTAGCCTTGTTTCAATCAAGTCCTTTATACCAAGTGTCTTGTTTTCAAGTGTAAATGCATTGACCCCAACATTCTTGCTATCACAATATCCAGCCTTTCTATAACTATCACTTTTGTTGAAACCTTGCGACCTATAATCCACATAGGCTCTCTGCCTTGGCCTCAAACTCTCATACAATTTTTGTTGCTCGTCTGTGTAACAAGCAATCTTTTTTGGTTTTAACCCAACTTTCGCCATAGTTGAACACTACCCCTTTTATTTAATTCTTTGTTATTATTATGCACAAAAAAATGAATTTTGTCCACACTTTTCTCTAATTTCCTAAAAAATCTAACTCTTTTTACCCAGTTTTGTGCCCAAATTTTGCACCACAATTTATCTTTTAGGTTAAACACCCCAAAAATATTGAGAATTTGCCACCATTTTTGCCCTTTAACCATTTTCTTGATTTCTTATTCAACCCACCCCACTTTTGCCCTTTCTTGACCCCTTAAATCTTGTCAATGTTAAAAAGCCCCTATTTTCGCCTATAATATTCTCTATATTATATATATTATATTTATATGTGCGTGTGCAAGGGGAGATAAAAGCATTTTTAGGGGGGTGTTAAAATTGTGCCCCTTTAATAGTTCTTCAAACTTTT
>ENA-ORMS01001207-ORMS01001207.1-human-gut-metagenome-genome-assembly--contig:-NODE-1207-length-22069-cov-5.527028_pt1 | contig 22069 bp, 39 predicted proteins | sample MGYA00242104_ERZ508997 | MGnify/ENA primary metagenome ERZ508997 (study PRJEB26280, sample SAMEA2338704) | human gut metagenome | biome: human gut; feature: human-associated habitat; material: faeces... | reverse complement strand
CCGACTGCCCCATCGCGCAGGCCCGGATGGATTCCTCCCTCGTGGCCTGCCGGGTACACCGGGAACTGGGAATGTGTGCTCTGCCCCACATGACCTGCCGCGACCGCAACCTCAACGCCACCAAGGCCCTTCTGCTGGGCCTTTACGCCGAGGGCGTGCGGGAGGTGCTGGCCATTACCGGCGACCCCATCCCCACCGCAGAGCGGGACGAGGTGAAGAATGTCTACCAGTTCAACTCCCGCAAGCTGGCCCAGTACATCGTCTCGCTGGCCGGGGAGGGCCGGGAGATGCCCTCGGCCATGACTGTCTTTGGTGCGCTGAATCTCAACGCCCGGAACTTTGACGTGGAGCTGCGCCGGGCTGTGGAAAAGCTGGAAAACGGGATGTCGGGCTTCCTGACCCAGCCGGTGCTGTCGGCACAGGCGGTGGAAAATCTCCGCAAGGCCCGGCAGACACTGGGCGAACGGGCTAAAATTCTGGCCGGCATCATGCCCGTGGTCAGCCAGCGGAACGCCATCTTCATGGAGAACGAGATCAACGGCATCCATGTGGAGGAGGACATCATCCAGCGCTTCGCGGGCCTCGACCGGGAGCAGGGCGAGGCGCTGGGCCTTGAGGTGTCGATGCAGATGGCCCGGGAGGCTCTGCCCTACGCCGACGGCTTCTATCTCATGACCCCCTTCAACCGTGTGGCCCTGATGGAGCGGCTCATTGCCCGGCTGAAAACGGAGCTTCTGGACGCGGAAGGCTGAAATACAGATAAATCGTTGAAAGCGCCGCAATGAGATAATATTATAATAAAGAATAACGAACAGGGTCCCTGTGGACCCTGTTGCAGCGAATGCAGCGGGCCACACTCGAAAAGGAAGGGACATAAGAAAAATGCGGACACGGTATACCCTTATCAATATGGTCGTCAATGTGGGTGGACAGCTCATGAATCAGGTGCTGCTGTTCATCAGCCGGATGGTGTTCATCCACTATCTGTCGGCGGCATATCTGGGTGTCAACGGACTGTTCACCGATGTGCTGGGCATCCTGAACCTTGCAGAGCTTGGCGTCGGCACGGCGATGATATACAGCCTGTATGAGCCGGCTGCGAAGAATGATGAGCATCGGCTGGCGCAGCTGATGAATCTTTACCGGCTCCTCTACCGTATCGTGGCGGTCGTGGTGCTGCTCGTGGGCCTTGCACTGATGCCGTTTCTGGGCTTTTTCATCAAGGACAGCAGCGGCATCGAGCATCTGCGGCTCATCTATCTGATGTATGTGGCAAACTCGGTCTGCTCCTATCTGCTGAGCTATAAAAACTCCATCTATCTGGCCTACCAGAAAGCCTATGTCCGCAACCTCTGGGCGCAGCTCTGCGACGCGGTCAAGACTCTGTTCCAAATCGTCCTCATCGTGCTGACCGGAAACTTTATCCTTTATCTGGCGGTGCAGTTTGTGATGCAGTTCATCCCGAACATCATCGTATCGGTCAAGGTGGATAAGGAATTTCCCTACCTGAAAGAGTGCAGGGAGCTGCCGGAAAAAGAAAAATTTCACGGCATCCTGCGGAACGTCGGTGCCATGAGCTTCCACAAGCTGGGAACGGTCATCGTCCGGAACACGGACAGCCTGCTGATGTCCAGCTTCGTGGGTTTATTGTCAGTGGGCATCTACTCCAACTACAAGCTCGTTCTGTCCGGCATCAACAACCTGATGGATAAATTCTCGAATGCCTTTACCGGAAGTCTGGGCAATCTGGGAGCCATCGAGGATGAGACGCGGGTGTACAGTATCTACCGGGAACTGGATCTGCTCTTCTTCGTCATTTACGCTTACTGGACGGCGGGATTGTTCGCGCTGTTCAACGCTTTTATCACCCTCTGCTTCAGCGCGGAATACTGCTTCTCCACGGCGACAGTCGCCGTCCTCGTGACGGAATTTTATGTTTCGGGTCAGCGGAAGGTCAACCTGCTCTTCCGTGAAGCCAAGGGCCTGTTCTGGTACGACCGGTATAAGCCGCTGTTCGAATCGGCCATCAATCTGGCAGCGTCGCTGCTGCTGGTGCAGAAGTTCGGCGTGGCAGGCATTCTGGGTGGAACGGTCATCAGCACCGCGACGACCTGCCTCTGGATGGAGCCTTACATCCTGATGCGCTACGGCATCCGGGAAGACTGGCAGGGCAAGCTGAAAGACTACTTTGTCCGCTACGCCGAACGCGCCGCTGTCGTCGCGGCGCTGGCCGCTGTGTCCTACGGATGGGTGAGCTTCTGCCCGGCGAAGAACATCGGCTGGTTTCTGCTGGACGGTGTGCTGTATACGCTGCTGTTCGGGGCTGTCATGGTGGTGCTCCACCGGAACGCGCCGGAGTTCAATCAGCTCAAGGGCCGTGTCACGGCGGTCATGAAAAGGAGGGAAAGCTGAATGGCAGGGCGGGACAGCCACGTCCGGCCCATCCGGCAGAAGAACGGCGGTCTGAGCGCGGCCCGTACGCTGAACGGCAGCTGTGAAAATTTTGTTCCGGGCTGAATTTGTAAAATAAACGCAAGAGAAAACGCAAGAGAAATCTTAGCGACTTCTCTTGCGTTATTTTTTTGCGCATTTTTAGGGAAAGCGAGGAAAAAGTAGGACATGGCAAAGCACATGACCCAAGATGACCGCAAGACGCTGGAAGCCCGGTACAATGCCGGGCAGAGCGTGGCGGGGATCGCAAGGGCGATGCAATTCAATTACTCGACAATATATAAAGAGTTAAAGCGCGGCGACACCGGCAAGATGGACGCCAATGGCCGCGCCGGGTACAGCGCAGCGCTGGGACAGCAGCGCTTGTACAACAAGAAGCAGCAGCTCAGGTATTGGGCTGACCGCCCGGCGGAGTAAAAAGGATGGGAGAAGTATTCAAGCTGAACCATTGCTACAACGTGGACTGCGTTCCGGCAATGGAACTGTTCCCGGACAATTATTTTGATCTGGCCGTTGTAGATCCTCCGTACTTCTCTGGTCCAGAGCGTCGGGGCTTTTATGGCTCCAAGGTAAGCAAGATAGGCGTACACCGGGACTATCCGATTTCACCGGCATGGATCAGGCCGGGACCGGAGTATTTCAGAGAACTGCTCCGCGTTTCCAGACACTACATCGTGTGGGGCTGCAACTACTTTGATTATAAGTTTGCAACCGGGCGGATCGTGTGGGACAAGTGCAATGGAAGTTCCAGCTTTTCAGACTGCGAGATAGCGGCGACCGATTTATTTACATCGGTGCGATTGTTCCGCTATATGTGGTCCGGCATGATGCAAGGAAAGAGTATTGCGGAAGGCGGCACCATGCAGGGAAATAAATCCCTGAACGAAAAGAGAATCCACCCGACCCAGAAGCCGGCTGTCTTGTACGACTGGATATTCAAAAACTATGCAGAGCCGGGGCAAAAGATTCTTGATACTCACCTTGGAAGCGGAAGCAGCCGCATAGCAGCCTATGAAGCGGGACTTGATTTTATCGGCTTTGAAATTGACCCGTTCTATTTCCAACTGGAAGAAGAACGATTTGAAGAGTATACAAGTCAAACCAGCCTGTTTCACATGGAGGGAGGCGAAACGAAAAATGAAAATTGAAATCACTGGCGAGGCAAAAGAAATTGCGGTCTTTGCGCTGGAACTGCAAAGGCCGCAACCGTTCAACGTCCCCAATAAGGAAGCGCTGTCAGAAGAGCAGATGCGAGAATTTACTCACTATCTGGAGAGCCATCATCCTCAAAATGAAGAACCCCACTTTGCTTGAGGATGTCGGAAACCATGTGAGCAACGGTGTCAGGAATCGAAGTTGCGAGATAGGCAAGGGCGGAACTTTGACCGCCGGATCGGTATGCTTCCTTTACTCCTTTGTTCAATTCGGATTCTGTCTTTTCGACAATGGCAAGGACAATCTGGTTATATTCAGAACGCTTCAAAGAAATCACCTCCTTTCCGTGCTCATTGTACTACAGGAAAGGCTAAATGCAAAGAGAGGACAAAATGATGCTTGAAAAACTCCACCGTGGAATCAACAGCTTCAATAAGGCGTTCAACTGGCGGCGATTCCGCCGCGATGCGCTGCACCTGGGCGAAAGCCTGCTGGTGTTCGGCATACTGTACGGCATTTTCTCAACCCTGATCTGGGGCGTTTGCTGGATCTTCAAAATCAATTACGACCCGGATCTCGTTGCCGTTGCATGGGCAGTGCCGGTGCTGCTGGACACGCTGGTAAACAAGGCTTACGACTGGAACAACGAAGTCCGGGACTGGGACTGACAGAACCGGAAAGGCATGGGCAGACCTACCCGCCCACCATGCGGCTGAACTACGAGGGGAAGCCGCCCGGCTACCGCAAGGCCGGGGCCTTACCTACTGGGGGCAGAAAGAACACGGCAGGGCGGCCCGCATGGGCAGGAGGAGCGGTATCATTTGTCCGACACCGCTCTTTTGATATGGTGCGGCCAGTGCAGGAGGGGGTGCATTCCCTTCCGTCCGGTGCTAACCCCGGAACGTACCACCATTGACCGAATATTCGCGCAGTACAGAAAGGACAAACAACATGGGAGAAGATTACAAGGCAAAGATCGAAGTAGTGCTGAATAACGAGGATCATGTGGAGATGTACCTGAACGGCAAAACCACTACCATGCAGAATATGGCAATCAGCGCGATGACGGAGACCATCGCACTGGGCGCGGACAGCTGGGATGATGCAAAGCTGCGGTTGGTAGAAGCTGTTTTCGCCCTCCCGCTGGCGCTGGAAAAGGCGTGGAAAGAAAAGGAAGCAGACAACGCCGCATCCACCGACAAGAGCGTGGCTGCCGATACTGCCCAGGATGCCGCGCAGAAGGCGTAAGGGGGAACGATCATGGACAAGAAACTCCTGAAAGAAGAGTACAAGCGGCTGCTGACGAAGGCCATTGAAGGCAGACCGGGCGGCATGGCATTGATGATCGTCCTGGAAGAAACGGACTTCTACAACTCGCCCGCCAGCGCAAAGCATCACCTGAACGTCCCCGGTGGCCTGCTGCTGCACTCGCTCAACGTAGCGAGGGCCGCACTGGACCTGTGCGAGAATATGCCGCAGTTTGCAGGGTGCGATAAGAACGCAGTCCTGACTGCAGCACTGCTCCACGACGTTTGCAAAGCCGGAAATTACATCCAGAAACCGGATGGAAGCTATCAGTATAGAGATACGGATTTGCTGGGGCATGGTGAAGCATCCGTAATCAACATTCAGCACTGGATCCACCTGACAGAAAAGGAAGTTCTGGCAATCCGGTGGCACATGGGTGCCTATACCGGGGAGAGGGACTGGAACACTCTCAGTAAGGCATACGACAGATACCCGGAAGTCCTGTGCCTGCACATGGCTGACATGATCGCAACGCACATCATGGAGGTAGGAGAGTGAACGGGTGCACTGCCTACATGGATGCTCCGAACGGTGAGCGAATAGAACTACCGGCGACCATGCCGGATGTTGAAGAAGTACCGGGACCTATATGCGATGGAAAGTTTGAATTGCCGGAAGCCGTAAAAGAAATGCTCAAGTGGGCAGATGAAACACTAGGAACATGGGAAAGCAGCTTCAGCAGCTTCAAAATCTATGCAAAGCAAAGGAAAAACTTCAATCCGCCAGAGCGCTGGGAAGTAGTGCAGGACAAACGCCGCAACCCTTCCCCGCTTGGGCGGTGCAGCTACCTACATAAAGCAAGGAAGGTCAAGAGTTTGGCAAGGAGTGTACATACCAGAATTGCCCCGCACAGGGGCGCAAAGAAGGGCGACGTAGAACAGTGCAAGCGCACGTTCAAAATCACAGATACTCGGTGCGCACCGTGCAACGGGTACAACACTGAATGCGAACACTATGAGAAAAACAATGCTGCTGATACAAAGCGTGGTTCTTCTCTAGCGTAAGATAAGCAGCCCTGCACCGCAGAAGCGGGGCTGCTTTTTATATGGCGCAGGGCACTTCCGCCTATAAGAAGTGCTGCGAATGGGGCCAGACCCCATCTGCGCCTGGGTTATTTTCCATGAAAGCCGGGAAACTTTGAAACCGGTTGCCCGGCATAGCGGAATGGTGCTGTACAGCAGCGTCCTCCTTTCCGTTCAAGCCCGGTGAAAGACCGGGCTGCCATTTCCGCGAAAGACACACCCGCATGGAGCTGACGGGAATGGGTGCGCCGCAGCATGAGCGCAGAAATGCTCTGTTCAATCTGCTCAGAACAAAAGCGGTAGGCTGCTGCAACAGCCGCCCCGCCCGGTGCTCTCTTTACCGGGCGGGTTTGATATGCGGACGCATAGAGGATGCACCTGCTTCTGATAATCCCCCATGAACAGGTGAGCCAGTTCGATGCTGGCCGTCCGTGCAAAAAGAAAAGAGGTCAATATGATTCATCTGGGCGACATAACAAAGATACACGGCGATAAAGTGGAGCCGGTGGATTGCATCACATTCGGAAGCCCCTGTCAAGATCTGTCCATTGCTGGGCGCAGGGCAGGGCTTGCGGGAGAACGGTCTGGGCTGTTCATGGAGGCGGTTCGGATCATAAAGGAAATGAGGTCAAGCACAAATGGATTGTATCCAACTTTCGCTATTTGGGAAAACGTACCCGGAGCCTTTTCCAGCAACAACGGAGAGGACTTCCGGGCAGTTCTGGAAGAACTTGCCCGCGTGGAGCAACCAAACGCTGTTATTCCTGGACCTCCGAGGGGGGGCAGATGGAGCAAAGCCGGAGCAATCGCCGGAGCCGGATGGAGCATTGCTTGGCGACAGCTCGACGCTCAACATTGGGGAGTCCCCCAGCGTCGAAAACGAATCGCTCTTGTCGCAGATTTTGGAGGCCAACGCGCCTCTGAAATATTATTTGAGCGAACGAGCCTGTCAAGGCATCCTGACGAGGGCATCCAGACGTGGAAAAGCGTTGCCGGACTTGCTAAAAACTGCGCTGCTGGAAATGATCGAGTGGTGGCAGAGGGGGGGCGGAACGCAGCCTATACCTTGAAAATACGTTCGGGTTGCGCCGGAGGCGGCAAGGGCGCGCTGGTGCAGACGGAGAAAACCGGGACGTTATCGACGCTCCAAGACCAGACACTTTTCCAATTGATTCAAGAACCGACGTATTGCATTAGTGGCAATACGGTAGATAGAGCGACAAACCAAAACGGAACAGGAGTAAGAGAAAATGGCAGCTTCACCGTGAATACGGTTGATCGCCATGCTGTGGCGTACAAAGTTCCAGTCTTAAACGACCAAGGCGGCGGCAAGATGGATGTATCGTATGACGTGGTGGGGACGCTGAGAGCAAACGCAAAGGGACACGATCCGATTGTGATTGACGCGCTACCGTTTGACACTACACAACTAACCAGCCCGCAGAACGGAAGTAACCCGCACTGGGGCGACCCGTGCCATCCTTTGGCTGCAAGCGCGCATACGCCATCCGCCGTTGTGAAAGTGTTTGATGCACGAGAAAATGGCGACGGCCGGATAGTGCCGACGATCACGGGCGACCACGAAAGCAGAATCACGGACTATACTGCTATTGCAGCTGATTTGTACAACGGGGCAGTGACGGGAGATATAGCCACAGCCATTACCTGCCGAAGCACAGCAACAAATTCGGGGCCGAAAGTAATAGAAAGCTACGGAATTGGAAACGGACAGGCTCATTCGTCAGCCACAAAAGAAAAGTCTGGAACATTGGACACCATGCACGATGCACAGGCTGTAGCAATTGAATGCTCTGGCTGTTTGACACCGTGGGATGTCCAGAGCCGCAGGATTTTTTCTGAATACGGGAAATGGCCTGCGTTGTATAGCGGAGAAGGCGGCGGACATGGATATGTGTTTACACTCCGATGGATTGTTCGCCGTCTAACCCCTATGGAATGCGAACGTTTGCAAGGCTACCCGGACGGCTGGACAGATATCGGAGAGTGGGTAGACACAAAGGGTAAGAAGCACAAGCCAGCAGACAGTCCACGGTACAAAGCACTTGGAAATTCTATTGCGCTGCCGCAGTGGTTCTGGATTGCCCAAAAAATGAAGTCATACATGGGCGATGGCGCAAAGCTAGGAAGTCTATTTGACGGCATCGGCGGATTCCCGCTGGTATGGGAGACTACATACGGAACTGGAACCGCCCGATGGGCATCGGAAATCGAAGAGTTCCCAATCGCCGTTACAAAGAAACACTTCCCGGAAAGGAACGAACATGAAAATTGATGTAGGAAAAATTGCTCTGGTGGTAGTCCTGATTGCTGGAGTACAGACAAATGCGCTTTACCACAGAATCAATGATCTAGAATGCCAGCGAGACATCTACAAGTCCAGATACGAGGACTGGGAGGACGTGTCGAAAGAAATTGCAGGGTATGCAGATACCCTGCGGGATTCGCTGAAAGCGCGGGATCGGCTGGACGGAAAGCTGCTGGTAGAGGATGCAGGAGATTTCCTCTGCACAGCATATTGCACCGAAAAGCGGGAGCACATCTGTGGTACTGGAACGGGAATTACCGCCAGCGGTGCGCCGGTCGAAGGCGGAGTGACGGTAGCAGCAGACCCGGACGTTTTCCCGTTCGGAACTGTCCTCTACATTGAAGATGTGGGCGTGAGAATCGTTCAGGATACCGGCGCCAGCGTCAAGGGAAAACATCTGGATATTGCCGTCTCCGGCAGCCACAAGGACGCATTGAACTGGGACGGCTACGGTCAGCACAGGGTTTGGATCATCCGGGAGGCGGAGTAATGGACAAAGAGCAAATGGCAATTGCCCGTCTACAGGACGCGGCGAGACTTTCTTTGCATCGGTTCAAAATGCCATTGCGGGTTACATATTCCGGCGGAAAGGACAGTCAAGTCCTTCTAGCTCTGGCGGAAAGGGCGGGTATTGATTTTGAGGTAATCAATTCCCATACGACAGCGGATGCACCGGAAACAGTTCACTTCATACGCAACCAGTTCCGCGAATTGGAACTGAGGGGGGCAGATGCGAAATCATAAAGCCGCAGTACAAGGGAAAGCCGGTATCCATGTGGACATTGATTCCACAAAAAGGAATGCCACCAACAAGGTTTGCAAGATACTGCTGCCAAGTATTGAAGGAATCAAACGGAAAAGGGAGATTCAATGCGACGGGAGTTAGATGGGCGGAATCGCCGCGCAGAAAAAATAGCCGAGGCGTTATGGAGGTAATGAACAAAGACCCAAAGAAGAGAATCATCCTCGCCAACGACAATGACGAGAAAAGGCAACTGTTTGAAACTTGCAACATAAAAGCAGAAATGGTAGTCAATCCAATTGTGGATTGGTCGGACGATGATGTGTGGGACTATATCACTTCTGAAAAACTGCCAATAAATCCACTTTATTGCGAGGGCTGGAAGCGCGTTGGCTGCATAGGATGCCCACTGGCTGGCGGGAAAATGATGCAAAAAGAGTTTGCACGTTGGCCGAAATACGAAAACCTCTATATCATGGCGTTCGATAGAATGCTAAAAATCCGCAAAGAAGCCGGGAAAGAAACAAACTGCTGGGAAAGCGGAACGGATGTTTTTCACTGGTGGATAGGCGATGGAGTTGTTTCGGGACAAATCGGCATGGAAGAATTTATGGAGGAATAAAAAATATGGAAGGATCTGTAAAGACACTGGGAATCTTGCTGTTTGTACTGGGCGTGGCGCTGTGGGCAGCGGTGATATTTTTTGTGCCCGCTGCGCTGATTAAATACTGCTGGCTGTATCTGTTCGCATGATGAGGAAGGAAATTCTGGCGGCAAGGAATGTTCTCTGCAAAAAGATGAGGCAGAACTTCCTGCCGTGTGCAAAGTGCCCGCTGGAAAAGATTCGGGACAAGGGCGCGACCTGCAGGGATAGCGTGCTGAAACACAAGGCGGAGGCAGAAGAGATTCTAAAAACAGAATAGTGCACTCCACTATAAAGGCCGCCCGCCGCGGCGGTCTTTTTTGTGAGCATGGGAACAGGCCCGCACCCGGTTCAACTCCGGGATTGCCCAAAATCGGAAGGAGGACGCACCAATGCAAAGGTATTATATCCTGCTGAAAGCAACCGGCGAAAGTGGTATGCCAGCGTGGCTGCCTTATAGGCTCACAGCAACCAGCGCAGAGCTGGCCGTTGAAAAGGCAAAAAAGATGGCAGGAGATCACTACCGAGAGTACAAGACGTTTGAGGTTCAGGTAATCGAAAATGAAGGGAGTTACAAATGAAACTGGCGGCAATCGCAAAACTTATCAAGGCTGACGAGTATTGCAAACTCTACAAGGCACTCTTTCGCGGCGACACCGGATGCGAGCTGTACATCGGCACGAAAACGGCAATCTTTCCGTTGACCGGATTCCCGAAGGCACAGAACGAAAGCGAGTTGGCAACACTTCTGGGTATCAGCAAGAGCGAGTGGGCGGATATCCAGTTCGGCGCTGAATGTACGGATGACGCTCTGCGCTTTGATGGCATGAATCTGGATGACACGGCAGACGGTGAGGTGGACTGCGTGACCAGCAGAATCAGCATCCGGTACTGTGGGAACGATTTGATCCCGATGATTGATCCGAACCACAGGACGGTAGGTTTTGTGGATGCAAAGCAGATCCTGCCGGTGGCGGATGAAATCCGCAAGAGCGGGTATTTCAAATACTGTCTGCGACAGATGGCGAGCGGCGGCCGCTACTATGTTATCAAAGATGGCATGGTGGTGCGCGGCGCTGTGCTCCCGGTGAAGATGGAACCGCTGGCAAAATCCGAACTGCGTGGACTTGCCGATATGGTGGCAAAAACGGCGGACGTTGCGGACGTTGAGGATTTGAGCAAGCGGGTGGAAAGCGGTAATGGCTGACAAGTACATCAACGCAACGAAACTGATTGAGCGGCTCAAAGAAGAAAGAGCTCACAGCACGGCATCGGCACCGTGGGATTTTGCATTTGCCGGAGCAATGCTGGAAATTAGCACCCGACGCGTACTGAATGCGGTTATTGAGGTCTTGGAAGGAGAACCGGCAGCGGATGTGGTGCCGTGTCCGGCTCCGAACTGGCCGATCTGCCAGAACTGCGGCAAGCCGATGGTGTACTGCGGCGAGGAAAAGATCGGAGATGTTATCTGGAAGCGGTATAGCTGCAAAGACTGCTATAACCAGAATGTTGCAAGAAAGGTGACGAACAACAATGGACGCTGTGAAAAATGACGTGAAGCGGCTGGTCAAAATTGAACTGGCCGCAGCAAACAGGAAGTTTCGGATGTTTGCAAGTAACCATGAGGGTGTGGCTGTGATCCAGGAAGAAGCCGTGGAAGCTGCACGGGAAATGGATGGGCTGCATCGGGAACTGAACGCAATGTGGATGGGCGTTTACTCCAACGATCCGCAGATCTCCACGAAGGGCGTGTATGACCGGGCGGTTGCCCTGGCCGTGGAAGCTATTCAGGTAGCGGCAATGGCGCGAAAGTTTGAGCGTAGCCAGCGCCGGAACTGGCCGGGAGCGAAGGAGCCGCACTATGACGAAGAAGAAAAGTAATGCACCGGCAGAGGTCGAAACCATTACGCTGACCATGAGCCGCCCAGTGGCGGAGGCTGTGCAGGCTGCCTGCGAGTGGTATCTGCGGCTGCACATGGGGCAGTTCTGGGATCTGGCAGACGATTTGTGCTTTGCAAAATTCTACTCTGATCTAAAAAATGGGGCATTCAAGACCAAGGAACAGGAAGATAACGCTTTTGAGGTTGCGACAGACCACAGAGATTTCATGCGCGTAGGAATGGAACAGGCGTATAACAGATTTGTTCTTCCCGCCCCGATCTCAGACGTAATGAAGGTGCCGTACCGGGCAGAACAGGTATGGCTTACCATTCGCCACGCACTGGCATGGCATGACAAGCCGGAGGGCGATCCATGGAATGTGTGCTTTGATAAGCCGCTGAACCGCAGCGACCAGCCGCAGCCGGTAGTAAAACTCAATGAAAAGCAGGAGGCAAAGAAATGAGAAAGATTTTTATGGTGGGAGCATCTGCGGTGGCAAGCGTTTTGCTGATGACGGGATGCAACAAGCAGGTAATTGATTTGACCTACGAATATTCGCAGGCACAGATTAAAATGCCGGATGGAACCGTAATTGAGGGCAAGGTGGATAGCTGGAACGATTATGAAGGCGACCAGTTACAGGTCAAAATTAACGGAACAACATATCTGGCCCATTCGTCAAACGTGGTTCTCTGGCACTGAGCAAGGGCAGAGTTCGGGATCGAGAGGAAGAGGCTGACACGGTAGCACACCGCGCAGCCAAGAAGCTGCACCCAAACCTTGAAGATTTCGAGGACATGAAGTCGGAGAAAGTACAATGAGACAGAACGGAGCAATGTTTATCTGTAACCGTTGCCGGAAGCAGGTGTTTGCAGAACGGTTTGATGATGGCCGGTTTGACCAGAAGGCACTGGATGGGTGGGCACTTGAAACAAGGGACTTCTTTGGAGTTGGTGACTTGTGCCCGGAATGCTTCAAGGCGTACCGCGAAACGATGAAGCGTTTTTATACGGGAGGCAAACATGGAGCCTGAAAACACCTGCTGCACCTGCTATTACCATGACGCTAAAAGCTGGTTCTGCTATAACGGCCTGTCACCGAAAGGAACGGAGAACACAGACCCAGAGGACACCTGCGAGTTTTACGAAAAGAGAAGCGAGTGCGAAAGCTAACTGTCTGAAAATGGTGGCGGACGGAGGCGTACAGAGCGATGGAGAAAAAAGTCATCATTGAACTAACCGTCGAAGTAGAAAACCCGGACGACAGAAGTGTAGAAGAAGATATTATAGGCGCTCTGAGCGAAAGCCTGCACCACTTTGACGTTGTAAATTACGCAGAGGATCCGCCGGTGCGACCCTGCTGGGGAAAATACTGCGGAATCCTGAAAGAAGATTACTATGACTGCCCTATTTGCGGCTACATGACGAACTGGCAACCGGAGATCTGTCCGGTGTGTCACACTCGGCTGGAAATGTGGGATGGAAAAGGCAAAGGGGCGTAGGGCCATGAATTGCGCGGACGTTGCAGATCTGGAAGATGCCTGTGAAGAATGGGAAGAAAGGAAGGAAAATGAAACGTAAACGGTTTGAAAAACTACTGATGGGGCGCTGTGGAAAGCACGCACGGGAAGCGAGAGACACGGTACGCGAGTTGATTGAGATTCGCCGTGCCATTGAAGGCCACTTGGGCGTGGTTGCATTCTATGACGTTGCAACCCATACTTTCGTAACGCCGGTGTTCTACCCTTACAAGGAAATGCTGGAAAGGATTGAGAGCGGGAAACCGGCAATCGGGTTTACGGAGGACAACGCATGAAAACCAAACGTATGAAAAAGCTGCTGATGGCCGAAGGACTGTCCAGAAACCAGGTAAACCGGATGATGCGTGAGCAGCGCACCGATGGCTCCACGGATGTGAGCAACGCGCTATACTACTGCCTTCTCAAAGGTAACATTCCGTTGCTCAAAGATACCGGCAACGGCGAACTGCTGCCGCTGATGAGCAGTTTCGTAGTAACCACAAAGGAGTTAGAAGATGGACAAGAAAACTCTGGAAGCGCTGGCTGAACGATACCAGAAAAGAGCCGACCATGCGTTTGAGAACTACCAGGAAACCGGGATCAAACGTTACGACACGGAGCGCAACAACATGGAGGACCTTGCCGATGCGCTGCGGATGGCAGCAAATGCGGCAGACGAACACGCTGAGTACACAAATATGCGGGGATCGCTTGCTGGGTTTGTAAACGCTGCACAGAACATCAAATGCACGACAGACCAGGACGACCGTGTGAAGCTGGTGGACAAGCTGGTGGAAGATCTACTGGCCTATGGCCGGATGCACAGCTGGATCGCAATGAAAGGCTGAACGAAACTAATCAAGCTCCTAATCAAGAATTAAGCAAGCCCGTCGTAAAATTGCCGCCCTGACGAGGCGGCAAGGGGCTTGTATGTGTAACTTAATCTAGTGACCACGGAAGAACACGCCGGGGAAAGCGGGGGTCAAGGGGGAGAAAACGAGGGCGGGTCTGTAGGGCTTGACGGAATAGGAAACTTAGAAAGACCTGCCCGGCGTTGTATCCCCCTTGTCCTGCGAAGCCGTGTGTGTTTGGTCCACAGAAAAGAAAATCCCAGTAGAACTTTGCGGAAGGAGGAAGTGAACGGTGCGGGCATGGTACATTCGGGAGCAGAAACACATTCTCGGAACATCCGATTATGCAGAAGTGGATCTCTTTGAAACAACGGACAAGGAACACACCGCGAGCACCCGCCGCAAAAGAGAGCTGGCGACCTCCATTGCGCAGCAGAAGTATAACGACATGATAGCAAGGCGGTATTTCTGCCAGCTGGCCTATACGAATTTCGGGGAAAGCGACTGGGCAGTCACGTTTACATACGACCACGACCACCAGCCAGCGCCCGGAGATTTTGACCAGGTAGACCGGGACTGGACGAATTTTACCCGCCGCCTGAAGCGCTTCTGCAAAAAGACGGGGCGGGAAGCATCCAAGTGGATGCAGGTTGCAGAGTACAGCGTGGTGGACGAGGACGGGAAAGTTACAGGCAGACACCACCATCATGTGATCCTGCAAGGCAATCTGACATGGCAGGAAATCAAGGACTTGTGGCGGGACAGCACCGGGCGGCCGATGGGGCTTGTGAAAGTTGAACCTATCGACCTGACCTGTTCCAGCTTTGAACGCCTGACAACCTACATGACGAAAGCACGCGCCCGTATCCGGCGCTGGCGGCAGAGCCAAGGGCTGCAAAAGCCGAAAACCCCGCGCCCGAACGACACCAGATGGAGCCGCAAGCGCTTTGACGAAGCGTTTGCCCTGCCGGATGATCGTGAATATTGGGAGAAAAAATACCCCGGTTATACCCTGCGCGAGTGCGAACAGCACATCACGGGGAACAACACCAAGCACCTGATTGTGAAATTGAAAAAGAAGCCGGACACCCGGCGGAAAAACAGGAGGAACCAGCCATGAGCGCCAGACTGGAACTGGATGACCTGCCGCCGCGCTACCGTGCGCAGGCAGAGGCTCAGATAGCGGCAAGACAACGGGGAAAGTGTACCCATGCGCAGCCTATGGCGGAGGCCGCAAGCGCTGCCGGGCGGTTGAGCAAAACTTTTGATTCCTACGGAGAGTATGTGTATTACATCGGCACCATCTTGCCCGGCATTCAGTCCGGGGAAATCGTGTCGGCAGAACCGCACCCGAAGTGGACACTGCTGCCGGAGGAAGAATACTGCGCGGTGAAACTCCCGGCGGCGCATTATACGGCGGACTATAAGCTCACCTATGCAGACGGACGGGTGGATGTGGTCGAGATCAAGTCGAAGTTTACCCGAAAAGCACAGCGGGATTATATCTATCGCCGCAGGCTTTTTATCGACCTCATAGCCAAACCGAAAGGCTGGGGCTTTGTCGAAATCATCACACCGGACACAAAAGCAGAAACGAAAGAGTGGAAGCGCCTGGCTGAACAGGCGGGAAAGGAACAATCATGGGCAAAAGCAGAGCAAGGATGCCGGCATTCTACCGGCAGAGCATCCAGAACGCGGTAAACCAGCAAATCAACATCAGCAAGTCGAAGCGCCGCACTATGCTGAACCGCGAAGCAATCGGACGGGTTGTTTCGTACTGCACCATTGCAGCGGCGCATGATCTCTGGGACTGGGGCGAGAAAGAATCCACTATCCTGACCCTGAAAATGAACAATGCTGCATCCAGGTACATTCTGGATCTCGACAAGTATGGCACCCCGGAAGCACGGAAGCGGCTGAGAGAGCGCACCGCTCACCTGATGCAGGAGGAGTTCTGGCTCCCGGCGGGTGATCTGGTAGGCTCTGAAAAAAAGTTGCGCATTCTGGCGGAGCGCCGCGATGCCGCAAAAATGATTATCCGCTTTATGGCGGAATCGCTGGAAGAAATGGGATACACCCCTGAACAAATCGAGGCCGTGAAGAAAGAAGCCAAGGCGAACTATGCCCAGTTCCTTGAATGGAGCAAGGACGGAGAAGAGGTGGGCTATGACCGTCTGCGCCGCGTCATTGAGGACATCTACGGCGTAGGTGCCATGGTGGAGCGCGTGGAGGGAGAAGATCCCATTTTCGGCAAACCCCTTTTCAAGAAAGATTTTTGAATTTCGGGAGGATTGAACAGTGAGGGCACACGAGGCGGAGGCAATTTTGAAATATTACGCAGACATCCCGCAGCGGATTGAGATCATCCGCCGCCAGTGTGCCGCGCTGAACGATGAAATAGACCCTATGCGGGGCATGGGTGCAGATGGGATGCCGCACGGCGGATCTCACGGAGATAGTACCGCAATGATGGCGTGCAAAATGGAAGAACTGGGCATTGGTGAACGGCTGCGCCAGCTGGAACAGCAGCGGGCGGTTTTGCTGGGAGATCAACGTATCATCCAGGGACAAATGAACAGGCTGGACAGTGGCCACAATATGATTTTGACCGAGTTCTACATCAGCCACAAAAAATGGCATGAAGTGAAGCAGAAAGTTCCGTACAGTGTGCAGCACTTGAAGTACCTGCGGAACGTAGCTCTTGCACAGCTGGGCAGCGGTCTGGAACGGCTCCCGGAGTGCGGCGCTTTATTATCGCGTGCGTTAAACGTGCGCGAGGAACGCTGCCGGGCGGATGCCTGGGCGGAGGGCGATATTATCTTATAGGCAAGGCGGCCTGTGAAACCTCATGCACAGGCGCTTCCGCAAAATCGTGTCCACCATCCGCAGAAAAACAAACACGACTACCCCGAAAATCTGAAAACAGGCATAGAAATAACCCGTCAGGTCATCGACCCGACGGGCTTTTCGTTACTCTGTGGGATGGTAATGGTTATGTCAACCATTTGCGTGGATGGCCTTTCGGTGACGGTGAAAGTACGAATACCATGTTCATCCTCAACACTGGAAACAGTGACTTCATCGGGGGAAAGGCTGTGCATCATGCAATATTGTTGCTTCACAGCTGCTTCTGCCCGCAGCACCTGCTGGTCTAACCGAAATTGTTCCATGACGGGTGCGCAGCTGTCTACAAAGCTACGCCTCAACTGGTCGATGGCCTGTTGGGCTTCCGGGGAAGTATTGCTCATTGCAGATCCTCTCTTTCTTTTGGCGCGTTGCGCTTGATGATGATCTGCGCCTCGTTGGGATCCCGGCCTTCCTCTGCGTTGGCCTGGGCGATCTGTTCAGCCAGACCTACCGGCAGACCGTTTTCGTCAAGCGGACCGGCGTAGCCGTCGTAGTCCACGATGTTGATACAGGGCGGTGGCGGGACGGTCTTGTAATACCTGCCGTCCTCATAGTTCTGATCCGTGACCCGGTTCCAGTAACCAATGTCGCCGTGCTCTTCCTGGGCGGCTTCCATTGCGTCTCTGGCCTGTTCTTCCGTCAGACCATCGAACAGCAGGCGGGAGCCGTCCGCAAAAGCAGCGACCAAACGCCACGGGGCAAAAAATTCAATTTCGTCCATGAATATGCTCCATTTCGTGCCGTTTTAGTGAATGAGTTGAAGTTTTGATAACGAAAAAGTTCAATTCAATCACAAAAAAGTGAATTTCGTGGTTAAAAAGCTGCTTTTCGTGGCTAAGACCGGATTTTTGCAGATAAATTGCAAATTTCGTGGTCAAAAAGTAAGATTTCGTGAAGTAAGATTCTTTACTCCGGGATGTAACCATTCAGGCAGCGATTGAAACCGCGTTTCGTGAGGGCATCGGTAACTCTGTCCTCTGGGAAGTAGTAAGTGGACCCGTCTGCCGCGGGCACAGCCCCGGCGGGATACTCTGCGCCGGTGTACCAGTCTGTTTCCATGTCGTACTTGCGGCGCAGGTACTTGTAAACATCGCGCTGGGCTTTGTCGAACACCTCAACGAAAGAGAAGGACGCACAAGGCGGCAGCTCTTTTGCCAGCATGGGCGCATTCTGCGCCAGCCATGCAGCCATTACGGTTTTAGCTGCATTTCGTTTCGGCTTGCCTTCCCGGTGCACCAGATCCAGCAGCTGCACAACAAGGGGTTTGGGCAGATCGTTCAGCACTTCTTCCAGCGGGTAAGGGTTTTCGTGCAGGAGCGGCGAGGTGCGCAGTTCCGGCACAAGATCCAGTTCGTGGCAGGTTACGGGCTTCTGGCGGTCATCCACGCGCTCACTGGTGCGGGAAAGCATTTCCTTGATTTCGTTCTGTGCTGCATCAGAGAGCTGTTCAACCAGTTCGATGCTGTCCGCAAAGCTGATCTGTGCCTCGTTTCGTTCGCCGGTGCTGCGCCCGGTCTTGTATGCCGCGTTGATGATGCCAAGTTCCATAGCCAGCCGGAAAACGTGCTTGCAAGGCTTTTTCCGGCGCACAAAATCGTTGCAGGTGCAGCTTGCAAGGGTGGTCTGGTAAGGATCTTTGCCGGAGCCGTAAAAAACACCGGTTTCGTGTTCACGGTCAATGCTGGTCGGGGTGGTCTTGCTCTGCTGGGCGCTGGCAAGGCGCTTTTCTTCGTCAGCGTCTGCGGGGTGCTCTGGCCATGGGCCGAATGCGGGAATCATAGTCATAACGGGAAACCTCCTTTTCGTGTTTCGTTACTGTCATGATAGAACAAAACGCAAACAAAAGCAATAAAAGACAAGAAGATTTCGTGCAGAGATACCAGGTCGGCGAGGCGGGGCACGGTCAAGCGGTGACGTTCTGTCACCGGTTCCGGGCACTGGATCTGGGCGATGGTGCCCTGGTTCTTCATGATTGTTGCTCCTTTTCGTGATACTGGATTTCGTGATACTCCCGGCGGGCTGCCGGGGCTGGCCGTCAGAACGGCAGACCGGTATAGTTGCGCATGGGCATAGCATCGGCGGCGGGCACCAGCATATTGAGCAGCTGCCGGTATAAAGCCGGGTTTGCTGCACGCTGGACACGGAAGTCCTCTAGGAATTGCGCCTGCGCTGCCAGATCGGCCAAGTTTTCGTCGTCCACGTTGTAGCATTGGCATTGATCCGGCCCGGCGGAGTATATCCAACATCGAACCATGAAAACACCTCCTTTCTGTTTCGTGATGTTCCCGGCGTAAATGTCGGGAAGATGGGGCGGGGTTGCTTTGCCCGGTGCAGCCCTGCCAAAATATCCGGTTTTGTGTTAAGTGTTCAGCTGTAAAAACGTGCTCTGCGTGGGGATCAGGTGTCGGGTGAGGGTGTCGGTGTAGCTGGCCTCCCCCTCGTAGCTGTCAACCACCCGGCGGTCTGCGGCGGCCATATCGTGATAGCTCTTTTTGCCGTAGGTGGGCGGCAGCCAGCCTTTGCGCTGTCCGGCGTAGAGGTTGAAGGACTTCAAAACGTCCGTGTTCGTAAACTCGATGTGGCAGGTGCCTTTCTTGTAAAACGTGGCGGTGAAATAGTGCAGCTGGATCTTCTGGGTCTGGCCGCTCTTTTCGGCGGCATCCAGCACGGCGCGGAGCTCGTCCCCATTGTAGGGCTTGCCGTTCGTGTCCAGAAAGTGCAATACACGCTCGATCTGGGCAACATGGCCTGTTGCGTTGTACCGGGGGCAGAAACGCCCATCGTATGTATCAAAGGCGTTGCAGCGGAAAATCACCTTGCGGTTGATCTTGTACGCGGAGTTCGTGCACCAGCCGTTGTAATAATGCACGTTCTTGCTGTACTCATCGTTATAATGCAGGTTCGTCCAGTCGTCGAACAGCTTTATAATTTCGTGGTCGATGCTGGAAAGAAGATTTCGTGAAATTTCTTCCCGGACGGTCAGAATGTTGTACGCGCTGAAGTCGTAGCCTTCAAGCTCTTTGATTCGCTTCTGATAATCCTGCTGCATTTCGTAGGTCATCGCATCGAACAGCTGCGGCATTTCAAACAGCTGTTTCCAGTACATCCCGCGCAGTTCCCGGATAGCGTCGTTATAAGATTTCGTGAAAGCCATCACAGGGTTTTCTTTCTTACCAGCGCCGGCAGAGGAAAACAACGACTTGATTCCGTTGTACTCTTCATAGATCCGGCGCACACCCTCTGCGGCGGCGTTGTACCGCTCAATGGCTGCCGTGATGGGGTCGGAAGATACCAGGGCGGCAAACTCCGGGTTTTCTTTCAAGCGCTCTGCGGTTTCGTTTTTCAGATCCAGGCGGATCCGGCTCACCGGCTCCCGGTCGGGAATGTCCACCGACACAAGCGCCACCTCCACGCGGGCGGTGCGGCGGGCGTTCTTGAAAGCGTCCGGGTAATACTTCACTGTTGCGTGCAGCGCTTCCAGCCGTGCGGCCAGCTCTTTCCGTTCGTTGGTGCAGGGGTTGCGCAGGGTTTCGGCGTTGAGCAGACAGCGGATTTTGCCGCCGTCCTGCATGATGTCCAGCGCTTTGAGCAGGTGCCGCGCACCCTCTGAAAAAGGCGGGTTCATAACCACCGCGGCGTATTTCGTGGTGGGGCGGAAGGTCAGAAAGTTATCATGCACCACCCGAAAACCGTCTTTCTTCAGCACGGCGCGGAAGTCGCTGGAAAGCTCGATGCAGTCAAGCTCTGCGCTTCGTGCCTTTTCCTTGTCGTAGTAGTCAACCTCGCCGGTCTTGTGGTCGTGGTGGACGTTGAACGCCAGAGCGTGGACCTGACGCGCAAGCGCTCCATCACCGGCGGACGGCTCAAGGATGGGTTTCGGGTAGGTGGTGAACCCGGATTTTACTTCCCGCAGGGAGAAAACCATATCAAAGGCCAGACTGTCCGGCGTGGGGTAGAAGTCCAGGGAATCGTTTGGGGTGGTCATCGTGTAAACCTCTTTTCGTGTTTCGTGTCATACTCCCGGCGGGCTGCCGGGGCTGTGGGGCTGGGCCGCTTTATCCGGTGCGGACCCTGCCAGGGCATCCGGTGCAGGTCATGCAAACAGGCGGTTGCAAACCTGCTGTATTTCGTCATTCGCTTTCATGGGAGCCAGCAGCACGGCAACGGCGGCGCGTTTCGGATCTACCGTGTCAGTTGCCAGGATAGGAGCAAATGGGTTGTTGCTGCCGTGGTAAACAAATTCGTGATGATCCACAAAAGCGTCATACTCCGAATTTATCATGATGGGAAGTGAACCGTTGCGGAACATTCGGAACGTGCCCCAGACCTTGCCCTTCATCTCGACTTCCTGCAAAAGAGAAGTGCGCTTGACCTCTTCTTTGCACTGGCTCAACTTCTGGAACATCTGCGCGGCGGTCAGCTGGTGCGGATCGTTGACCACAAACCCGGCATCACTGGAAACGATGGTTACACCATCGGCGGGGGCTGCCTGCATGGTCACGGGCTGGATCACTTCCGGGTAAAGGATGGCGGGCAGTTTGAACGCTGCATAGCCGGTGAAGATGTACACGCTGCCGCCCTGGCAGGTGATCCGCACGGCGTTGCGGTTCTTGGCCTGGCCTTTCAGATAGGCGGTGATCTTCTTCACGTTCAGGCCGGCGGGGGCGTTGCTGGATGCTCTTTTCATATTGCAAAAACTCCTTTTCGTGTTTCGTTCTGGTTTTCGTGCCCGGCGATCTGCCGGTGCGGTGGGGCAGGGCTGCTTTGTACCGGTGCAGCCCTGCCAGAGCATCCGGGGCAGGTCAGGCGGTGAGCAGGTAGCCGCGGCGGGCGCAGATGAGGCGGAGGCGGGCGGCGGTGATCTGCTGCTGAACCTCTGCAGGGTGGCCGGTGCACTCTGCCTTGCGGCGCAGCGCCTGAAGGGTCCACTGCTGGCGCAAAACCTCGTTGATCTGGTCAATGACGTTGTTAAACTTTTTCATGGTTCAAACTTCCTTTCGTGTTTCGTTTTGTGGTGATCCTCCCGGCGGGGTGCCGGTGGGAAGTGGGGCGGGGTTGCTTTGCCCGGTGCAGCCCTGCTAAAGTTTCCGGTTTCGTGGTGGTGGATCATGCCAGCAGCCCGGCGGCGATGCTCTCAAAGTCCAGCTGTTTCACCGGCGCTTCATCCAGCACGGCCACGGCGGCGGGGGCGCTCTTGGCGTCCTCTACGGCCTTCCGGGTCTTGCGCCAGGCGTCCAGCGCTGCGGCCTGCGCCTTGCGGTCCG
>ENA-ORMS01001199-ORMS01001199.1-human-gut-metagenome-genome-assembly--contig:-NODE-1199-length-22120-cov-2.467075_pt1 | contig 22120 bp, 16 predicted proteins | sample MGYA00242104_ERZ508997 | MGnify/ENA primary metagenome ERZ508997 (study PRJEB26280, sample SAMEA2338704) | human gut metagenome | biome: human gut; feature: human-associated habitat; material: faeces... | reverse complement strand
AAGCCATAATTTGTAGTCCAAAGACGCTGGAACTGCCTCTTCCGGCGGGCGCTTTGAAAATCCCTGCGGCCAGACGGGGCGGTTTGTCCAGCAATGTATTTCCTCTATTTTGCCGAGTATGCCTGCGTCGTACCATTCTTTTATTACGCGCCACCCGTCGTTTGTGTGGCCCTGGTTGCCCATCTGGGTGATAAGGCCGCTCTTTGCTGCTATTTCCCTGAGTTTGCGCGCCTCCCATACTGTGCGGACGAGGGGCTTTTGGCAGAATACGTGCTTGCCGGCTTTGAGCGCCCATGCGGCTATCGGAAAGTGCATGTGGTCGGGGGTGGAGATTGCAACGCCGTCGATTTCCTTGTCCATCTTGTCGAGCATGCGGCGGAAATCCCTAAATTTTGGCGCGTTGGGATATTCTTTTGCTCCTCCCGCAATTCTTGTGTCGTCAACGTCGCACAGCGCGCTAATTCTCGCCTCCGGGCATTTTTTTAGCGTGCTTATTGTAAGCGAACCTATGCCCCCGACTCCTATGAGGGCTATGTTCATTTTGCCGTTTATGCTCGTCTTTTCTGCTTTTGCCATAGACGGCAGAAACATCGCTCCTCCCATTAGTGCAGAGTTGAGAATAAATTGTCTCCTTGAAATTTTTACCTTCTTCATATTTAAAATTTTTTATTCTTTTTAGTGATAAGTCAAACGAATTTACAGTTTTTGCACAGGCAAAATATCTCCTTTGACGACACTTATCTTAGTAGATTCATTGCACCTTATTTTAGAAGAAAGAATCCGTTAGCAAATCAGATCTTCAAAATCCTTGAAATCCGCCTTAAATCCGCCCGGCAAACCTTTGCATATAACACCGACTGCGTCGTGCGAATGCAGGCTTTCAAGGTGTATGCATGCAATCTCAAAATCCTTTATGCGCTTGTCGGAGTTAAATCCGGCGTAAAGCAGGCGGGCGGCGTCTTCGATAAATTTTACATACGCGCCGTTTAGCTCCGCAAACGCTTGTTCGTCCTCTCGCCTGACCATTACCTGGGTTTCCGTATGCAGAGATTCTAAGCATATTGCGTGCATATCCTCTATTGAAACGTGCGCCGAGGGTTCTATCTCCGCCGATATGCGCGCCTTGCTCCTTTGCGAGTGCGGAACGCAATACACGTTGCGGGTGCGCCGCGCGTGCTCGCTAAGCTCCGAAGAGCAGGGGCATGCCGACGAATATACAAAGTCAAACACTATAAATTTCCTAAAAATATCCAGATCGTCCATCGTGCCTTCGTAGGAGCATTTGTAGTATTGCCATGCTTTTAGATTGCTCCTAAGACTCGTCTGCAATATCGGGTAGTTGAAATCGATTTTTATCCTCGCGCGCGATGTCTTTAACTGCTCTTTCATCTTGACGAGAATTTCTTCGAGAAGATCCGGCGTGAAAACCCTGTCCGCAAAAAGGTAAAACACCCTCATTATACGCGACATATTTATACCTTTTGAATCGGCTGCAAGCGATACTGTCGCCGTCACCGAAGCCTCGGCTTCGCGGATTCCGCAGTCTTTTGTCAGAAATTTTAGCGGCAACTTAAAATTGTGCATTCCCACCTGCATAATCGGCACATTTGCGCCGCTTATCGTGTTCTTGTCGGCGTTTTGCACGTCGGGGAGGCTTGACAGGTAGTCTTCGCGGACTTGAAAATTCTTTTCGTAACGGTGCACAGGGGAATTCTGGGCACCGACTGTCTCAGCCCCATTTTGAAATTGCGTCTCTTCTTTTGCGTCTTTCATCATTTATATAAAGCCTGTAATAATCGACTTTTTCCTTCGCGCGCGCAAGCTTTTTAAGATAATTTTCCCTCCGACGCCTTTGTCGCAATCGCCCTTATTGAAATCCATACAAGCCCACCGGATATTGCGGCAAATACAAGCCCGGGCATCGGAATTCCCACGGCCGCCATAAGCCCCAAGTCTATTATGCACGGGGGCGTTATCGCAATCAGCGCTATTTTTACGCACTTTAAATATCCGAGGCTCGGAAGCACCGCAATCGCGAGAGTCTTTCCCGCAAGCCCCATCGCGAGGCAATACGTCAAGTTCATCGCGCCGCTTACCACAAAAAATACGCACGGCAATATGATGTAAAGCATCGCGTTTTTCGTTGGAAATATTTCCGACAGCTTTATTGATTGCCCGCCCTGCAACAGAGTATCAAGCGGCACTGCCTGCTCAATATTGCCGCCGTAAAATGAAAATCTGTCTTTCTCGACCGAGAACACCAATCCCTTAACCTGGGCGGCATCGAGCCTTCCGGGGGTCGCTATTGCGAGCAGCTTGCCGCTTTTGGACTTAAATTCAACGGGCTTGCCATCCGGCGTTTTAACGCCGTCCGTCGATATCTCTACGCTCCCCATGCGCTCCGCGTTGGCGCCGATAAATCCGTCGTAAAATTCCGACACGGATTTTACGGACATTGCAGTTGTCGCCGCCGCGCATATTGCAGTCAGCGCAAAAAAATACGCCACCCCCTTCCACTTCCATTCAAACGCGGCCCGCTCATAGGCTTCGGGCGGCGCGAACGATTTTATCATCGCCTTAAAAATCTCCATGCTAAATCTTTTGTTTCTGCATTATTGCTTCAAAGCTTTCGGGCAGCTTCGCTGCCGCCGAAAACACAACTTTTTTCCCGGAAATTTCCGCTTCAAGCTCGGTGCAGGCGCAATGCAAAAAAAGCCTGTTTATTTTTGACATCGAGCGGATTTTCTTGTTTGCGGCAAAATTTCCGTAGGTTGCGTCCCCGAGTATCGGCATTCCGTGCTTTGCGCATTGTACGCGGAGCTGATGGGTAATGCCCGTCAGCGGCTCGAGCCTCACGAGACACACTCCGTAATTATTTTTATCGAATCCCTCGACAAAAAATTTAGTCTCGGCCTTCTTTATCGACGAGTCTGCCACCCTCACGAAAGAGTTGCGCACGTATCCGACAAGTTTGCGCTCGTAAAGAGTGTCGCGCCAAGTGCCCGCTCGCACAGGAGCGCGGCACACGCACAAGGCGACGTAATTTTTTGATACCTTGCGCTCTAAAAACGCCCTTTTTGCCGCCGCCGCAGCCTCCTGATTTGACGCGGCGAGAACTATTCCCGAAGTTGGCGAATCGAGCCGGTTTATGAGCCAAAGCCTATTCGCTTCTCCGTCCGCGCCTTCCCACGAATAATATTCGCCCTTGAAATTGTACGGCGCCCTCACCATTGGCGCCGATTTCCCCCCGTCGGGGTTCGGGTGCGTTGCTTTCCCAGCCTTTTTGGATATCGCAATCAGCCCGCTTTCGTCGCACGATGTTATCTCACAACCGTCGCCAAGCGGTATGGTTTTTGCAAAAATTTCAACGTCGTTCATCGGTAATGAAAGGTTATTCGCACGTCCTGGTTGCTGTCGCCCAATACTGAAATCATTTCGCGGGTCCATTCGCCGTAGGGGGCGGTCGTCAAAATCGACTGCTCGCACAATCCGCGCCCGGTATTTGTCGAGTTTGAGTACAGCACAGATATTGAAACGAGATTCCCACTCTTGTCGAGAGAGTATTCTATGACGACCATCGTATTTACCGCCGTGTTCAAATCGTATTGGGACCCGAGCAGATTCCACTGCCTTGAAATCGCCTCAATCATTCTCTGTTGGTAGGCGCCGAATTCGCTGAAGCGCGAGTCCACCGCAATAGTCCCCTGGTTGCTTGCCCGCGACCTATTGTCGGCTAGGGGCCCCGCAGGAATCCTCATGCTAAGGTATGGGCGCGGCTTGGGGGCGGGCAGGGACTCGTCGGTAGGCGGGGTGTCCGGCGCGGGCTGGGGTTGTTCTTGCGCGGGGATTCTCGACCCATTTTCGGCTGTCTCCGCGCCGTCGTCTGGCTTTCCGCCGCCGTACGCCGCGGATTTTTTAGGAGGAGCGGACGCGGTGTTTATTGTTTGCTCCCCGCCGCCGGAGGGGGCAAATTTTTCGTCTGCAAGGCTTGTGTCGTTCGGCTTGTCGGTTGGCAGGGCATTTTTTTCGCCTGAGGTTTCCGACTTTGGTAGGCCGTCTTTCTCGCCCTCCGCGCCGATTTTTGTTCCTTCCGACTGCGACGACTTTTCGGCGGAATCCGCGCCGGATTCCCCCTCGGCGCTTGAAACGGCCGGAACCGGCTTGGGGAACTCGGATACGCGGGAGGGCTGTTCGAGGGGTCTCTGGAGAGTTTGAAAGGGTTGTTGCGGATTGAGTATGTCTTCCGGAGAGCTCGTGCCTTCGACAATCTTTTTCCCGTCCTTTATCTCGCCTTCGACATACGGCATTTTCGACTTTGACGAAGGGTCGGGAATGATGTCGGAGGCGCGCTGGTCGGTAAATGAATCGGGCGCGTCGGGGGAGTCCGGCTTTTCAGTGTTGGCGAATGGATTCGCCTCGACAAATTCGGGCGGACGCTTCGATATTTCAGGCGGCAGGATTTCAAGCTTCAATTCGTCGCCTCCGCGCGTTGCAGTTTCGTATTCGGCAAATCGGTCGGGCGCTGCAAAGTAAACGAGCGCGTGCAGAAGCAGGGCGGCGGCTATCCCCGAAAGCGCGGCAATTTTGTCTTCCACCCTGCCGCTTTCGTATATGTCAACTTCTCTCGTATTGCCGGCCATTTATTTATGCCATTAAAACTCTTTGAGCATTTTTTTTACAAGTCCGCACGGAAGCCCCATGACATTGTCAAAATTCCCGTCTATTGCCTCTATTATCATAGAGCCGCATTCCTGCGCCGCATAGGCCCCGGCTTTGTCGAGAACATTTACGCTTTTTAAGTATTTTTCTATATCTTCCGCCGAAAGCTTTTTAAATTTAACCCTCGATTCCTCGGCGCATACCAAGACTTTTTCGCCGCCCTCCGCCGCGAGCGCTACTCCCGTAAAGACCGAGTGAGTCTTGCCCGAAAGTTCGGCGAGCATTCTTTTGGCGTCGTCAATCCCCGCGGGCTTGCCGTAGATTTCCCCTCCGAGGGCCACTATTGTGTCTGCGCCTAAAACTGTCGCTTCGGGGAATCTGGCGGAGACTTCGCGCGCCTTCGCAAGCGCGTTCCTGCGGACAATCCCCTCGGGATAGTCAGACGGGGAATTGTCCTCATCTGCCTTTGAAACCTCCACCGTAAACGGTATGCCAGCGCGCGCGAGCAGTTCGCTCCTCCGCGGCGAGGCCGAAGCGAGAATTATCTTGTTGTAATTTTTTCCGCCAATAATAGACATTGGAGAAATGATAATGAAAATCGCCGCACAAAAGGCAAAAGAAAAAAAAATTTTAGAAGCCCGCGAGCTCACATTTGAGGCGGGAAGAAAAATACTCGACTCCATAGACTGGACCGTCTACAAGGGGCAGCGCTGGGTTTTGCTCGGCGCAAACGGCGCCGGAAAGACCTCCTTACTTTCCACAATCTGCGCCTACAACACACCTTCATCGGGCGATATGTGGGTTGACGGGAAAAAATACTCTACTTGCAACTGGCAGAAAATGCGCGAAAAAATTGCGCTCGTGGGAAGCCAGGTTAAGCGTAGGATTAACCCCGACGAAAAAGTCCTCGAAGTAGTCGTAAGCGGCAAATTCGCGCAAATAAACTACTGGGGAAAAATCACGCGCCCGCTGATATTTGAGGCATACAAGAAAATGAAGGAGCTCGGGATAGGGAATCTCGTCGATGACCGTTGGGAGTACATATCGCAGGGCGAGCGGCAAAAAGCGCTCATTGCCCGCGCGCTAATGCTGAAGCCATCGGTTGTATTTCTCGACGAGCCGTGCACGGGCTTGGACCCGGTTGCGCGCGCTAAATTTGTGGAATTTTTAGACTCTCTTGCCGCCTCCCCAAAAATACCGGCTATCGTAATGGCTACCCACTATGTCGAGGAAATACCTCCGTCGTTTTCGCACGCTATAATTATAAAAGGCGGAAAGGTTCTTGTGTCGGGAGAAATCTCAAAGGTGCTTACGTCGAAAAATCTGAGCGAGGCCTATGGAGCCGAATGCGCGCTATCAAGGCGCAACGGAAGATATGAACTGCGCATAAAATCTCTGCACTAACCATCACAACCCATCAATGTCCAATACAAAAAATATGCAGAAGTACTCCATTTTTTGCGCTGTTCTGTTATCTGTGCAGCTATTTGCGCAGGCCGCACAGTTTCCCGGCCTCCCAAACAGGTTTTCCGAGGAAAATTTTAAGTTTGAAAAATTCGAGGATAATGCAAGCCCATACGCTGGGCCGCTGCCGCCGGCCCCGTCGGGGTGCGCAGATTTTGAAGTTGAACAGCCGGTTTTTCCGGAAAATTTTACGATAGTCAAGGCCGCAGACTTCGGCTTCTCCGAGGAAAACCAAGATTGCGCTGCCGCATTAAACGCCGCCATAGAGCACTGCAAAAAAATCGGAGCTTCAAAGCTTGAATTGCCGCAGGGCGTATTCAAATGCTTTGGCGCCGACGGAGTATTGCTCGATTCCCTCGAAAACTTTGTTTTAGACGGGAAGGGGGCTACCCTAATTTTTAGGAAAACCAAGGGCAACCCAAACTTCTCCATAACCAATTCCAAAAGGATAAAAATCTGCAACCTCAAAATGGATTGGGACTGGGAATCCGATCCGCTCGGGGCGTTTGTAAAAGTCGTGGGGAAGCATGTCGATAGAAATTCCGACAGCTTCATCGATGTAGAATTTGTAGGGTACGAAAAATATCCGCTCTACGGCAAGCCCATGCCCATAAAAGTTTTGTACCTTATGGACGAAAAATGCGAGGGAGTGTCCAACGAGCGCGGAGTTGCGTACTTCGGCACAGGCGACGGGCATTATGGGACTAAAAACGAATGGCTCTCTCCGAATAAAGCGCGAATTTATCCGGGGGTTGCACCTGTCGGTCTTCCGAGGCCGGAGGATTACCCAAACGAATATTCAAAAAGTAAAAACTTTTGGATATCAAGCCGCGCAATGGTCGGGAGAACTTACAGAATTATGCACCATTATTACGGCAAAAACGCCTTTTCCATGCGCGACAGCAAACATCTTACCTTTGAAAATATCGACGTCTATTCATGCCGCGGTATGGGGTTTATCGTTTCTTACGGAACGGAATACTGGCAGGCTTTAAACGTGGCTTTTGTACCTAAAAAAGGCTCCAACCGCCCGTGCTCGACTACTGCGGACGTCGTGCACTGCACGTCAAACGGCGGCTTCTGCAAATTTGTGAATTTCCGCGCTTCGTTAAACCAGGACGATATTTTCAATTTCCACGATAAGGCTGCCGTCGGCAAAAAAATCTCCACCGATAAAATCGCCCTTGTAAATATGGGCGGCGCGCGCTATATAAACGCGTGCGAGGGCGATAAAATGGAATTCTTCCTGCCGGACTATTCCCCTCTAAACTTTAAGGCAAAAGTTGTTTCAGTAGCCGCAAATACATTAAAATTTGATTCCGCGCTGCCGAACTTCGACAATTTTGTACTGCAAAAAAAATCGCATCGCACCCAAAACATTTTGCTAAAAAATTGCCTCTTTAAAAACTACGTCGGCAGGGGAATCGTGCAAACAAGCAATGTCACCATTGAAAATTGCACGTTTGAAAACGGCATAAACTCCCCGCTGAGATTTCAGCGCGCTTACTCGGCAAAAAATTGGGCTGAGGGATACGGCTGCAAAAATGTCGTTGTAAGAGGATGTAAATTTATAGATTCCGAACTCCGCCAGCCCCTCTATGAAATATTCCACGAGATTTTTGCGGGAAGCAGAAGGATTGACAAGTCTTCCGATTTCTTAAAGTCGGAGACCGCTTCGGATATTCTTGTGGAAAACTGCGACTTCAAAAATTTGACGGCTTCACCATTATTTTGCCTATACGCCCAAAATGTCGTTTTTAGAAACAATTCAATAGAACTCTCCCCGAAGGCAAAACCATACGTCGGTTGCCCAATCATAGAGCATTCCGACAATGTCGCATTCGTAAACAATAAATTTTATGTTGATACGGCGGCAAATCTCGGCGCGTATGTGGGAATCGACTCCAAAAACGCGATAATATCCGGAAATTCCGTTATCACGCAAAATTCGGAGATTGGCGCAAAACCGCAAAATTAAGTCGGACTATTTTATTTGCGCCGCGTCGAATCTTCCGCAATCCAGTTGCTCGCCCCTTGTGAGGAAGCGCGCTCATATAAAGCATACCTTTGCCGCGAAGCCCGCCGCGCCAAGCTAAAAAAATCGCCACATTGTGACTATTGCTTCTTGCGCTTGCGCTGCTATTCGGGCTTTGCCGGAGTATACGTTCCTTGCGATTGCGCGGCGGCGCTATCCGCCGCAAGTGCCTCTGCAAGCTTTTGCGCGGTATTGGGGAAGGGGGGATATATAAACGGTTCTATCGATACGGCTTTGCGCGCCTTCGCGTCTATGTCGATTACGCATGCGCATATTCGCGGATCGCCGTCGGCCATCAAAAATGCGCGCGGACGCCCGTCGATAAAGCGCTGCAAAATTACTTCCCACTTGCGCCCCAAGCACGAGGCCCACGGCCCGGTCATGCCGGCGTCGCTTAAAAATGCGAGCCCTTTGGGAAATATTCGCGCATCGTTCGTCGGTATATGTGTGTGTGTCCCAACAACTGCCTGCACTCTGCCGTCCAGATGCCATGCCATCGACACTTTTTCAGAGGTCGTTTCGGCGTGGAAATCGAGAAATATTGCGTCGCAAACGGGCTTTATCCTGTCAACCATTTCCGATGCCGCCGCAAAAGGGCAATTCGCCTTTATTTTCATCAGAGTCTGCCCCAAAAGCGAAAATATCCCGAGCTTCTCCCCGTTCTTTTCAAGTATCAAATATGTTCGGCCGGGATTGCTCGAAGGCAGATTTGCAGGCCGGCACACTCTTTCCAGTGAATCAATCTCGCCCTCAAAGCAGCGTTGGTCCCAAATATGGTCTCCGAGGGTTATGGCGTCGATGCCAGCCCTGAAAAGCTCCTCCGCCATATTCTTTGTTATGCCGTTGCCTCCGGCGGCGTTTTCGGCGTTGGCAATTGCAAAGTCAATCCCCAACGCCTCGCGTATGCGCGGCAAGTTCTCCGACAATATTCTTCTGCCGGGCTTGCCTACAATATCGCCTATGAAAAAAATCCTCATTTCCCGATAAGCCCGAGCTTTTGGGCAAGTTCGCGCATGTCGGAAACAGCGCCTTTCTCAGACAGCTCCGGCGGTATCTCAACAAGGATTCCCCTCGATTTATAGTAGTCGACAAGCGGGAAGGTCGTGGAGCGGAAAACTTCGAGGCGCTTCTTGACAGTCTCTGGCTTGTCGTCGTCTCTCGTGTAGAGCTTGCCGCCGCACTTGTCGCAAATGTTCTCTTTCTTGGGCGGATTGAATTCCTTATGGTAGGGGGTTTGGCAATCAGAGCATATCAGGCGCCCGGATATGCGGCGGATTATCTCGGCGTCCGGAACGTTCAAATATATGACGTACGCGATTTTTTCGCCGAGCTCTTCAAGAATCTTATCGAGCATTTCCGCCTGTGCTATTGTGCGGGGAAATCCGTCGAGTATGAACCCATTTGCCGTGTCCGGATTTTTAAGGCGGTCTTTCACCATGGCGGCGGTGACGTCGTCGGGCACTAATTCCCCCTTATTTATATACGACTTGGCCAGTTTGCCGAGTTCCGTATCCTGCTTTATATTGTATCTGAACAGGTCTCCAGTGGAAACTTGCACGATGCCCAAAACTTCGCAAAGCGCAACCGCGCGCGTTCCTTTGCCGCTTCCGGGCGCTCCAAGCATTATTAGATTGGCTTTTTTCATGGTATAAAATTTAAGCTGAAAATATTTGCAACAATGCTAAAAATCGGCAAGCATTTTTTGCCATGCAAGAATCCGACAAGATGAATCGCATTTGCGGCTTAAGCTACGACGGGAACGGCAAAGTTTTGCTATATCTCGATTCCGGCGGCCGGCGAACGCGCGAATACGCCGACTTCCAACCTTTCGCTTGGATAACTTCCGATGCGGCGCAGACGCCTTTTGAATCATCGCGCGAGCATCTTTCGGGCCCCAGTTGGGCCCCCCTAAACACAATTGTCAATTTTCCCGGAGACTCCGCCGCAAATTCTTTTATGAAGGCGCGCGACAAATCCTTGCCCGTAGAAAAATCCGCATGCTCAGAAAATCTTTTCCTCGCGCGAAACAATCTGCGCATGTTCGCCGGAATGGCTTTTGAGGAAATCAGAATAACGGAAATATACGCCTCAATTTCAGATTCCCCCGATACTCTCGGAAAAATTTACGCCGTGTCTCTCGGAGGATTCGGAGGATTTAAGATTTTAAAATCTGCGGATTTTTCGGACGCCAGCGAGCGCGCGCTAATCGAATCTCTCAATGCCGAAATTCTCGCGCGCGACCCCGACGTGCTTGCAGGTCACGGCATTTTCAGAAGAGACTTGGCTGCAATCAGCGCAAGGGCGAAAAAATTAAAAGTTAGACTCGAATGGGGCAGGGCGGGCGAAAGCGCAGTTTTTAAAAAAACGAGGCTCAAACTCGCCGAGCGCACATTTGGCTATTCGAGGTGCGACATTCCCGGAAGAACTGTCGCCGACACTTTTTTGCTTGTGCAGCTTTACGATTTGAGCGTACGCGATATGGCGTCTTATTCGCTGGGGTATTGCGTAAAGCACTTCGGAGTGCGCCAATCCGAGCTGAGGTTCGCCCCGCAAGAGGAAATAAAAGCTTTTTCGGAAGACTTCGGAAAGTTCGAAAATTTCGCGAGGGAAAGGCTTGTCGACATTGAAAAACTTATCGGCAGGCTTTTGCCAACATATGTCGCGCAGGTAGGAAACTTCCCGATGACATTGCAGGAATGCATGTCGCGCGGGAGTGGCGCTAAGGTCGAGAGCCTGTTTGTCGAAAAGTCCCTACCGGCAGGGGCGGCGCTGCCGCTGCCTTCCCGCAGCAAGTATTTTGAGGGGGCTTTGTCGGAAAGCTTTGCTTCGGGTATTTTTAAAAATGTTCTGCACTACGACGTGGCGTCTCTGTACCCGAGCATTATGTTGCTTCTTGGCAAATGCCCCAAAAACGACTATTTGAAGGTTTTTATACCGCTTCTAAGCTCCCTGCGCGAGTATAGGCTAAAATACAAAAAACTTTCCAAAACTGAAAAGAATCCCGCGCTCGCGCGCGAATTCGACGCGCGGCAAATGAGCTTTAAGATTTTAATAAACTCTTTCTACGGCTACTTGGGGCTCGACAACGCGACTTTTGCAGACGCTTCACTCGCAGAGGAAGTCACGGGAAAGGGCAGGGAGATTCTCGAAAAAATCATCGGCGCGTTTTCCTCCATTAAAGACTGCAAACTTCTCGAAGCCGACACGGACGGGCTGTATGTGCAAAGCGAAAAATATTTTGAAGCTCCACTCGAATTGCTTTCCATGGTCTTGCCGGTAGTTCCCAAGGGCATCGACCTCGAATTCGACGGCGCTTACGACGCCATGCTCTGCTACAAGGCTAAAAACTACGCCCTCTTAAAAGACGGCGCCGTAATTTTGAAAGGCTCGGGATTTAAAAACCGTTCAACAGAGCCTTTTTTGAGGGAGCTTACCGCAGAAATGGCTAAGGCTAAACTCTCCGGAAATATCGATATTTTGCGCGATAAAATTGAAGCCGCAAAAAAAAGTATCGCATCGGGGCAGGCGGACGTGGAGTCAATCTCCAAGAGCGAATATATAAATAAGCCCGTTTCGCAATATCTCGACGAGATTCAAAACGGCGGGGCGCGCAGGGCGCCTTTGGAGGCCGCCGCAATGCTCTCTCCTTATCCGGAAGTGGGCGACCGCATGTCGTACTACATAGCCCGCGGCGACGGCAAGCGCTCTCCTGACTGGAAGAACGCGAGGCCCTCCGCACTCTACGACCTCGAAAAACACCCCTACGATTCCGACTATTATTTGAGAAAAATAGACGATTGGCAAAAGCGATTTTCAGACCTTATAGATGGCGGGCAGCTCGAGCTCTTTTAGCCGCTTTGACCGATAATTCTTGATAAAAGCAACTCTTTTGAAATAATGGCTGCATAATGAAAATTTTAGACTACAAAAGCGCCGATTTCTGGCGCGAATTAAATTCCGCCTGCAAGCCGGATTCAGAAAATCCGCAAATTGCATCTGCCGTTGACTCCGTGATTTCAAAAGTGCGCGAGTCCGGCGATTCGGCGCTCGAAGAATTGACGCTTAAATTTGACGGAGTAAAAATCCCCGCAGCAGATTTGCGCGTAAAGCCCGACGAAATTAAAAAAGCCCTATCGCTTGTCTCGCCTGCCGATAAAAAGGCGATAAGGGAGGCGGTTGCTTGCGTAAAGGCGTACCACAAGCATACGTTCCCGAAAAATTGGCGCGCTAAAAATCCCCACGGCGCGACTGTCGGCGAAAACTTTTATCCGATTAACCGCGTCGGCATTTATATCCCCGGGGGCAAGGCGCCGCTCGTATCGACGGTTGTGATGACAACTACCCTCGCCAAACTCGCTGGCTGCCCCGAAATCTGCGTCTGCACTCCACCCGCCCGCGACGGAACTATAAACCCGCATATTCTTGCCGCGCTTTCAATCGTGGGCGTATCCGAAATTTACAAAGTTGGCGGAGCGCAGGCGATAGCCGCAATGGGGATAGGGACGCAGACGATTAAACCTGTCGATAAGCTCTTCGGACCCGGAAACGCCTTTGTCATAGAGGCTAAACGCAGGCTCTTTGGCTCAACGGGCGTAGATCTGCTACCGGGGCCGAGCGAAGTCCTCGTAATGGCGGACTCGTCCTCAAACCCGCGCTTTGTGGTGGCGGATTTGCTCTCGCAGGCGGAGCACGGAAGCGGAAGGGAAAAAATATTCCTCGTAAGCACGTCAAAAAAACTTGTGGAAAAAGTGAGGGAATCTCTCCCGGATGCGGCGGCAAAACTATCGAGAACACAGATGCTGATGAAAATAATTGCCGACGGATGCATAGCGATAATCGTCCCAAATCTCGACGCCGCATGCGAAGTCGCAAACTTCATATCGCCGGAGCACATGGAGCTAATGACGGATTCTCCCGAAAAGCTCGTCCCCAAAATCAAGACTGCGGGCGCGATACAGTATTGGGCGACTTCACCGCGGGGCCGAGCCATACCCTACCGACCGGGCGCACCGGCCGATTCTCGGGCGGATTGCAGCTTGTTGATTTTATGCGCCGAAGCTCCTATGTTAAATACGACAAAAAGTCGGTTCAAAAAGCTATGGGGGTTGTGGGCGCTTTCGCGTCTATGGAGGGACTCGACGCCCACGGTTCCAGCTTAACCCAACGCATTTGGTAATATGCCGGCTTCCGGAGATGCATCGTCTATAGCAAGTCTTCTTAGAAAAAACAAAAGGCTTGCGAGAGAATTGTCGAGAATGGATGCCGTATTTAACGCCATACATTCGGCTATTGTAGTATGCGACGATTCCGGAGAGATTCTCTTCGCAAACTCTTTTGCAGACAGTCTGCTCGGCTTAAATCCGTCCAGCGGCGGCGTGTGCATTTTTAAGCTGCTTCCGGGTATGGACGACGCGCTCGCATGCGCGGCAAAAGGCTCTTTCGCCTTGCGGGAGTTTGAAATATCGTATCCGGAGCGTAAGATGCTAAGCGCGCAAATTATCCCTTTCAACTTTGGCGAAGGCGGGACTTTCGCTCTGATTTTAAACGACATTACCCGCGAAAAACTCTCCACCGAGGAGCGCATAGAAAGCGAAAAGCTTTCGTCCCTCTTGAACCTTGCATCGGGAGTAGCGCACGAGATTGGCAACCCCTTAAATTCAATAAATATCCACTTGCAACTCGTTTTGCGCAGGCTCAAAAAAATGCAGGCGGGGGATAAGTCGGACGATATAATCGGGGCGATAAAAGAATCTGTAGAAATATGCGCTTCCGAAGTGTCGAGGCTCGACTCCATAATAGAAAATTTTCTAAAAGCCCTGCGCCCAATGCGCCCAAATATGGCCGACTGCGACCCGATAAAGCCCCTCGCGGAAACTTTGAAGCTTCTAAACGGAGAGCTTGAAAATCTCCGAATATCGGTGAATGTTGATATCGACGCGCTTCTGCCGACAGTTTACGCGGATTCCAATCTTCTAAAACAGCTGTATTTTAACATACTCCACAATGCAATGGAGGCAATGGACGGCGGCGGAAATATTTCTATTCGGGCTTCGGCAGACGACGATTTTGTAAAAATTTCCTTTGCCGATACGGGCTGCGGCATAGACGAGGAGGGAATGTCAAAGCTCTTTAAGCCGTACTACACGACAAAGACTGGTGGGCACGGGCTCGGAATGACAATAATACAGGCAATAGTGCGCGCCCACGGCGGAAAAATCGACGTTGAAAGCAAGCCAAATATCGGGACAACCGTCACTGTTGCGCTGCCGCGCACTTACCGCAGAATACGCCAGATAGACGCCTGAGAGACAACTTAAAATCGGTTTGAGTTTTTCTGAAAGGGGCTTTTTTGTTTTTTATGCGGAGCGCATTTTGAAGTGCTTAGCGCTGAAAACCTCAAAGTTTTTTACAGAGTTTTCTCTCGAAGTCAGATTTTGACACGCCGGTGATTCTCTCAAAAATCTCGTAGTCGAAATTCGGGAGATTAAGCGTTTGCTCTATCTCCTCAACGCTCGCGCGCTCGAATGCCTTCGGAGGATTGGGAAAGTTGAGCCATTTCGGAAGTTTTATATCGGATATTTCAACGTCAACGGGCTTGTTGAACATAAAGATTTTCGGAGGGATTGTATTGAAATAGCCAGAATTGCGGTTGCCGATATTCCATTTGCCCGAGTTGCGGTTGCCTACATTAAAACTGCCGCTGTTTGCAAATCCACGGTTGTAGTCGCCGCTGTTGTACGAGCCTTTGTTGAAATTTCCGGTGTTAGAGTGGCCAGTGTTGTCGCACCCGACATTACCGGAGCCGCAATTTCTGTCGCCTACATTGTCGATTCCCGAATTGCTGTCGCCCGTGTTAAAGTCGCCGCTGTTGAGAGAGCCTGTATTGCGGTTTCCCGTGTTAAAGTCTCCGCAATTCCAGTTGCCGGTATTATGCTTTCCAGTATTGCCTACGCCCGTGTTTGCAAAATTTTCCGAGTCTGAAAACTCGGCGGGAGGCAGGGTAGGAACAAGGTCCGCTGTGACATCTTTTAAAAGCCTTATGCGCGAGCAGCAAACCTGTTTTTCGACTCCCGCGCATTCCGCGCGGCTGACACCCTCAACTTCTACTTCGTAAATTTTCGCGCCTGGGACATACCACATGTTCCAGTATTTTGAGACATAGTATCCATCGGAAAAAAGTTTGTTTTCCGGAATCTCCGGAAGCCATTTCCCGGGGGTTCCATTCTCGGAGGGCAAATATGGAGAATAATCGAACCGCTTGGTGGGAGACTTGCCGTCATCGGAAATAACTTTGTAGTATTTTTCTTCCATTCATTGCAATTTTCAAAATAAGATAAGAGATGTCAAAACGCTTTTATTTTATTGAAATAATTTTTTTCCATATTATATAGATTTCTATGAATAAAGAGATTATTTCAGCTTTTATTTTTGCATTTTGCGCTGTCGTCTGCAATATAGTAAAGGCGGATACTGGGGCAGGGTGTGAAAATAAAACGGGGATATCCGCCGAAGATATGAAAACTCTAACCGACGGGATTGGCGGAAAAAATTTTGAAAGCGCCCGCCTTGCGTACGAAAACCTCGGATATGTATCGGGGCTTGTAGAGCTTGCCAAGAGAGATGAAAAAGCTAAAGAATACCTCGGGAAATTGGAGGAAAATCTCGCGAAACTGGCGTTAGAAAACGATAACTACGCCGTAATGCGCCTTGCGGAAATTGCCTACTTGAAAGGTGACGCCGAACTGTTTAAAAAATATGCGCGCAAGGGGCTTGCCGAATCCGCCGCCTATGCCGCGGGAATTTTCGGTAAAAATCCGAGCCTTGATGGGTTAAAAAAATTTAAGAAGTATAATAGTACGGTTGTATATAGAGATATGTTGAAGGCATATATGCGGTCGGGGAAAGATAAAGAGGCGGGGGATCTTTTGGATTCAGATTTATATTGCGAATTAAAAGATGGTTCTCCCGGCACTCTATTGTACGATTTTGGGAAAATGGGCAAGGAAACGCGGAGAAAATTAGTTTCGCTCCTAAAAAACCTAAAAAATAAAAATGTATCAACCTATGCGGCAATTTATGCGATTTCTCTGAGAGATAAAACTTTTGAAGCCGACGGTAAAAATGCTTTAAAGGAGTTGGAAAAATATCCTGAAGCGATGAGATTGCGCGAATTGTCAAGAATGTGCAATTTCTTGAATTTGAAAAATGAACGTTTAAAAATATTTGAAAGACTTTATGAGCTTGAAGCCTTATCCGCATACGACGAGTTAGATCTTGCCAAAAAATGGCTTGGAGTTCCTTCATTATACGGTGAATTGTCTTTTAAAGATTTTTCGTCAAACCCCAAGCGCAAAGAAATATTGAAAATATTTGAGGAGAAATACGCATCTCAACCAGATGACTTTTATTTAATATCGAATCTTGCGGGAATGTACAGAGCTCTCGGAATGGAGCAAAAACGAACGGAGTTTCTTGAAAAAACGATAAAAATTATTTCCAATCCGGGCACAGTAAAAACCCTTGCAGTTTCATTTGCTTTGGGAAGCGTCAATATCGATAAAAATACCCAAAAATTTGAAAAAATAATTGAGGGGTTGGGCAACTCGGAAAAAGCCGACGCCTATATTGAAATTGTGCATGGGCTATTAAACGGCAATTACTTTAAAATGGTTCCGGAGAAATTAAAAGAAGCCGTTTCTTACAACAAAAAAGCAATGGAATTGGGGAATTTTTCCAACTGCTATACAGTCTATTCCAAGCTTGGGGAAGAGGAATGGAATAGCCTGTTTTTAGAATATCCCGAAAATAAATATATAAAATTTTTAGAGGGAATGCACCTCGCGGAAAACGGCGACTGGGAAAAGGCGCGCAAGGTGTTTGAACGCTCCTCCGGCATGGGCTGCGTCTATGCGAAAGGGATTCTTATGGCGTGCGCATTCCAGGGAATAAACGAAAAAAAGGATAGGGCTAAAGCTGAAAAATTGCGCTCCGAGATTGAGTCGGCGTTTGAGAGCGAATGTATGGATAAAACGCATGTTGAAATCAAAATATCGAACAATATTGAGCATCTGTTTGCATTAGACAACGAGACGCAAAAGTATGTATATAGCATTGGCCGCGACAGTGAAGATAGGGGAGATTACTATCAGAATTCCATATATCATAAAATAAATTCCATAAAATACCGGGCGGACAGGGAAAAATATGTGGACGAATTATATCAAAAATGCGTCATAGAAAAAACAGGCATGAAAAATCTTACCTTTCTTATTAATCATTACGCATACAATAAAGATTACAAAAAGCTACTAAATTGCTCCAAGTTAGCACATGAACGGGAGAATCCGCTGGCCTTTTATTATCCCGCTATGCTGATGTTTGGCATTCCAAATGAAAAAGACGAAAAGTTGGCATTTGAAAAATTGAACGAACAACCTTACAACGATTTATATAAATTCCTTATTTCTTACGCTTACCGCTATGGAATAGGAACCGCAAAAAATATAAAAAAAGCCGACGAAATAATTTCAACAATTAGTGTCTGGACAAATTTCGATATGTCACTTTTAAGAGAAGTCGTGGACTTATCGGAGCATACGGAATATGTAATCAATTATCAATTGGGAAACAAAAACTTAAATGTCAATGAGCGTAACTATAAGATAAGAAGCCTTATTGGATTATATGAAGAATACGACGTTTCAAAACTCCCCAAGGCTTTAAAATTATACGAAGATTTTGCGAAAGAAAATCCGGCAGCATATAAAGAATTGGCGGCGCTATATAAAAATCCTTTTATTTGCGACCCTAAAAAAACTTTTGAATACAATCAAAAATATGCGCAATGCTACAAAAAATTGTATTCAATAGACGATATAAATTCAAACCTCGACATGGCTTTTGCCTATCTTCACGGCATTGGGGTGGAGAAGGGCGAAAAGAAAGCTTTTGAGATTTTTAAAAAATGCTCTGAAAAACCGTACCGCGACGGCTCGATGAAGGCGTTAGAGTGCATGGCATTCTGCCTTGAAAATGGAATAGGAACAGCAAAAGATACAGCTAAGGCAGATAAAATACGCGAAGATATTAAGCGCATGGTGTCATACAATATAAAGCCTATGTATTTCGACGCCGCTTTGTCCTTGAAAGATTTATATCAGAAAAATGCGCTCGGAAATTATCCCAATATGCGAAAATATTGGACAGAATTTTTTGCCAAAAATTCCCCCGAAGATATAAATTCAAAGCTCTGCAAGCTTTATGACTTGTACACATATGACAGAGAAAATGCCGACCCCAAAAAAGCTTTTGAAATTATAATGGAAATAGAAAAAAGCGGTTCCAAGTTAAGCGGGGAAATGGAACAAAGAAAAGCGATGTCACTTTATTACGGCATTGGCACGGAAAAAGATGAACAGAAAGGCATGGCGATTTTAGAGGAATTGCTGAAAAGAGGTTATTTTGGCGCTGCTGAATCTCTGGACTATATTCACAAAAAAAGCGGAGACAAAACAGAAATTCCGGAAATTTCCGAACTTTTCCGCGTTGCAAGCCCCGAAATACTTATCATAACCGCTAAGAGATATGTAAGCGGCTTAGCGTGTGCAAAAGATCTTGAGCACGCAAAATATCTTTTAAAACTTGCCGCAGACAAAAAATCAAAAGAAGCAAAAGAGTACTTTAACAATTTTGAAAAATTTGTACGGCAAAATTCTTAGCTTTCCTATTACAAGTTCAACGGGCTTACTTTCTTGTCGGCTTATATCTTTTTCGCGCCTAAAAAGTTCGCGCGAATAAAGCTGAGAAAAATGCACTAATTGAAAGTTTAGTTGACATATTTAAATTCGACAGAATTTTTCAGGCGCCGGAGAATTTAAAAAAAAGTTAATGCGGTTATTTAAATTGTACGGAAAAATTTCTATCGGCTTAGAGTTTTTTCATTTAATCTGAGAAAAATTTTTAATTTAAGGTAATTAAAGATTTCTCACTAAAAGATAATTTTACAACTGAATAAACATTATAAAGATAGGAAAAATATTAGAGATTTTTATTTGTCGCACAATGCGCATTATGTCCAATTGTAAAATATTGGAACACACTTTTTTTTATGATAATATTAAATCGGATTTAATAATTAAACATTTGTAATTGCCTTTTTTATTTATATTTTTCAAGAAGACGAAAAGCTTAAGCTCAAATTAAAAATGGAAAGAATCATTATATAACACTAGAGTCACCCGCAAAATATCTTCTTTCTTCCAAAAATGAGAATTTTTTAGATCGATTCTGGTCCTTTTCTAAAAAGATTTTCTCAAAAATCTCCTACTTGGAAAAATTTTTAGAATTTTTTTATATTTTCTAATTTTTTTATAACTAAAAAGTCAGAGAGAAAAATCTAATACTATTTATTGCGTCAATGAATTTGAAAAAAAATATTGCCCATTAAACACGCCGCCTTTTGCCTAATTAAATATTATCTTTGGTGGGCTTTGGCAATTTTCTGCCCTGCACTTTTTTTTTACTCCACAATTTTTTCTGTGCGTTGCAGAAAAAATATTTTCTATACTTAATTTAAATAAATATCTAAAAAAATTACAAAAGAGCTGATTTTACCTGCGCTTTCTTAGTAAATATTATGGTTAAAATTTAAAAAAAATATTTCCTAAATTCTTTCCCAAATAGTAGCGGCTTCGGCGATAGTTTTGCCGCCACACGAGAGATCATGCAATGCGCAATCGCAATATACGCGCGCAATGGAATCTACTGTATCTCCCATTTTTGCTTCGCGTTTAAATTTTATAGAATATCCGGTGAGCTTGCGCGATATTAAGAAATTGTCAGGCAGCGCTTCTACCGCCCTCGGTAGATATTTCACATTTGTTAGGTGCGAGTTAAAGTCTATATCGTCAAACCTAACTTTGCGCGATACTTTTTGGGTATATTCACCGTTTCTTGCAATAGAACACATCTCAAATATTTTGCAGTATCCTGAAAGCGCGCTCATATTTTCAATATCAAAGGCTTCGGAATATTCGGAAATTTTACAAGGTCTATGCGATGGAATTTCCGCAACAAGATAATCTGCTTCTCCGCGGGCAAAAGTTTCCCCCTTCTCGTCCTGTTGGATAAAGTTGACATACATTCTTGCGGCTGAAACGCCGCGAATCCAAACCTGGACTTTTACGCGTTCTCTCCAGAAAGGCATTTGCCCAGAAAAACGAGTTTCAGTACCTTGCTACGATAAAGGAACATATTTTTTTTCTAATAGTTCCTATGACATAACCTAGTAATGCACCGCTTAAAATAATGTATATAAACGACAGAAGTACAAGTAGTATCTCAATCGGTATATGATAATTGACATTTGCCTCGTGTAATCTCATGAATATAAGTCTTAACGGGTAAAAGAGAATGATCTGGTATAAGTATATAAGGTAGCCTTCCTTAGCATATATATGAACAATTTTATATATGAATTTGTTATGGCATAATGAGACACAAGCTTTTGAAATCTGTCCGCCAAAAATCAATAGGAAAAATACATTATATGAGAAAAATAGTAATGATGGTGGAAATTTATTAGATTGCATATCTATGTCATAGTCACAAAAAAACAAAAGAAATAAGATTATTAAAAGTGATATAGATGAATAAAAGAATTTAGTTTTTATTGAAATAGCAGATAGTATTTTTTTATGACAAATTCCTGCAAGAAAGAAAAAACCATAGCAAAAAATATAATATAAATAATTTGGGAGCCCATAGTATCTTGCTATAAATAATGCAAATAAGGTAAAAAAGAAAAAAACTTTAGGTGGTTTCGTAGCTGATAAATTAGCGGAGCTAATAATGATATGATTAAATAAATTTTAACAAACCAAATTGCACTTGAGGAAGGTGATGATAAGAGAAAAGAATCTATCCAATATTTTTTTGTATATACTTGATTAACATAATCAATAGAACTAAAAAAAGACAATACTATAAGCAGCAAGCTTATTAGAAGTACAAATATGTAGTATGGTATCAAAATTCTTTTCAGCCTATTCGCAAGATATTTTAGATATATTTTTTTAGAAGAGATTGAAAAGGCCCAACCAGAAACATAGAACACTATAGGCATTTCTATCAGAAACAATCCCTTTATGTATGGTGCTATAAATTCAATTCTCAACCAATAGATTAAATGGACCACAGAAAGTATATATATCATAAAAAATCCTCTGTAAATATCTAATCTATCATCTCTTAATTTACTCTCCATTCCCATAAGTGCTTGATACGCTTTAATAATTATATCTCTAAAGTCCGTAATATATTTATATTTAAAGTTAAAAAATATTAATTATCATATTTTTAATGCCGCTTTCCCTATATACAGATCTTTCACATTGCATCTCACACAATGTCCTAAAATAATCACAGTTGATCGTAAGACTTTCAATAATTAAATTTGGCTTTTCTCCGTTTAGGTAAATAGTATAAACCTAAATAGCATAAAATAGTTTACTTTAAATGTTGTAAAAGTAAAGTAATTTATATTTTTTACTTAAATAATATTAAAGGAAACATGAGCATGTTTTTATATAAAGAGTCAATTACTATATCTTCTGAATAAAGTGTAAAAATTAACCTGTAATCGGAACCGATTTCAGAACTCCTGACAGAATAAAATGCCTCGTATGCCGTATTAAGAGAATATGGAAGAAAGAGAAACGCGTTTTGTCCGAGTTGTCGATAAATAATGAAAAAAATTTTTATAAAAAAAGCTTGCCAAGCGAGGGGATAAAGGTAATGTGATGAGCTTATTATTAATGCAATGGACCGCTAGCTCAACGGTAGAGCAGTTGCCTTTTAAGCAATTGGTTCGGGGTTCAAATCCCCGGCGGTCTACGGCTTAAGAAAAAGGGTCAACACCAAAGTCAGTGGATTTTAATGAAAGACGCCGCATTGGACAAGGAC
>ENA-ORMS01001198-ORMS01001198.1-human-gut-metagenome-genome-assembly--contig:-NODE-1198-length-22122-cov-7.311415_pt1 | contig 22122 bp, 19 predicted proteins | sample MGYA00242104_ERZ508997 | MGnify/ENA primary metagenome ERZ508997 (study PRJEB26280, sample SAMEA2338704) | human gut metagenome | biome: human gut; feature: human-associated habitat; material: faeces... | reverse complement strand
GTGTAAAACATCTATTTTATATACTATTCTGTGGTCAGAAAGGAGGAAAACAATGGATCAGGTAAAAATTGGAAAGTTTCTTTCTGATGAAAGAAAGGCAAAAGGGTATACACAGAAACAATTATCTGAATTGTTGGGAATCAGTGATAAAACAATATCGAAATGGGAGTGTGGAAACGGCTTTCCGGAAGCATCGCTGCTGTTACCATTGTGTAATGAATTAGAAATAACAGTAAATGAACTTCTGACCGGAGAGAGAATTTCCCAGCAAAATTATAAGAAAAAAGCGGAGGAAAATATGGTGAATATGATTAGGGAAAAGGAAGAGAATAAGCAGAAAATATTATTAACAACAATGATTAGGTCAGTTTACAAGGAACTACACGCAGACCGTGAAACGGGCTGCTGACAACAAACGGCGCTATGCTCCCGGCTGGGTGCATAGCACCTGTTTGTTGCGGGGGTTTCCAAAGGGGGCAGCGCCCCATTTGGCACACGACTTTGCGGAGCAAAGTGTAGTGTGTTATACGCTCTGTCGGCGTTGCCCTGAAAATACCGTTGCCGCCGGGGAGGGCAAGGGCATTTGACGCGGCAGGAAAGCAGGGCTTTGTTTGGGGCTGGTAAGCCGGAAACAAAGGGCTGATTTCAGCAGCAGACAGGGCGTATTATGAAAGCCCCCGTCCCTCGTCCTCCGCCCCCGGCCTATGGGACAAAAAGTCCCAAAGCTCTGGACACCGTGACCAGATGTGTGGCCACACTCCGGGAAAAGTAGCAGGACGGCAGGAAACCGTCAAGGCTGAAATGAATGGGCTGACGCCCGGCCTTGACCGTTCCCCGCCGCCCCGCTGGATGGGTGGACAAGGTGGCCAATCCCTAAAAGTGTTTGGCCGCACTCGTTCATTTTGGGGCCTTTCTTCTCCCAAAATTGAAATGGGCGGGAAAGCCCTAAAATGGCTTTCCCGCCTTGATTACCCATTAGCAAAGACGGGCGAGACTGTCAACGGCGGCGCTGAAAGCGCCGTTCATCTTGACCGTTGACTGGCTCGCCTGGCTTTGCTACTGCCCGTAAGAGATGGAAAAACAAGATGGAAAACAAGGTTAAAAATGGTTGACAAGTCTATCGGATGTGTGTTATACTGTGCGACAGTTTGAGATTGGAAGGAGGCTTACGTGTGTTAATTTGTGTACGCTAATAAGCAATAAAAAGTAGAAGTACCTTTCCACATGATGGTGGGCTTTTTTTGCGTGCGTATGCAAAGGAACACGTAGGTTTGACACGAGCAGTCTTTGAACTGTATCGTGGTGTTTTTTCGTGCTTTGTTGTTATGCAGGCGTCTGCCCTCTCTGTGGGACAACGCCTGCTTTTTATTGCAGAAACAAAGGAACAATGCAATAAAAAAGGAGGTTCGCATTATGACCCAAAACAACAATTCATGGAGAAAAACTTATTTTACACTTCTTGCCGGACAAGCAATATCCTTTATTAGCAGCGGTATTTTGCAAATGGCCATTATCTTTTATTTGGTTGCGAAAACTAATTCTGCAATCATATTGACGGCGGCAACACTGATTGGATTTTTGCCGCAAGCCTGTTTAGGCCCGTTTGCAGGTGCTTTTGTTGACCGGCACAGCCGTAAAAGCGTAATGATTGGTGCGGATTTGATAATTGCCGCCGCTGGCGGTATTCTGGCGCTGGTGGCGTTTTACATGGAATTGCCCGTATGGTCTATTATGGTTGTCCTGTTAATCCGAAGTGCGGGAACTGCTTTTCATTCTCCAGCATTCAGCGCAGCAACACCTATGATTGTGCCAAAAGAGGAACTTACAAAATGCGCTGGTTACACGCAGACCATGCAAGCAGTAAGTGCGATTATCAGTCCAGCTGCCGCAGCGTTTTTATATGCTGTTTGGCCTCTTAATGCAATTATATTGTTAGATATTGTGGGTGCAATCCTTGCCTGTGTGACTGTTGCGATTTCGTCCATACCAACGCCTGAACTATGTCCAGAAACGAAAAGACAACAGTTTTTACAGGATATGAAAGAGGGGTATGTGGTATTAAAGCAAAACAGGGGCCTCTTTGCTCTGCTCTGGATTGGTGTAATTTATATGTTCTTTTATATGCCAATCAGTACGCTTTTTCCTCTCATCTGTATGTCATACTTCAAAGGAACACCGGCCCATGCCTCTGCCGCTGAAATTGCTTTTGCGGTTGGTATGCTGCTTGGCGGAGTCATTCTGAGCATTTGGGGCGGTTTTAAGAAACGGCGGTACACCATCGGTCTTTCCGTTCTCCTGATGGGCGTTAGCAATATGCTCTCCGGGCTTTTGCCGCCAGACGCATTTCTTGTCTTTGTTGTGTGCTGTACTGTTATGGGAATTTCCGCTCCATTTTACGGTGTGCAAAATGCGATTTTTCAAGAAACGGTCAAACCAGAATATCTGGGGAGAGTTTTTTCTCTACTGACAAGCGCCGCTTCCCTCGCCATGCCGTTTGGCCTTGTCATTTCCGGGCCTCTGGCGGAGCGGCTGGGAGTTGAGAAATGGTTTGTCATTTGCGGAATTGGCATTATCATCGTTGCGCTTGCCGTATTTTTACTACCCGGTTTGAGAGAGATTGACAATACGCAATAATCAACTGCACCTTTTTCTATTACTAAACAAAATGCCTGGATGGTGGTTCTGAAAAACCAGAACCGCCGTTCAGGCATTTTTTATCTTCGTCCTCTCTGCGGTTTTGGATTCTTCAGCAAGTCGGATTTTTCCGCAATCTTTTTCAGCCACTTCCGTTCTTCTACTGACAGCTTCCTAAAATTCAGCTTGAGCCGTTTGCAGATAAACGCCAAGTACGCTTGTTCCGTGTCGCTGTCCTGGCTGACGATTTCACCAGCAGTTTCCAGCATTTCTTTTAGCGGGTTATCCTCTGGGACGCTGAAAAAATCGTCCTTGTGTGTTTCCCGCAGAGCAAGGGCAATCCCGTTTATGTCCCGTTGTATCACATAGCGGCAAAACTCGTCCTCATCAATATGGGCGGTGATAAGCTGTCTTAACTGCGTATCACTCATGCCAGGATTATGCTTTTTTATAACAGTTGCGCTCATCGTGTCCACTATGGCGTTTGCACCCTGCGCCTGTTTCAGTGCCGTTCCGTTCACATAGATTTCAAGGTCAGCCATCAGCCGGGGGAAATCCGGGTGCGCCGCCAGCTCACACAGCAGGGTATTGTCTATCCTCCCGCTTTTCAGCAGGTCAATCATTTCATCACTCAAACGCAGGTCTGCAAGATCGGCGTTTGGGTGATTTTTCATTTCAGACAGCCCCAGCAGATAATCAGCGGTCACACCGTAAAACTTCGCCAGCCGGATAAGGGCATAGTGGCTGATGTCCTTGAAGTCTTCCGTTTCGTAACTGCCCAGCGCAGACTTGGAAAGCCCGGTCTGCTCCGCAAGCTGCCCCAGCGTCAAGCCACGCTCCACACGTAGGTCTTTTAATCGCTCTTGTATGGATAAAGACATATTCACCCTCCTTGCTAGCTCAACGAAAGAGAAGCCGTTATGCTATGTACTATGCTCATAGCATAACGGCATAGGCATTTACAGTTTTATTTTACCATTTGCTACATCTTCACGAAATTTATCAACAAGCTTCGCTGTCAGCTTGGATTTACCGTAGTGTTCAAGTACAAAAGTACGATAACTTTTTCCATCTACAAGCACATCACTTTTTCTGGTCAACAACCAATTTCCGTTACCTCCTCCCTGTTCTCTAATATTCCAGTCTTTCCCATATCTTTTATAGATTTCATCTTTTTTACCTTGAACAGACATTGATTCGCTTGGAATATAAACAATTTGCATAATAGCTCCTCCTTTATTTTGTGCAAGAAGACCAGAAACCTGAATTTGTCTTTTATCTTTTTTTGATTATATCACAAATCCGAGAGCGTGGAAATAGGGAGTTTTTCAGGCTGATTTCCTACCTCTTGGATATACGGCACAGGCGGTCAAAAAGGTGTAGACTTGGGATAGTTCATCGATGGACAAGCACCTTGGAAACAGAACACGCCAAAGAAAACGGAGGGACGCATGAGCAAAAGACCCTATCAACACCTGCCGCCGCTGGAACACAGGCCGGACGGCTCCCCCTACCGCATAACCCCGCCCCAGAAGAGACGAGCCAGCGGCCTGATACGCCGGGAGTGCTGCAACTGCGAGGACGGAAACTGCCTTGCGCTGGACGATGGCGACACCTGCGCCTGTCCGCAGATGATTTCGTTCTCCGTCTGCTGCAAGTGGTTCCGCTGGGCGGTCTTGCCGCTGGACAGGACGCTGGAAGCGGAGATTTACCGGGACAGGGACTTGAAACGCTGTGCGGAGTGCGGCGGTGTGTTCGTCCCGAAGTCCAACCGGGGCAAATACTGCCCGGACTGCGCCGCCAGAGTTCACAGGCGGCAGAAAACAGAAAGTGAACGGAAAAGGAGGTCTGCTGTGGACAGTTAGGAGCGAAAAAAGCCTTGATTTATCAGGCTCCGCAAGCCCCAAACCGGGGCAGGTGGTATAAAGTATCGCCCGCCCCGGAAAACGGGCTTCTAACCGTCCACAAAACGCACTATGACAAATACCATCTATATCCATCAGCCGGAAAAGGCGTTCAGCTTCACCCGGCTCCCGAATTTTCTCTTTGAAGCCCCCACATTCAAGCCCCTGTCCAACGAGGCAAAGGTTCTGTACGCCTTTATCCTGCGCCGGACAGAGTTATCCCGCAAGAATGGGTGGGCGGATGACTGCGGACGGATTTTCCTGTATTACCCTATCTGTGAGGTGGTTGACCTGCTCCACTGTGGGCGGCAGAAAGCGGTGAACACCCTGCGGGAACTGCAATACGCCGGACTGGTGGAGATCCAGAAGCAGGGCTGTGGAAAACCCAACCGCATTTTCCCAAAATCCTATGAAGCGGTTCCAAACACCGACTTCAAGAAATCCCGTTCTGGTACGCCGGAGGACTGAAAACCGTACCCATGAAGTACGGAAACCGCCCCCTTGAAGTACGAAAACCGGACGGTATATAGAAATACAAAGATTAAAATGATTGATTTATATCCATTCCATTCCTATCGTATCAGAGATAATTCCGGCGGGATTTTCCCTGTGGAAAACCCCGGATAGGAAAGGAATGGGGAAAGGAGCAGAATGGCACAACACGCAATTTTGCGGTTTGAGAAGCACAAGGGCAACCCGGCAAGGCCGCTGGAAGCCCATCACGAAAGACAGAAAGAACAATACGCCAGCAACCCCGACATTGACACAAGCCGGAGCAAATACAACTTCCATATCGTCAAGCCGGAGGGACGCTATTACCACTTCATTCAGAGCCGTATCGAGCAGGCCGGATGCCGGACGAGGAAAGACAGCACACGGTTTGTCGATACACTGGTAACTGCCAGCCCGGAGTTTTTCAAGGGGAAATCCCCAAAGGAGATACAGGCGTTTTTCCAGAGGGCGGCGGCTTTCCTCATTGGCCGGGTAGGACGGGAAAATATCGTGTCGGCGGTGGTACACATGGACGAGAAAACGCCCCACCTGCATTTGACCTTTGTTCCGCTGACAAAGGACAACCGCCTGTGTGCAAAGGAGATTATCGGCAACCGGGCAAACCTGACGAAGTGGCAGGACGATTTTCACGCCTATATGGTGGAGAAATATCCTGACTTGGAGCGTGGGGAAAGTGCCAGCAAGACAGGCCGGAAGCATATCCCCACCCGGCTTTTCAAACAGGCGGTTTCCCTCTCCAAACAGGCCAGAGCCATTGAAGCCGCCCTTGACGGCATTAACCCGCTGAACGCCGGAAAGAAAAAAGAGGAAGCCCTCTCCATGCTGAAAAAGTGGTTCCCGCAGATGGAGAACTTCTCCGGGCAGTTGAAAAAGTACAAGGTCACAATCAATGACCTGCTGGCGGAGAATGAGAAGTTGGAAGCAAGGGCAAAGGCCAGCGAAAAAGGAAAGATGAAAGATACGATGGAACGGGCAAAGCTGAAAAGCGAACTGGACAATTTACAGCGGCTGGTTGACCGTATCCCGCCGGATATACTGGCGGAACTGAAACGTCAGCAGCGGCACACGGTAAAGGAAAGGTGATAGATATAAGCAGAAATTTTCGCCGCCCCTGTGCGGCATTGTACCTTGAAAACTGAATATGGAGGACACTGGATGGCAAAAAGCGAAAGCGATATTTTTACACCCCGGACAGGGCAGGTCATACAAGCAGAGAACGGCACGCAGTATTTTGTATGTGGGAACAACCGTATAAAAATCTCCGAACACTTCGCCGCAGGCGGGAAGCCCCTCGGTGATCTGATTGTAGATGTGGTGCGGCATACCGCAGAAAAAGCCGCTTCAACCTGATAGCCCATCATTGATAACACGCCCACGCTTATGATATAATTGCCATAGAGCAAAAGTATTGTAAGCGTGGGTTGTTTCTTTAGAAGGAGGATTTTTAACGGTGAAACAACCTTACAATACTACGATTTACAACACGGCGCTTTATATGAGATTGAGCCGGGACGATGAACTGCAAGGAGAAAGCGGGAGTATTCAGACACAACGCATGATGCTCCGGCAATATGCCGCCGAGCATGGCCTGAATGTCATAGATGAATATATCGACGATGGATGGTCTGGAACGAACTTTGACAGGCCGGATTTTCAGAGAATGATTGATGACATTGAGGACGGGAAAATCAACTGCGTTGTTACGAAGGATTTATCCCGCTTAGGCAGAAACTACATTCTGACCGGCCAGTACACGGAAATCTACTTTCCCAGCAAAGGCGTCCGCTATATCGCTGTCAATGACAATGTGGACACCATCAACGGAGAGAATGAGCTTGCCCCATTCCTCAACATTCTGAATGAAATGCACGCCCGCCAGACCAGCAAAAAGGTAAAGGCGGCCATGCGGACACGGTTCGCAAATGGCGCACACTATGGAGCCTATGCTCCGCTTGGCTATGTCAAAGACCCAGATAAGAAAGGCCATCTTCTGATTGACCTGGAAACAAGGTGGATTATCGAAAAGATTTTTGACCTTGCCGTTCATGGCCGGGGAGCCGCCAGCATTACACGGATTTTGGTCGAAGAAAAAGTGCCTACTCCCGGCTGGCTAAATTTCCAGAGATACGGCACTTTCGCAAATATCTATGCCGGAGCGCCGGAGGAAAAAGCCTATGCGTGGACGATAGCGCAGGTAAAAAGTATTCTGAAAGAGGAAACCTATATCGGACACAGCGTCCACAATAAGCAGACCAACATTTCATTCAAAAACAAGAAGAAAGTACGCAAGCCAAAAGAGGAATGGTATCGTGTGGAGAACACCCACGAAGCGATTATTTCCGAAGATGTGTTCCGTCAAGTACAGGAGCAGATTTGCAACAGGCGCAGACGGCAGAAGAACGGCACAACGCAGATATTTTCCGGGCTGGTAAAATGTGCGGACTGCGGCTGGTCGCTGGCCTATGGTGTGAACAGCCAGAACAAAAATCCCTATGCCCACTACCATTGTAGCAAGTACGGGCAAGGATTGCACCAGTGTTCCATGCACTATATCCGCTATGATGTGCTTTATGCCTATGTCCTTTCCCGTCTGCAATACTGGTCTGTGCTGGCACAGCAGGATGGGGACAAACTTCTGAAACGGCTACTTAACGCCAGCGACAAGGAACGCAATACCGCAAGGAAGCGGCAGACAGCCGAATTGAAAAAGGCGGAAAAGCGCAAAGCAGAAGTAGACACTCTGTTTGCAAAAATGTATGAGGACTGGTCTGCCGGACGCATTACAGAATACAATTTCAATATGCTGTCCGAAAAGTATCAGGGCGAACAGCGAGAATTGGACGCAAAAATTGAACGGCTTCACGAAGCGATGGAGGCCGCCGCCCAGACAGCGGTTGACGCTGAAAAGTGGATAGGTCTGATGAAACGGTATGTCAATCCCACAGAATTGACGGCTGAACTTCTGAATACGCTGATTGAAAAAATCGTTGTCCATGAAGCGGTCAAAGGTGAGGACGGAAGCCGGGAACAGGAGGTAGAAATCTTCTACCGCTTTATCGGCAAAATCGAATGACACATCTTGAAATATCCAACAATATCTTTAACTAAGGGAAACGGGCGCATCCATACCGGAGCTTGATAAAATTTTGCAGCTTGGAGAATTGTTTGGGGTCAGCACTGATTTTTTGTTAAAGGATGACAGGGAGGATTTTCCTATTATAAATGGGGACGAAGGAGAGCAGAGGCGGGATGGAGCAGGAATGTGGGAAAGGGAACAGAAGCTGCGCCAGGTGACCTTGGAGGAGGCTGATACCTATATGAAGCTGATCCGGAAGGCAGCTTATCGGATTGCAGCCGGCGTCAGCGCCTGTATTCTGGCTCCCATTCCACTGATCGTGCTTGGTGGCATGGCGGAGTACGGGAAAACTGCAATGTCTGAGGATGCAGCAGGTGGAATTGGCATGATCATCCTTCTTTTGATCGTGGCGACAGCGGCAGCAGAGTTTATCAGTGATGGAATGAAAATAGAAAAGTTTTCTTTTCTGGAGAAGGAGCCTTTGAGCCTGCAGTATGGAATTACAGGGATCGCAGAGCAAAAGAAGGAACAGTTTGCGCCTGTCAAAAGAAACTGCATAGTGATAGGAGTGATGCTCTGCATTTTAGGATTATTGCCCCTCCTTGGAACGGAAGTGGCAGGAGCCTCTGAGTTTGTCCAGGTTCTTTGCGTGGGAGTTCTTCTTGCAATGATCTCCATGGGAACCTTTTTGTTTGTAGCCTCCGGAATGATCGGGGAAAGCTACGACAAGCTGCTCGAGGAAGGGGATTACACAAGGGAAAAGAAACAGGCGAAAAAAAGGACAGAACCTATTACAGCAATTTACTGGTGCCTTGTTGTGGCAGCTTACCTGGTAGTGAGCTTTCTGACAAGACGCTGGGATCTGTCCTGGATCATTTTTGCGGCAGCAGGCCTGGTGTACGCAGCTTTGTGCGGCGTAATGTCCCTGTTTGAAAAGTAATAAGTACCGGCTAGCGGTTTAAAAAGAGAAGGCCGACCAGACAAAATACAACGCCCACAACTTTGTGGATGCTGATGGATTCATGATATAACAGGGCACCCACAAAGAGCAGGGCAATGGAGAGAAATGCGCTCTGAACGATAGAAGCCGTGCTCACCTGCCAGCCGTTCTTGTAGGCATAAATAAAGCCAACCTCCAGTCCGACTACGGAAATTCCAAGAAAGATCAAGATTCCCCTTTTTGAAAGCAATCTTAAACAGCTTTTTGATTACCTGTAGTTATACCGTGGTTACCATTTTATCGGCATCCATGGCGGCATTTGCATTTACTAAAATACAGTTTCCTTATGCCAATGCCATATTCAAGTTATATCTGGCATCCATGATGATTCCTACACAGGTAACCATGATTCCTTTGTTTGTTGTCATGAATAATCTTGGACTGATTAATACCTATCCCAGTGTAATTCTTCCATCCTTGTTCCGGGCATTTGCGGTCTTTATGCTGGTACAGCAGATGCGAGGAATTCCTAATGATTATATGGATGCAGCTGAACTGGATGGAGCCGGTCTGTTCCGGATCTACCGAACAGTTATCTTACCACTGACCAAATCGGCAATTGCAACATTGACCATCACAACCTTCATGGAAAGCTGGAACGATTATTTATGGCCTCTTTTAATGCTGACGGATAAAAATAAAATGACGCTGACATTGGCATTAAACAACTTGAACGGGCAGTATGGAACAGAGTATAATATTCTAATGGCAGGCAGCCTGCTTTCTATGATACCGATTATTATAATTTATACTCTTGCACAAAAATACTTTAAGGAAGGATTAATGGCCGGCGGAGTGAAAGGCTAGTCAGGACAGGAACAATGGTAAGGAAATATATCTTTGGAGAACCGATTGAGACGGATGCTGTGGTAAAGGGGATTGCACCCTCGACGTGGAGCGATGGCGTTTTTCAGAAAAAGGAAGATGGTTTTCATTATTCTTTGAAAGAGGATGAAATCGTGTATGGACTGGGAGAAAATGTGCGTGGCACCAATAAGAGGGGCTGGCGTTATATCAGCAACTGCACCGATAATCCGAATCACTGCGAGAATACTAATTCACTGTATGGAGCACATAACTTTATTATGGTGGGTGACGGAGTGCGTGAAACTTATGGCTTCTTTGTGGACACGCCGGGTAAGGTGACCTTCGATATTGGTTACACCGACATTGATGACCTTAGCATTTCCATGGAAGAGGAGAACTGTAAAATTTATCTGATTGAAGCTCCGTCCTACAGGGATGTGGTGCAGGAGTTCCGTGAGCTGATCGGAAGAAGTTATATTGCACCCCGATGGGCATTTGGCTATGGACAAAGCCGGTGGAGCTATGATACGGCAGATGAAGTATGCGAGGTGGCAGCCGAATATAAAAAACATAATATTCCCATAGACAGTATTTATCTGGATATTGATTATATGGAGCGATATAAGGACTTCACGATCAACCGGGACAGCTTCGCCGATTTCGAAGAGCTTGTCGAGGAGATGAAGAAGGAGAAGATACACCTTGTTCCTATTATTGATGGTGGCGTGAAAAAAGAAGATGGTTATGATGTCTACGAAGAAGGTAAGGCGAACGGATACTTTTGCAAGGACGGAAACGGAGAAGATTTCATTATCGGGGTATGGCCCGGTAAATGCTGTTTCCCGGATATGCTCGATGATAAAGCAAGACAATGGTTTGGCGACAAGTACCGGTTTCTGATTGACAAGGGAATTGACGGCTTCTGGAATGATATGAATGAACCGGCAATCTTTTATTCCGAAAAGCGTCTGAAAAAGGTCTTTGAGAAAATGGAAGACTATAAGAAGATGAATCTTGACGTGAATACCTTTTTTGAAATGACCGGAATGATTGGAAGTATCTGTAACAATCCGGAGGATTATGCTTCGTTTTATCATAATTATAAAGGAAAGCGTTACCGTCACGATCAGGTACATAACCTGTTTGGCTATTATATGACGAGATCTGCTTCCGAGGCGTTTGAGCGTTATGTGCCGGAAAAGAGAATTCTGTTATTCTCCAGGGCGTCTTATATCGGAATGCACCGGTTTGGAGGAATCTGGCAGGGAGACAATGCTTCCAGGTGGTCTCATTTGAAAATGAATGTGAAAATGATGCCCTCCTTAAATATGTGCGGTTTCCTGTATACCGGAGCAGATGTCGGTGGATTCGGGGCAGATGCAACTGAAGATCTGGTATTACGGTGGCTGGAATTTGCAGTGTTTACGCCATTGCTCAGGAATCATTCGGCAAGAGGAACCAGGAGACAGGAGGTATACTGTTTCTCCCATGTGGAGAAATTTGCGGATGTGATCGGCGTGCGGTATCAGATTCTTCCTTATATTTATAGTGAATATATGAAGGCAGCATTGCGGAATACGATGATGTTTAATCCACTGGCGTTTCTTTATGGTGAGGATGCATTGGCAAGACAGGTGGAGGATCAGCTTTTTATCGGCGAAAATGTCATGGTGGCACCGGTCTGCGAGCAGAATGTATCAGGAAGAGTCGTATATTTCCCGGAAAGAATGAAGCAGCTTGTTTTTAAAAATGGTGTTGTGGAAGAAGGAAAAGTATACGAAAAAGGCTTTTCCTATGTGGAAATGCCAATGGGAACCGTGCATGTTTTCTTAAAGGAAGAATACCTGTTCCCGGTGGCAAAAGGCGGAAAGTGTGTCGAAGATGTTGATTTTGAAGATTTGGCGATCTATTCTTTTGGAGAAGAGATAAAACCGTACGAGTATTATCTGGATGATGGTGAGACGAAAGACTTTACAATCGAATCCCATATCCGTATGTTAAGCTGCTAAAACCCCGAAGGCTGGCAGCAGGTTTTGTCAGCGGAAGGGAGTTAAAGCAATGAGTGAAAACACTGAATTTATTTCAGGCGAGCTCTCCCTTACACATCTTGGAGAGTTTCAGGGTGTTGAGCTTTTGGTGGAAAAGAACTTCATCAGTGTCAATTATCTGGTGCTTCGTGGTAAGACAGACCATAAGAGCCGATAGAGTTTGAGGGGTACTACTTGAGGGTGGTATCCCTTTTTTGAGTATTACATTACTAAAATCTATGCAATGCACAGAAATAAGGAGTCTTCTGAATAATTATTTTATGTTTACTTTGGCAATTAAGCAAAATAAATGTGGGTGAGAGTTTTTGGGATTTTTTGTACCTAAGTATATATAGGATCTTAGAAAATGCATTACAGTAAGGGGAGGATAGCGCAGAATGAGAAAAAAGAAGCGTGGAAAGTTACGATTTACAATTTATTGCATATTGCTGAGTATAAGTATGCTCTTAACATTATTATCGGTGCCGGCATTGGCGGCAGAGCCGGTTGAAACAGGAGCGGGATACGAGCAGGAACAAGAACAGATGCAGGAACAGGGGCAGATGCAGGAACAAGAGCAGATGCAGGAACAAGAACAGGAGCAAGAGCAGCCCCAGGAGCAGGGGCAGACGCAGCAGCAGGAGGAAGGACAGGCGCATGAATATACTGAGACCTGTGATACGCTGACAAAAAACTGCGTTCATGAGCACACATCAGAATGCTATCCGCAGACCACCGGAACCGGTACGGTGTCCGGAAATGATGCAATGGAATCCGAAGAAGCCCAGCCGACAGCATGTACTCATGTATGCAGCGAAGAAAGCTCCGGCATAAATGTTGAAAATACGTTGAGAGCAAATGGACTGCCAATTGTTATGGCTCCCAATAACCGTGGAGATGTGGAATTGAAGCAGGATACTATTGGGAATTATAGAGTGCAATCTCCCGGCGGCGATTCTTTTTATAGGCTTCCGTCTGGAAATTACCGTCTGGGAGAGGATATAACGCTGGATAAAAGGCTTGTAATTGGGAAAGTAGAAACTTCTTACACTGTTTCATTGGATTTGAATGGTCATAAGCTGGAGATGGGCGACGACAATACAATATCACTGCTGGATTCAAGTGAACTGAACATAAAAAATGCAAGTCAGCAGGAAGGGGAAATCATTAATGGATCGAAGAGAGGGATTCGAATTAATTTGGGTGCAAAACTCAGGGTTTATGGAGGAACGATAGATTCCATCATCACGTATTTTGATAATGCTGAATTCTATCTGTATGGAGGAACAATTAAAGGTAATATTGAATTTCCTGTGCTTCCATACGCTATTCCAAATGCAGTATTATATGCAAATGGAGGAATTGTGGAAGGAAAACTGCTAATATATACACGTCAAAATGATAAGCTGACGATACGTACTGAGAAATCTGCTGCTTCAATGACAACTTTCAAGGGATTCGTGATGAACTGTAAGATAGAAGGCGGTATATTTAGCGGCGCCGTGGATGGGAGTTGTCAAATCGAGGACAGCGCAAAGGTTACGGTCGATTTTGATACAAAAGGAGGCGGATCAATTCCTCAACAGGAAGTTCTTCGTGGACAGAAAGCGCAGGATCCCGGAGCTCCTGTGCAGGACGGTTATGAATTTGAAGGCTGGTATGTGTCTGGAAATCCAAATCTTAAGTGGGATTTCAGTGATAGTGTTACAGATAATCTGAAGCTTGAGGCTCATTGGAATAAAGTTTATCAGGTGACAATGCAAACAAATGGAGGAACGATTGCACCTGGTAAGGAGATTAAAAGCTATACCGGGGGGACATCATTACCTCTGCCGGGAGCTGGTGACATCACCCGCGGAGGCTATACTTTTGCAGGCTGGTTTGAGGACAGCGTCTTCTCCGGCTCTCCTGTTACGGAAATCAGCATCACTGACACAGGAGATAAGACCTTCTATGCGAAGTGGTCAGCCAAAACTTATATCGTGAAGCTGGAAACAAATGGAGGCAAGATTGCAGACGGCAAAGATGTAACCGACTATACCTGTGGCACGGGTGCGGCTCTGCCGGGAGGAGGTGACATCACCCGCGAAGGCTATACCCTTGAAGGCTGGTATGAGGACAGCGTCTTCTCCGGCTCTCCTGTTACGGAAATCAGCAGTACCGATACAGGAGATAAGACTTTTTATGCGAAATGGAAGCAAAATACAGTGCCGGTAACCCCGGCTCAAACAGAACATAATGACGCAAACCATGATAATACAAACCATGACAATTCAGGTGATACGAAGGAAAGCAGTGGCACAGCTCCGGTGAGCTATCCTGCCCTGACCTTTGATACCTGTGGTGGAAGCAGTATCAAAGCAGTTCGCGCATGGAAAGGACATATGATTAATCTTTCCGGCTACCGGCCAACCCGTGAAGGTTATGAATTTAGCGGCTGGTATGCGGATCGGAATCTGACACAGCCCATTACGGAAATCCGGCTTGATGGAAACAGGACGGTTTATGCAGGCTGGATCAAGCAGGCAGAGCAGACCGGTGAAAATTCCAAACCGAAGGCAGCTCCGGCACAGCTTATAGCAGGCGATAACGCAAAGACCATAAGGAAAGACAACGGAAAGTCTCTTATCGGAGCTTACGAACCGGGTTCATCGGACACACCAGAGCATATGGAGGATCAGGGTACAGAAGACCAAACTGTGGAAGATCAAGTCATGGAGGATCAAACCACAGGCGATCAAAGAACGGAGGATGCCGGGGATAATCAGAAATCAACAGCGGAGAATAATCCCGCAGACAATAACCCCACGGACAATGACTTAAAGCCGGATGACGGTGCGAATCTGCCGTCAGAGAACAGCTCCCACAGTGGCGGCTGGATTCCGGTTATCTGCATTTGTGCAGGAGCCTTGGTGATCGGACCTTTACTGTATCTGGGATTTCGGAAGTGGAAGAAAACAGATAGGAAATAATGCGGGATTGAAAACCTTAAAAATAAGGCTTTGAAAAGGAGATGACACATCCTATGTACAATAATCAAAAGCGGGTGGAACTGGTAAAACCGCGTATTTATGAAAGAAACTGTCAGCAGCAGAGGCATGGAATTTACGGACTGTCTGCGGCGTGCATGGCTTTATTTGCCTTTCTTGCAGGAACGCTTCATGTGGTGGCAGGACATACACAGATGGCGGTTCATGGCATGTACGGTTCTGGCCTGCTATATCAGATTACGGACAGGGAACGTGGGTTAAGGGATCGGAAAAGAAAGAATGCATTATCGGAAAAGGAGGACAAAAGAGATGAAAGGTAAAATAACAAGAACAGGAAAAAGAATCATTACCATGATGCTGTCAGTGATCATGTTGGCAGGTATAATCGCCGGGATAAAGCTGGATGTAAAGGCGGATGGTCGCGTACTCCTTTGATTTCTCGGATCCTAATGGCTTTAAGTTTGCAGCACAAGAAACTTATTGTTCTAATGATACACTTGTTTTTACCGGTTTTCCCAAGCCACCAGATGGCGATATATATATGTATATGGTTCGGTGGGACTAACAACGGTAGAACCGCAGCCTGGCATAGACGGCTTGGAAGAGTATAAATGTATGTTCTGCGGTATGGTTAAGGAATCCCAGCCCATTCCTGCAAGTATGGCTGCTGTGAAAAAGCTGTATGGCTTCATCAAGGATGCACCGGAAAACGGAAATGTTACAATTGACTTTGGCAAGCTCCATACTATCAGCGATTATCTTTTAAATAAAATGTCTGAAAGAAGCGATGTAACAGTGACCGTTAGCTTTGAATATCAAAGTGCAAAGTATGAGATTACGTTCCCGCCAGGAACAGATTACGTCCCTGTTTTGGAGGATGAAGATACGATGTATGGATATTTTGGTGTAGCAGCAAGGCTTGGACTTACGGTAGAAGCTAAATAATCATATCTTAGGAAGATTATTCCGGGAGTAAGATGAAGTCAAGGCAAGAGCAGCTGCCATATGCAGACCGGTAGAAGAGGATGGGGTTTATTACTATTGTCTGGAAAAAATCTCATCACAGGTATCTGAACAGGTTATAATTCTTAAAGGCTCGTAGAGTTCACAAAAAGTTCACAAAAGAATTAGCACTCGCCTATTGACAGTGCTAACAATAGGTGTTATATTACAACTAGGACAAAGGAAAGGGAACAAAAAAGAAAGAACAGTTCCCGCCGGAGGTTCAAAAAGGAAACTCATACAAATGGCATCAATGTCAAGAAAGAATGGAGGAATGACTTATGTTAATGCCCAGCGTATTTGGTAGAGATATTTTTGATGACTTTATGGATGGATTTGCATTTCCGGATGTAAACAAGGAGCTTTACGGAAAGCATGCAAAGAACATCATGAAAACAGATGTAAAGGAAACAGAGGATGGATACGAGGTGATCGTTGATCTGCCCGGCTTTAAGAAGGATGAGATCGGCGTAGAGCTTGAAAATGGATACCTTAATATTTCAGCTGCCAAGGGCCTTGATAAGGATGAAACCGATAAGAAAGGCAAATACATCCGGCAGGAGCGTTATGCAGGTTCCATGAGCAGAAGCTTTTATGTAGGAGAAGATCTTACCGAAGAAGATATTCATGCAAAGTTTGAAAATGGTATCCTGAGGCTGGATGTTCCGAAAAAGGAAGCAAAGGCTGTTGAAACCAAGAAACGGGTTGCCATTGAAGGATAATGAAGCAAGACTAACGGCTTAAGAAGGGCTGCCGCTTTAGCAAATATGCTGGGCGGCAGCCCTTTTTTGACTTTGCGTGGCATTAGGTTGAATATATCCTATTATTTGTGTCTACTATAGTAGAAAGAAGCAGCAATCGGGTTTTATTGGTTTGACGCAGAGGCAAAAGGAACAGTGCGAGGAATGCTACAGAGAACTGACTCCATATCGCATTACCAGTGTCCTTGAGTCGGGACAAGCTACCAAACAAATTGGAGCATATAATTTTGTAAATGATGCTGAAAAGATCAGCGAAGCTATTGTTATCATACTGTATATGCTTCGTTGCTGTCTTGCCCATGGTGATATATCACCAGATGAGTCGGCAAATGAAGTATATAAATATGCGTATGAAGTGTTGTGTGCTCCGCTGAAGAAACTGAAATAATTTGTAAAGCCTCCGTTGGTTTTGATTCTAGCGGAGGCTTCATTATTATAGCGTTTGTATTTAATTCTGAATTTGTTCCAACGCCAATCCTATCAATCGATCCGCCTGATCTGCCATGAACAGCGGGATATTCAGCACATCATCGTCCAGTTTCAGATTATCCAATGAGAAACGGATGCGGAGCTTGACCTTATCAGGGAACAGTTCCTTGAACTTCTTCATACTCTTGCTGGTTGTGTTGGCTTCGGATTTGACCTCCACGGGGAAGATGTCGTTCTCCCGCTGAATGAGGAAATCCACCTCGTAAGGTGGGTTGTTCTGGCTCCAATAACGGGGCATGACTTCAAACTGAGTAATTAAAGTCTGCAGCACAAAGTTTTCGGTTAATGCACCTTTGAATTCAGTAAAAAGGCGGTTGCCTTCCCCAAAGGCTGTAGGTGCCAACTGCGCCAGACGGCGGAGCAAACCAACATCCACCAAATAAATCTTAAAGGCTGAGAGGTCATCGTAAGCAGCTACCGGAAGGCCAGGAGCGGAGCTGCGGTAGATCTTATGCACCAGTCGGGCATCCACCAGCCACTGTAATGCATCTTCATACTCACGGGCTCTGGCCCCTTCCTTGACTACCTTGTAAATGAACTTCTTGTTTTCCCTCGCAAGTTGAGAAGGAATCGATTTCCAGATCATTGAAATCTTCGGGAATTCGCTGATATTAGGATGCTTTGCAAAATCACGCTCATAAGCACCGATAATACCGGATAGTGCTTCCTGCATAGCTACTACGTCCCTTGCCTCCGTCCACATCTTAACGGATTCCGGCATACCACCGGTGACATAGTACATCTTGAGCTTTTCGTAAAGCGGATTGAAGAATGCATCGGGGATCGGCTCAAGGTTATCTACTGTTTCCAGATACTTAGCCAGATTCTCATCACCATTTGCCAGCAGGAACTCGGTAAAGGTCATAGGGTCAATCTGCATGAAGTTGACTTTGCCCACCGGGAAAGAAGACGGCTTCGCCAAGGCAATGCCCAGCAGAGAACCGGCGCAGGCAATATGATACCGTGGTGCGTTCTCGCAGAAATATTTCATGGAGTTAATAACTTTGGGGCAGTCCTGCACCTCATCAAAGATAATGAGAGTCTTTTCCGGCACTATCTTCTGACCGCTTGCCAGCATCAGATTTTGCAGAATACGGTCAACATCTTTTGTAATTTCAAAGAATTGCTTGTATTCTTCGTTCTCGTCAAAGTTGAAATAGGCGGTATTTTCATAATAGCGTCTGCCGAACTCCTTCAGAATCCAAGTCTTACCCACCTGGCGCACACCCTTCAAAATCAGGGGCTTGCGATAGGGAGAATTCTTCCAGGCCAGCAGCTTATTCAAAATCAATCGTTCCATAGACACACTCCTTCACACTTTTATTGGAGGTTTTGTGTTTCTTAATCACATTTTTATTATATGCGGAGAAGTCAAAAAATACAACCCCAATCACAAAAATATACGGATTTCAATACAGGATCATCACACTTTTATTAAAAACTATGAGCGAGCAGGTTTGTTCAACAAATAGAAGACCTGGATTCCACATCAAAAACGGAATCCAGGTCTTTTGCTATATTGGGTACTTGGGATTGTCCAGGGAATGTGCGGATCACTAATCATACAACAGCAATCTGCGGTACACAAAGATCTCACGCAACGCCCTACAAGGAAACAACGGCCAACTCCTAAGGTTCAACCATGGTTGACACCTGCGGAATTTAAGAAGTGATAAAACAAGAATTTTACTGTAATGAGCAAAAACCTCAGTGAAGTCCGTAAAATCAAGGCTTCACAAATTCTTCACAAAAAAATAGCACTCACCTATTGACAGTGCTAACAATATGTGTTATATTACAACTAGAACAAAGGAAAGGGAACAAAAAAGAAAGAACAGTTCCCGCCGGAGGTTCAAAAAGGAAACTCATACAAATGGCATCAATGTCAAGAAAGAATGGAGGAATGACTTATGTTAATGCCCAGCGTATTTGGTAGAGATATTTTTGATGACTTTATGGATGGATTTGCATTTCCGGATGTAAACAAGGAGCTTTACGGAAAGCATGCAAAGAACATCATGAAAACAGATGTAAAGGAAACAGAGGATGGATACGAGGTGATCGTTGATCTGCCCGGCTTTAAGAAGGATGAGATCGGCGTAGAGCTTGAAAATGGATACCTTAATATTTCAGCTGCCAAGGGCCTTGATAAGGATGAAACCGATAAGAAAGGCAAATACATCCGGCAGGAGCGTTATGCAGGTTCCATGAGCAGAAGCTTTTATGTAGGAGAAGATCTTACCGAAGAAGATATTCATGCAAAGTTTGAAAATGGTATCCTGAGGCTGGATGTTCCGAAAAAGGAAGCAAAGGCTGTTGAAACCAAGAAACGGGTTGCCATTGAAGGATAATGAAGCAAGACTAACGGCTTAAGAAGGGCTGCCGCTTTAGCAAATATGCTGGGCGGCAGCCCTTTTTTGACTTTGCGTGGCATTAGGTTGAATATATCCTATTATTTGTGTCTACTATAGTAGAAAGAAGCAGCAATCGGGTTTTATTGGTTTGACGCAGAGGCAAAAGGAACAGTGCGAGGAATGCTACAGAGAACTGACTCCATATCGCATTACCAGTGTCCTTGAGTCGGGACAAGCTACCAAACAAATTGGAGCATATAATTTTGTAAATGATGCTGAAAAGATCAGCGAAGCTATTGTTATCATACTGTATATGCTTCGTTGCTGTCTTGCCCATGGTGATATATCACCAGATGAGTCGGCAAATGAAGTATATAAATATGCGTATGAAGTGTTGTGTGCTCCGCTGAAGAAACTGAAATAATTTGTAAAGCCTCCGTTGGTTTTGATTCTAGCGGAGGCTTCATTATTATAGCGTTTGTATTTAATTCTGAATTTGTTCCAACGCCAATCCTATCAATCGATCCGCCTGATCTGCCATGAACAGCGGGATATTCAGCACATCATCGTCCAGTTTCAGATTATCCAATGAGAAACGGATGCGGAGCTTGACCTTATCAGGGAACAGTTCCTTGAACTTCTTCATACTCTTGCTGGTTGTGTTGGCTTCGGATTTGACCTCCACGGGGAAGATGTCGTTCTCCCGCTGAATGAGGAAATCCACCTCGTAAGGTGGGTTGTTCTGGCTCCAATAACGGGGCATGACTTCAAACTGAGTAATTAAAGTCTGCAACACAAAGTTTTCGGTTAATGCGCCTTTGAATTCAGTAAATAGGCGGTTCCCTTCGCCAAAGGCAGTGGGGGCCAACTGTGCCAGACGGCGGAGCAGTCCCACATCTACCAAATAAATCTTGAAAGCAGACAAGTCATCGTAAGCTGCAATCGGCAAGCCGGGAGCTGAGCTGCGATAAATTTTATGCACCAGACGGGCATCCACCAGCCATTGCAAAGCATCCTCGTACTCACGGGCTCGTGCACCTTCCTTGACCACTTTATAGATAAACTTCTTGTTCTCTCTTGCCAGTTGAGAAGGAATGGATTTCCAGATCATTGAGATTTTCGGGAACTCGCTGAGATTAGGATGCTTGGCAAAATCACGCTCATAGGCTCCAATGATTCCGGACAAAGCTTCCTGCATGGCAGATACATCCCGTGCCTCCGTCCACATCAATACCGGCTCCGGCATACCACCGGTGACATAGTACATCTTCAGCTTCTCATACAGCGGATTAAAGAAGGCGTCAGGGATAGGTTCAAGGGTATCCACCTGTTCCAGATACTGCGCCAGATTTTCATCACCGTTGGCAAGTAGAAACTCAGCGAAGGTCATTGGGTCAATCTGCATGAAGTTGACCTTGCCTACTGGAAAAGAGGAAGGCTTCGCCAAGGCGATACCTAACAGAGAACCGGCGCAGGCAACATGGTACTGCGGTGCGTTCTCGCAGAAATATTTCATGGAGTTAATGACTTTCGGGCAGTCCTGTACCTCGTCAAAGATGATGAGGGTCTTTTCTGGCAATATCTTTTGACCGCTTGCCAACATAAGGTTTTGTAGAATCCGGTCCACATCCTTGGTTGTTTCAAAAAATTGTTTATATTCTTCGTTTTCGTCGAAGTTAAAGTAGGCTGTATTTTCATAACAGCGTCTGCCGAACTCTTTCAGAATCCAAGTCTTACCCACCTGACGTACGCCCTTCAAGATTAAAGGCTTGCGGTAGGGAGAATTCTTCCAATCCAGCAACTTTTTTAAGATAAATCGTTCCATAGAATCACTCCTCACATTTTTATTGGAGTTTTATGCTTTATAATCACACTTTTATTATATGCGAAATCTATGAAAATTACAACCGAAATCACAAAATTATTAAAATTTAATGCTTATCAATCACACTTTTATATGAGATAGTAAAAAAATTTTCTACAATAAAGGCAGACCACAGCCTCAACATTAGTTATATTACATCTTATCATTCCTGTTCCATTCCGGATAGGAAAGGATAAGATCAGTATCACTATAATCAGTATAGTTATTATCAGTATTGTTACATTGTGCTTTTGACAGTTCTTGAATTGTCAAAAGCACAATTCTGGAACTGCCATAAACACAATTCAAGAATTGTCCCATCAAAGAAATAAGGCTGACCTGTTACAGTCAGCCCTAAGTAAAAATTCTATATTCTGTTAGCAAAAAATCAGTTCTGCATTAACGATTTCCTCCGCCTGTGCTTTTAGACTACTCATGTGCTGCACCCAAGCAAGCTGTTGGGTTGACTTATCCGGAGCCGGATTTTTCTCCAGAAGTTCAGTCATTATCTGTTCCACTCTACAACGAGCAGTTTCGTCGATTTCCCACAAGTGCGGGAATAAGGTTTCCGTCAGAATCATGTCATCCAAGAGTATTGGATTGTTTTCCGCAAGAAACGCCCTGCGCATCCTGCCATATTTTCCAAGCGGTTTATCACTTGTGTTGCTCAACTGAATATTAGGGATAAGATAATCACCGCA
>ENA-ORMS01001193-ORMS01001193.1-human-gut-metagenome-genome-assembly--contig:-NODE-1193-length-22164-cov-2.469673_pt1 | contig 22164 bp, 15 predicted proteins | sample MGYA00242104_ERZ508997 | MGnify/ENA primary metagenome ERZ508997 (study PRJEB26280, sample SAMEA2338704) | human gut metagenome | biome: human gut; feature: human-associated habitat; material: faeces... | reverse complement strand
AGAAGCTTGATATTTTTTCCCGCTGCAAGTGCCGCCACACGGATATCTCCGTTTGCCCGCACGACTTCCAGCGTCTGTGTTCCGATCGATCCTGTCGAACCTAATATCGCAATCTTTCTCATATATTCATTCTTCCAAACCGAAATTGCCGAAACAACTTCCGGTTACCGATTCTTTATTTAAACTTAATAAAATTCTCCGGGTTGAGCGGATTACCTGCCCGCCACAATTCAAAATGCAAATGGGGGCCGCTGGACTCCTCTCCGGTATTTCCCACTACCCCCAGGACCCCTCCGGCCCTGACATAATCTCCCTGTTTTTTCAATAGGATAGAATTGTGTTTGTATACAGAAATCAGGTCGTTGGTATGTTGCACCTGGATCACATATCCGGTCTTCACCGTCCAATCGGTAAAAATCACGACCCCATCCAATACCGCAGCCACCTTAGCATTGGCTTTCGCCACAATATCAGTGCCGTAATGCCGTTTCTTCTCATCGAAGCTTTGGGTTACAATTCCTTCCACAGGCGGGAAAAAATGATAATAATCGTGGTTTTGTTCTTTCATTCCCAGCGATAGATTAAAGCGTTCACGCTCTTCGATAGCAGCCCGGAATTCATTTTCCTGTTCGCTGATCTGAAATCGGATGGTATCGTTCCGGTAGCGCGCCGTATCCTCCCGCGAACGTTCGAGGGAAGTGGTATCTCCCCCATTCAAAACCAACCGGATGGATTTGAAAAAGCGGTCTCTCTTCAGCAATTCATTCTCCAGCGAATCTACCCGGAGCGCATTTTGGGCGATCATCTGCCGCATATTTCCATCCGGATAGCCAGGAATAAATTCCCGCAAGTCGGTGAAAGCTATCAATAAAATGGTCAGAACGACCAAAATTACCGCCAGCACACTCAATGCAGTCAATACATGCAACTGGGACAATCTGAAATTGAACACCTCCTCATAAGAAGTCTCGTTAATGACAGAAAGTTTATATTTATATTTCAGACGATCCCAAAGTCTTACTTTTTCTTTAGCCATGCCCCGATTTTTTAGCTTCCAAAATTACAACAAAAAAATCAATGTCGCAATGACCGATCGTTTATAACTCATCAAAAGCAATGTATCGTTAAGCCACACTTCAGGATAACCTTCTACTCTGACAGGGAGAGGTTGTTCTATATTCACTCCGTTATCGGGAGAGTAATTTAAATATTTGGCTCCATTGAGATCGATAATATCAAAAGAAGAATTTTTTTTATTTGAACAGAAGATTGCAAGTTGACATATTCCCCCGGCCCTTTTCCATTCTTTCCAATTTGATAAAGAAAATTACCCGAAGAATGGTATTATTATATTAAAGAAAGAAAAAAGTACCAATTAATACTGATGATTTTGGCTTCTTTCTTTTTTCTTTTATATTTTTACATTAATAATTGATTATAGTATCGAAGAATATGGCTATGCAACTATTCTTCGATACACTATTTCTAATTAGGTATATTGAATAAAACGGTGTATTTTATAATTATTCTCTTTATCGGACATGTTTTTTTCAGTTAAAAGAGCCGTGACCGAAACCGCCTTTTTAGTCGTCACAACAGATAACCCGAACTGCCGTATACGCAGTTAATCACGATTGGTTTTCCCCACCCACATACATGGATTTATATTCGAACACTTTCAGTCCGAATTCGGGTAATACCGCCATGATATGGTCGAAAATATCGGCCTGGACTTTTTCATAGGTCACCCACTCCTGAATAGCCGAGAAGCAATAAATCTGGATGGGCATACCGGTCGGGCCGGGTTGTAATTGGCGGACCATATGTGTCATATTCGTATTGATATCGGGATTAGCTTCGATCCATGCATCCATATAATAACGGAATATACCGATATTGGTCAGCTTACGCTCATCCAGAATCGTAATTTTATCTTTATTGATATCTCCCAGTTTAGCGACCATCTGATCGATATAATCTTTCAGGAAGGCCGAAGAAGCAAATTTTACGACTTCGTCATGACTCAAAAAATGAACCGAATCGATATCGATATTGATACTCCGCATAATTCTCCGTCCCGGCGATTCCTGCATTCCCCGCCAGTTGGTGAAAGATTCCGACACCAACTGATAAGTGGGTACCATCGAAATAGTCATATCCCAATTCTGCACTTTGACGGTGTACAGATTCACTTCCAACACAACTCCATTGGCATTATTCTTATCCATCTGAATCCAGTCGCCGATGCGGATCATATTATTGGAAGTCAGCTGGATTCCGGCAACGAATCCCAGGATCGAATCCTTGAAGATCAAAAGCAGCACCGCGGCAAAAGCACTCAAACCGACAATCAGGTGTTCCGGCGATTTATTCACCAGCACACTGACGACGGTAATCACCACAACCGTATATAAAAACACCTTGATCAACTGGATAAAAAAAGTAATCGGACGATTTTTCGAAACCGGATAGCTCTCATAAGTTTTGTTGATCGCATTCAATAAAGAAGTAATGATAAACAGGGTAACGATAATCAACCAGATATCTACCAGGCGCCGAAGGACATATTTATATTCCCAGGTAATAAAAGTGAGAACGATATAAGCTGTAAAAGGAGGGATCAGGGAAGCCAGTTTACGGAAAAAACCCTGATCGTAGAGGATATCGTCCCAAGTACTTTTGGTCTTTCCTACAACTTTTTTCAAGAGTTTGGAGAGCCATTTCCTGGAAATAATATAAATCAGAATGGCAACGGTAATCGTTATCGCCATTTTTATTAGAGTGCTTTCGTCATCTGTCATTCCGGCTTTTTCAGTCCAGGCGGATACCCGATGCAAAAAAGAAACAGAGTCTCTCATAAGTATGATATGTTAAAATATTGTTTATGCTCAATCTGAGCTTTTTACAGGAATAGCGGTCCCTTATTAAATTTAAGTTAAATCCCTTATTGTATTTATATTTGATCGTAAATAAAGCTACTTTTGTTTCGAATCATAAAAATTTAACTATGAAAAGACTATTTATTTTAATTACATTTTCCTGTTTATTATTCCTGCAAGGAAGTTTTGCACAGGTCGATCTTCAGGCCCCGCTTCCTCAAGATCCGAATATTGTAACGGGAAAGCTCCCCAACGGTATAGTGTATTACCTGCGTCACAATGAAGAACCCAAAGGCAGAGCGAGTTTCTACATCATACGTAATGCCGGAGCCCTGCTCGAAAACGATGAACAAGACGGTCTGGCCCACTTCCTGGAACACATGGCCTTTCAGGGAACCAAGAATTTCCCTGGGAAAGGTATCATCACCTCTCTGGAAAAGCACGGAGTTTCTTTCGGCCGTAACATCAATGCTTACACTGCACAAAATGAAACGGTCTACAATCTGAGCGATGTACCGACAAACAGCGAATCTCTGTTAGACACCTGCCTGTTGATTCTGCACGACTGGTCTTACTATCTTACCCTGGAAGACGACGAAATCGATGCTGAGCGCGGAGTGATCACCGAAGAATGGAGAACCCGCCGGACACCGCAATTCCGGATTCAAAAACAGATGTTCCCGGTACTTTTCAAAGATTCAAAATACGCCATTCGGGACGTTATCGGTAATTTAGATGTAATCAAAAATTTCAAATACCAGACTATCCGTGATTTTTATCATGAATGGTACCGGACAGACCTGGAAGCCATAGCAATCGTCGGCGATTTCGATGTAGCTAAAATGGAACAAAAAGTAAAAGAATTGTTCAGTAAAATCCCTGCTGTAGAAAATCCGACTCCCCGTCCTTTCTACGAAATTCCCGAACACGACGAGATGTATTATTGCCTGGCAACCGACAAAGAAGTACAGCAATCTTCTATTCAGATCGTGACCCTGTTACCCGGTACTCCGGCAACAGAAAAGAATAAATTGGCTTATTTTAAAGATAACATAATCAACTCTTTCTACAATCAGATGGCCGGAGCACGGATCAGCGAAATGATGCAGAAAGGTAATCCTCCCTTTATCAACGGAGGTTTCGGATTCGATGGTTTTGTGAGAGGTTATAATGCTTATAACATCAACACAACGGCCAAACCCAACGAAGAAGACGTTGCCCTGGAAGCCATCTTAACCGAAAATGAAAGAATCCGGCGGTTCGGTTTCACCCCGAGTGAACTGGAACGGGTAAAAACCAATATGCTGGTCGGCCTGGAATCGGCTTATAAAGAAAAAGACAAAACCGGTAACGAAAGTTATATCGGGGAAATGCAAGCGAATTTCCTGGAACAGGAACCGATCGTAGATTTCGATTTCTATTACAATGCTGTCAAACAAATTATTCCGACCATTACCGTAGAAGAGGTATCTGCACGGGCTAAAGAGTGGAATACCGATAAAAACCGTACAGTAGTCGTTTCCGGTCCGTCAGAGAATGCCAAGCACCTGACCCGGGAAGAAGTAACCGCTATTATGGATAAGGTTGCTAAAAAAGAGATAGAACCCTATCGCGACGAAGTAACCGATGCAACATTGATCAGCGAAGAATTACCGGGTTCAAAAATCGTTTCTACCAAGAAACTTCCCTTATTCGATGCAGAAGAATGGACACTGGCCAATGGAGCGAAAGTAGTCTTCCGTAAAGCAGATTACGAAAAAGATGCCGTATCACTGACTTCTTACAGCAAAGGAGGAACTTCACTTTACGATATAGACATGCTTCCTTCCGCCAATAACGCTGCTGCATTTGTAGGAGCTTACGGTTTAGGAGATTTCGATGCAACCACTTTAAGAAAAATCCTGATCGGGAAGATGGCTTTCTGCGGAGTTTCTATCAACGGTTTGTCGGAATCTGTCAGCGGTAGCTCTACACCTCAGGATTTCGAAACCATGCTTCAATTGTTGTATCTGCGTTTCGAAAAACCCCGTTTCGACAAGGAAGCTCATGAAGCTATGATGAGCCGCACCAGGGCCTCTATCGCCAATATGGAGAAAAATCCGCAGAAAATCATGAAAGATTCGATTAGTCTGATCATGAGTAACTACAATCCGCGTACTCTGCTCTTCAACGAAAAATACCTGGATCAGATCAGTATCGAAAAGATCGAACAGGTTTATCGCGACCGGATTAAAGATGCCAGCGATTTCACCTTCTTCATCGTAGGTAATATCGATACAGAAACGGTAAAACCATTGGTAGAAAAATACATCGGTTCATTAAAATCTGAAAACCGGAAAGAAACCTGGCGCGACAACCATGTAAGAGGTCCGAAAGGCAAAACGGTAAAAGAAATCGAATTGGAACTGACTACCCCGAAATCGAGCGTGATCACAAATTTCTCTAAAGATATGAAATACAGTGTTTACAACAATATCTGTAATAATATTCTGGAAGGAATCCTGGATTTAAGATATACCGAAAATATCCGGGAAAAAGAAGGAGGAACTTACGGTGTAGGTGTTCAGGCCGGTTCTGTACGCGAGCCTTACTCCAACTATAGCATGACGATGAGCTTCGATTGTGATCCGGACAAGGCACAACATCTGAAATCGTTGATTTATGCCGAATTGGATAAAATCATGAAAGAAGCTCCGACTCCGGAAGAAATGAATAAAGTGATCGCCAATATGAAGAAAAACCACGAACAATCCAAAAACCACAACAGCTATTGGATGAATTGTATTACTTCTTATTATATCAGTGGTGTGAATCCGAACGATCCGAAAAACTTCGATCACATTGTCGATAAACTGCAACCCAAAGACATTCAGAAATTTGCTCAGTCTCTTTTCAAGGGTGCCGATGTTGTCGATCTGATTTTCAAACCGAAACAATAATCTTCGGGCGAAGCATTTTAAATAGGGTGTCAAAAGTGGCACCCTATTTCATTTTTTTATTACATTTACCTTTTGAAACAGCGTGCTGAATTATTATCTACAAACCCAAATATTATGTCACAAAACAAAACAAATTTTGCTGTGCCTTTGGCATTCGTCGGTATGATGTTTTTTGCGATCGGATTCGCATTGGGCATCAACTCATTTTTGATTCCGGTATTAAAAGGTGCTTTGTCTCTGCCTTCAGGGGTAGCCTACCTGCTGCTAGCAGCTACTTTCGTTCCTTTCCTGATTTTCGGCTACCCGGCTTCTGCCACGATTGCCAAAATCGGTTACAAAAGAACAATGGCACTCTCGTTTTTGATTTTTGCCGTTGCTTTTATTTTATTTGTATTATCAGCTAAATTGGAAAATTTCATTCTTTTCCTCATCGCTTCTTTCGTCAGCGGTGCCGCCAACGCTTATTTACAAGCATCGGTAAACCCGTACATTACCATTCTGGGACCGATTGAAAGCGCGGCCAAACGAATGAGTATCATGGGTATCTGCAACAAACTGGCATGGCCGGTAGCTCCTTTGTTTTTCGCACTCGTGGTAGCCGACCAAACCAATGTGCAGACTTCCGATCTGTATCTGCCTTTCTACATCATCATCGGCGTATTTCTATTGTTAGGTATCATCTCTTTAATGGCTCCGCTTCCCGAAGTAAAAGCTGCCGGAGAAGACGAATCGGATACCGCCAATTGCCCGTATGCAGCAAATAAAACTTCTATTTGGCAATTTCCCCACTTGGTTCTGGGTGCACTGACCTTGTTCATTTATGTCGGTGTCGAAACTTTGTCTCTAAGTACAGCCGTCGACTACGCCAAAGCGTTGAATTTGGAAAATCCCGATTTATATGCCTGGATTCCGAGTATCGGTATGGTCATCGGTTATCTTGCGATGAGTATCGAAACGCTTGCCAAAAACGTGACGTTCGTGGACGGCTACTACAACTTCATCGCAGTGCTTGTGGCAATGGGTTGCATGTACGTGTGCGACGTGCTTATAAACAAAGCAAACTGGAAATGGCTTGACAGTTTCTCAACGCCCGTGTCCATGCTCATAGCAATGTTTGTGGTCGGCGTGATAAGCTACTGCGCAAACAAATACGGCTGGGCACTCTCTTCCGACACGTCGTCGGCAGCGGAACAAGCCGCAGAGGCTGCAAGAAACGCCTTTGCAATGATACTGTAAGGAGGCGCGATTATGTCAAAAGAAAGAGTTAAAGTTTCAATGGATTACAACCTCAAATCCCACATCATCGGCAAAATTTGGCTTGCGTTGTCGCTTGCCATATTCTTTGTCGTCCCCACGACGATTTGCCTCTACTACGACGTCAAACCCGACATGAGCGTCATGGGTACGTCCGCAGTGCTCATTCCCTTCATCATCAACTTCTTCTCGGGAATATTCGAACCTATCATCTATTCCCCGATGTTGGGCATCAACAGTGCGTACCTTGCCTTTATCACAGGCAACCTTTCCAACCTCAAAATCCCTTGCGTCGTCAAAGCGCAAGAGATTTGCGGCACGAAACTCGGTACGGAAGAAAACGAAGTGGTGTCCACCCTCTCGGTTGCGACAAGCACTCTGGTGACAACGGTCATCATCGCGGTGTTCGTTCTTATCCTTGCTGTCAGCAACGTTGAAACGGCAATCAAAAACACTCCGTGGATTACGCCTGCGTTCACCTGCGTCGTTTACGCGCTGTTTGGATCGCTCGGCGGAAAATACGTCGTCAAAAACATCAAGCTCGCAGTATTCCCGCTTGTCATCATCGTTGCGTTCTCTCTCATTTTGGGATTTGCAGCGCCAAAGCTCGGCGTCGGCTCGGCATACTTGTTTGTCGGTATAGCACTCTGCGCAATCTTCGGTATTCTCCAAGTCGTGCGTGAAAAGAAAAAGCAAAAACTTCAAGAAGAAAAAGAACACCTCGAAGGAATCGCGGTTTCCGACGTCGAACTCGACGAAAACTCCGCAAACGCCGTCAAATCCGACGATGAGCAAAGCGAAAATCAAAACGAAGAGCAAAACGAAGAGCAAGCACTCGAAGATGTCGAAAAAGAGGCGGAACAAATCGCCGAAGACACCCAAAGCGTTGACTAAAAAGCAATTCAAAGCATAAAAAATCCGACGAAAATTCGTCGGATTTTTTCTTTTTTCAGACAGATGAGAAACAAGGTTTTTGTCCTTCTTTTAACTATAAATAAACGCAATATTGAGATGAAGAACAAGGAAACACCCCTTGAACAGCAACCCTAGCGTACATAGACGTACGTGAGTTGATGGGCAAGGGGTGTTGACGCAGTTATTCGCTCAATAGTGCGTTTATTCCAACTCGAAAGCGCCGGTGTAAAGCTGATAATACCTCCCCCTCTGCGCAATCAACTGCTCGTGATTGCCGCGCTCGATAATCTCGCCGTGTTCGAGAACGCAAATCATGTCGGAGTTGCGGACTGTGGAAAGTCTGTGCGCGATGACAAATACGGTGCGACCTGCATGAGTTTGTCCATTCCCTGCTCGATAAGTTTTTCTGTGCGGGTGTCGATGGAACTTGTCGCTTCGTCCAGAATGAGAACGGGCGGATTTGCGACTGCGGCGCGAGCGATTGCAAGAAGCTGACGTTGACCTTGCGAAAGGTTTTCGCCGTCGCCCGTGAGCATGGTATCGTAGCCGTCGGGCAAGTGGCGGATAAAGTAATCCGCGTTTGCGAGTTTTGCCGCGGCTTTGACTTCCTCGTCGGTGGCGTCGAGCTTGCCGAAACGGATGTTGTCGGCGACCGTCCCCGTAAAGAGGTGCGTATCTTGAAGAACCATTGCCATAGAGTGACGCAAATCGTCTTTTTTGATTTTTGTTATATTGATGTTGTCGTATCTTATCTTGCCCTCGTTTATATCGTAGAAGCGGTTGATAAGGTTTGTAATCGTGGTCTTTCCCGCACCCGTCGAACCGACAAGAGCGATTTTTTGTCCCGGCAACGCTTCCATTGTGACGTGTTTGAGGACGGTTTTTTCGGGAACGTAACCAAAAGATACGTCCTCGAATTCAACCTCGCCTCTCCACTTGACGTATGTTGTAGTGCCGTCGGCTTTGTGGAAGTGTTTCCACGCCCACTCGCCCGTGTATTCTTCGGTTTCTACGATATTGCCGTCCTCGTCCTCTTTTGCGTTTACGAGAGTTACATAGCCTTCGTCCTGTTCGGGTTGCTGGTCAATCAATTCAAAGATACGCTCCGCGCCTGCAAGTGCCATAAGAACGCCGTTCATTTGTTGAGCGATTTGCGAGAGTGGATTGCTGAATTGACGTGAGAATTGCATGAAGGATACAAGTCCGCCCCAAGTCATTCCTCCGAATCCGCCGATTGCCATAATCGTGCCGAGAATTGCGGTTGCCGCATAGGACACGTAGGACAAGTTGCCCATGATCGGGAATAGTATATTCGCATACGTGTGCGCCTTGTCGGAGTGATGGAACAAATCCTCGTTGAATTTGTCGAAATCGATTTTTTCCTCGTCCTCGTGGCAGAACACTTTGACCACTTTAAGTCCGTCGATATGCTCCTCGATAAAGCCGTTTATCGCGCCGGTCTGGCGTTGTTGACCGACAAAGTGCTTGCCGCTCTTGCCTGCGACGAACTTCATAATGAAAAGCATGATGACGAGCATAACCACCGAGCAAAGCGTCAGCAGCGGAGATACGAGCATCATTGCGACAAACATACCGACAACCATAAGCAAGTTGCTGATAAGGTTGGGAATGCCGTTTGAAAGCAGTTCGCGCAACGTGTCCGTGTCGTTGGTGTAAAGGCTCATTATGTCGCCGTGGGTGTGAGTGTCGAAATATTTGACGGGCAATTTTTCCATCTTTTCGAACATCTCGTCACGAACGTTTTGAAGAGTTCTTGTCGTAACTCTGACGAGAATATAGTTGTAAAGATAATGAAGACCTGCGCCGACGACATACATCGCTGCCATAACGCCTATAATTCCGCCGAAGTTTTGGATTGTAACCTCCGCCGCCCTTGCGATTATGTCGGCATTTGACGTAACGTAAACGCCGTGCTGATACGCAAGCGGAAGAATATAGTTGTTTACGACAACGGAGCCGAGCATAAACGTACCCGCTATGTTGCAAAGCACGTTTGCGATCATGCAAATCAATGCGCCGATAAGTTGACCTCTATACGGTTTCCAATACCCGAGAATACGCTTCAAGGTTTGCATAGGGTTCTTTGCCCTAAACTTGTTTTGAGCCGCCGCTTTTTTGACGTTTTGTTTTTTGTCTTTACGCATTGACGCTCACCTCCTCGTCGCTTCCTTTCTTTTGGGAATTGTACACGTCCCGATAAATCTCGTTGGTTGCAAGCAACTCTTCGTGAGTGCCAACGGCGTCGATTTTGCCGTCGTTCATAACGATGATTCTGTCTGCGTCCTCGACGGAAGAGATACGTTGAGCGATGATAAGCACCGTAGTATCTCCGAATTCTTTTTTGAGTCCGGATCTTATTGCCGCGTCGGTTGCGGTATCGACTGCGGACGTAGAATCGTCCATAATCATGATTTTCGGCTTTTTGAGCAAAGCGCGCGCGATGCAAAGACGTTGTTTTTGACCGCCGGATACGTTGACGCCGCCCTGACCGAGTTCGGTTTCGTAACCGTCGGGGAAAGACATAATGAAGTCGTGCGCTTGCGCCGCTTTTGCAGCGTGTTCGATTTCCTCGTCCGTTGCGTCTTTGTTGCCCCAAAGCAAGTTTTGCCTTATCGTGCCGCTGAACAACACGTTCTTTTGAAGCACCATTGCGACGGAATCTCTGAGTTTGTCGAGCTTGTAGTCCTTGACGTTGACGCCCCCGACCTTCACCTCGCCGTCCAAAACGTCGTAAAGTCTGGGAATCAGCTGGACGAGAGTGGACTTTGCCGAGCCGGTTCCGCCTATGATACCGATGGTTTCACCGCTCCTGATATGCAAGTCGATGTTTTCAAGATTGAGAACATCGCGGGATTTCGAATAGGAAAAATCGACGTTGTCGAAATCGATACTGCCGTCTTTGACTTCGATGTCCTGTGAGTCGGGAGCGTCTTCGATGTCGATTTTTTCGTCGAGAATTTCAACAATACGATCGAGGGACGCACGCGAAAGCACGATGTTCATAAAGCCCGTTGCAACCATGATAAGCGACATGAGAATTTGCATTATGTAGCTCAAAAATGCAGTGAAATCGCCGAGTTTCATGTTGCCCACGATGATGTCGTTGCCGCCGAACCACGCAACGCAAATCATACACGCGTAAACCACGATTTGCATAAACGGGAATGCGATAACGATGATTTTTTCCGCGGAAAATTGAAGTTTTTGGACAGTTGAACTGACTTTTTTGAACTTGTCGATTTCGTTGTCCTCTCTCACGAACGCCTTGACCGCGCGGATACCTATGAGGTTTTCCTGCGTGGACTCGTTCATATCGTCGTATTTGCGGAGCATCTTTTCAAATCTCGGGAACACGACTTTCACACCCACGATAAGTCCTACGATCAAAACGGGGATCGCCGCGGCAAATATGAGCGACAAATCCGGGCTTATTGAGATTGACATGCACATTGCCAAAATCAACATTATCGGCGAGCGCACAAGCATACGGATGATGATTTGAAATGCCATCTGTATGTTGGTTACGTCGGTGGTAAGTCTTGTCACAAGGCTTGCGGTGTTGAATCTGTCAAGGTTTGCAAAGGAGAAGTTTTCAATCTTGTAAAACATCTTTTTGCGCAGATTTTTTGCAAAACCCGTCGAAGCGGTCGCCGCAAGTCTGCCCGACATCGTGCCGAAAAACAGCGATATCAACGCCATAACTATCATCATTGCGCCGCAAGTGACGATAAACCAGACGCGGTTGTTCATCGTAAACAACTCGAAGCCTTTGCTTCCAAGTTGAAGCGTAAACGTAAAAGACGTTGCGTCCTCAACCATACCTACGTTTACGATTTGCGCCATGATGAGCGGAATCAAAATTTCAAACAATACTTCGAGCGCAACCAAAACCGATGTGAAAATCGCGGGAGCTTTGTACTGTCCCACGCAACTCGCCATTTTTTTGAGTCCGCTCTTTGCCCTCGGAGCTTTACTTTTTTCGTCTGCCATAATCACCTTAATGTCGCAGGATGCGACGATGAAAAACTGTGCAAAAGCCAAATGTTTCATCGACTGCCAAATCGGTTGCAGTCAATACTTTATTTACAATTTATTAAAAAAAATGTCAATCGATTATTAAAAATAATTATAAATATTAAATATATTTTAACAATTCCTTATTGTGCTTGGTTTCAAATCACATCGAAAACGTAAAAAAATCGGCGTTTATATATGTCAATATTTGTGGAGTTATCTTGACAAAATCGGCATATTGGTGCAATAATTTATACAACAATACGGTTTGGGGGACATTATGTCTGCACAAAAAGAAGATTTGCGCATCGTTCGCACAAGAAAACTATTGAGCAACACGCTGCTGGATATGATGGAGGAGGAATCCATCGAAAAAATCAGCGTCATAGACCTTTGCAACAAAGCGATGGTCAACCGCGCAACGTTCTACGCACACTTCGAGGACAAATACCACCTTTTGACTTTTGCCTTGGAAGAGCTCAAAGACGACCTCTACAAAAAGTTTACCAAGGACACCAAGTTCACCACCCCCACCGAAACGCTCAACTCGATGATTGTGATGGCAGTCGACTTTTTCTTTGACAAGCACAACCACATCGCCAACATAATTCGCTTCAACAGAAACGGCAAGGTGATAAGCACCATACAGGATTCCATCGCACATTCCATCAAGTATCAGCTTTCGAAATACAAAGACACGTACGAAATCAAAATGCCCCTTCAAATTCTATCCACTTTCGTTGCGGGCGGCATGATAAACACGGTGCTTTGGTGCGTGGACAACCCCGGCAGATACACGTACGAAGAGTTTATCTCCTATGCAACCTGCCCTCTTGCCGAGCGTTGCTTTGTGAAAAAATAAAACAAATACTTATGAAAGACGAATTGCAAAACGCAGTTCGTTTTTTTTTATTATCCCCCGAAAACCTTCGTCAAAAATCTGTTATACCGTTTTAGATTTTATCAAATAGAACACATCCTATATATTCCATATTTCGACCTAATGAAAAAAACTTAAAATTTTTGAGCAAAATATATTGACATAGCAAATTTTAGTGATATAATTAGCAATCGAAGACAAAGAGTGCTAACAAACAAGCACAGCGATTGCCAAGGCGTAAAAGCGTATGAAGCAATCGAAGGCTCAAAAGGCACGACACGGAACATATTTCAAAGGAGGTATGAACTATGGACACCAACAAATTTACTAAAAAAGCATTGGATGCAATAAATGCGGCGCAAAACCTTGCGCTTGAAAGACATCATCAACAACTTTGCAAGGAGCATATCGCGTATGCGTTGCTCAACGACGAGGAAGGGCTTATTCCGAAACTCGTCACAAAGTGCGGCTCGGACGCTCCTCAACTTGTGAGAGAGATTGACAGAATCTTGTCGCAAATGCCCTCTGTCACGGGCAACGGCGCAGGCGAGGTATATCTGTCGCAAGACTGCTCGCTTATGCTTTCACAAGCGGAAAAAGACGCAAAGAAACAGGGCGACGATTTTGTGAGCGTCGAACATATTTTTGCGGCAATCCTCGACAACCCCACCCCTGCCCTCAAAGCAGTATTTGCAAAGTGCAAACTCACCAAAAAGGGTTTTATGGACGCGCTTTCGCAAGTTAAAACCTCGAAAGTGACAAACGACAGCCCCGAAGACACCTACGACGTACTCAACAAATACGGTCACGATATGGTTGAGAGAGCGGCGCGCGGACAACTCGACCCCGTCATCGGACGTGACGACGAGATAAGAAACGTCATTCGAATTTTGTCAAGAAAGACAAAAAACAACCCCGTTCTTATCGGTGAGGCGGGCGTCGGCAAAACGGCAATTGCGGAAGGACTTGCCCAACGTATCGTCAGAGGCGACGTCCCGGAGGGACTCAAAGACAAACACATCTTCGCACTCGATATGGGCGCGCTCATCGCAGGCGCAAAATACAGAGGCGAATTTGAAGAAAGACTCAAAGCGGTTCTTGGCGAAATCAAAAAACAAAACGGCAGAATGTTGCTGTTTATCGACGAATTGCACACCATTGTCGGCGCAGGCAAAACCGAAGGCAGCATGGACGCAGGCAACCTTTTGAAGCCTATGCTTGCAAGAGGCGAATTGCACTGCATCGGCGCAACCACGCTTGACGAATATCGCAAATACATCGAAAAAGACCCTGCTCTGGAAAGACGTTTTCAACCCGTCATGGTCAACGAACCTACGGTTGAGGACACAATCGCAATTTTGCGTGGCTTGAAAGAAAGATACGAAATCTTCCACGGCGTGCGTATTCACGACCAGGCACTTGTTGCGGCGGCAACGCTGTCGGACAGATACATCACCGACAGATTCCTCCCCGACAAAGCAATCGACCTCGTGGACGAAGCGTGCGCCATGATTCGTACCGAAATCGACAGCATGCCAACCGAAATGGACGTTATCAGCCGTAAAATCATGCAACTCGAAATCGAGGAAATGGCTCTTGAAAAAGAAACCGACAAACTTTCTATCGACCGTCGCGAATCCATAAAGAAAGAACTTGCCGAACTCCACGACAAATTCAATGAAATGAAAGCGCAATGGGAAAACGAAAAGAAAGAGATAAACAGCGTTCAGGACACCAAAGCCGAGATTGACCGCGTAAATCTTCAAATCGAGGAAGCAAAGCGCAACAGCGACTACGGCAAGGCGGCGCAACTTCAATACGGCGAACTGCCTGCCCTCACCAAGAAACTCGAAGAGGCTGAAAAGAAATCCGCAAACGGCTCTACCCTTCTTCGTGACGAAGTGACTGCGGACGAAATCGCAAAAATCGTTGCAAAGTGGACGGGTATCCCCGTAACCAAACTTATGGAAAGCGAAAAAGAAAAACTCCTTCACCTCAGCGACGAACTCCACAAGAGAGTTATCGGACAAGACGAAGCGGTGCAGGCGGTCAGCGAAGCGGTGCTGCGTTCTCGTGCAGGCATATCCGACGAAAACAGACCTATCGGTTCGTTCCTCTTCCTCGGCCCTACCGGCGTCGGCAAAACCGAGCTTGCAAAGACGCTTGCTTCCTATCTGTTTGACGACGAGCGCAACATCGTGCGTATCGATATGACGGAGTACATGGAAAAATTCAGCGTATCTCGTCTTATAGGTGCGCCTCCGGGATACGTGGGATACGACGAAGGCGGTCAACTCACCGAAGCCGTGAGAAGAAAACCCTACTCCGTCGTGCTGTTCGACGAAATCGAAAAAGCACATCCCGACGTTTTCAACATCCTTCTTCAAGTGCTCGACGACGGCAGAATCACCGACAGTCAAGGCAGAACCGTCAACTTCAAGAATACGATAATCATCTTGACTTCCAACCTCGGCAGCAACGTGATTCTTGACAACATCGACCAAAACGGCAACATCAAAGAAGAAGCAAAAGAGCAAATCGACAGACTGCTCAAACAAACCTTCCGCCCCGAGTTTCTCAACAGACTTGACGACACCGTGTTGTTCACTCCGCTCACAAGAGAGAACGTGTACAAGATCATCGACATCATGCTCAAAAAGCTGGAATCGAGACTTGAAAAGCAAAACCTCAAACTCGAAGTTACGCAAGCGGCAAAAGACCTTATCGTTGACGGCGGCTACGACGTGACGTTCGGCGCAAGACCGCTCAAACGTTATATCGAAAGCAACGTCGAAACCAAAGTCGCAAAAGCAATCTTGCAAGGCAACATGGACGAAGGCGACACAATCGTCGTCGACGCAAAAGACGGCGAAATGCTTGTCACTTCAAAGCACTAACCGGTTGCGCCCGAAAAATGCGGCACGCAACAAACGTTGAACCCTCATAATTTTCCCTATAAAAAAGAAGCGGCGGATTTTGTATCCGTCGTTTCTTTTTTTCGTTTTTGTGATTTTCAACAGTTCAAATATAAGTTGTGTTTCCAGTTTTTGCAATCAGCTGATTCTTTTCAAGTGCGGCAAGGCGTAGACAAAAAACTTTTTGTAGGCGGCGCATTTGTCTAGATCGATACGCTCGCGCTTGCAGCCGTTGCGGCACATATGATAGAAATTGCACTCCTTGCATTTGTCCTCGATTTGCATACTTTCTTTTATGAATTCGGTTGCAACTGGGTGCTTTGACAGCGCAAAGAAATCGGTATCGTTGATGTTGCCCATATCGTAGCAATCGAGGCAATAAAAGTCGCACGGATAGACCTCGCCGTCCCCTTCGATGACAAATTGATGACAGCAATGCCCTTCCATACCGCACTGTTCGGGACACTCGAAATGCGCAAGGCGAACGAAGTTGTCAAATTGGCGGATTGAGGTGTATTTGCCGTCCATACAGTCTTTGAGATACATCGCAAAGCACTTTTGCAAAAACTCGGAATAGTCCTCGGCGGACATCGAATAGTTTTCCTGCTCGCTTGGGAAACACTCGTTGTAGGTTGTTTTTGAGATAGGCTTGCCGCTCTCGTCCACGCGCAATGGTTTGAGCATGGGGATAAACTGCAAATGCTTGAAATTCTGCTTTTTGAAAAACCTATAAATCGGCTCGATGCGATTTGCAACCTGCTTTGTAAGCACCACGAGGATATTGAAATCCACGCCGTATTTTTGCATAAGTTTTGCGCCGTTGAGCGCGCGTGAAAACGTGGGATTGCCGTTTGCGTCAATGCGGAGCGAATCGGCAGTTTCGTCGCCGTCCAAGCTCAATCCGACAAGGTAGCCGCCGCGCTTGAATATCCTGCACCACTCCTCGTCTATGAGCGTTCCGTTGGTTTGCACGCCTATGCTGACGGGCGCGCGATTGACGTTCAACTCACGAATAATATCGTGCAATTTCAAAAAAAACTCCTTGCCGGCAAGCAAAGGCTCGCCGCCCTGAAAGGAGAGCATCACCCTGTCGTTTCCAGCAAAATCGAAGGCTTTTTTGAGAGTTGAGCGCAGAGTTTTTTCGCTCATCATTCCGTGCGACGGCATCTCTCGGTGGCTTGAGAGGTCGTTGTAAAAACAATATTTGCACCGCAAATTGCAATTTGACGAGGCAGGTTTGAGCATTATGCTTATGTTCATAAAACCAGTTTTCCTTGTTGTTTCGCTTATTGTTGCGTATCGCAATCTTCGTCTTGGTCGAATACAATCTCGTATTGTGCGCTTTTGCTCACGGCATTGACGATTGCAAGGCGAGTTGCCTCGACTGCTGCCGATTGCACCGGTGCAAGATTGACTACGGAACGTCTGGCGCTTGCAAGGCAGAACATAGTGTCGCCGTCGTACATCGTATGCACGGGGCGTATTGCCCTTGCAAGCCCGTTGTGGGATATGCTTGCAATCAAATTTGCCTCGACTTTGGAGAGTTTCGCATCGGTGATTATGCAACCTATCGTTGTGTTTGTCCCAAGCAAAAGTTTTGCGAATTCACCGTTTGCGAGGCACTTTTCGGTGTTTATAAACTCGCCTTTCCTCCCCTTTGCGCCGGCAATGATTTTGCCGCTTTCATCTACGACGTCGCCCATAGCGTTGACCGCAACGACTGCCGTAACCGTGACGCCCGCCACTTTGACGGTTGCCGCGCCTATGCCGCTCTTGCACGCGTTTTTCAAGCCTCTTATCTTGCCTACCGTTGCGCCTCGTCCTGCGCCGATATTGCCGAAATCGAGGGTTTTTGACGCATTTTTGCACGCATTAAGTCCGTATTGCGCAGTTGGATAGTGATATTCCTTTTGATTGAGATCATAAAGCACCGCACCGCAAACAATAGGCACGATTTTGCCCATAGACTTGAATCCCTTGCCATTTTGTTTGAGATATTCCATAACGCCGACGGTCGAGGCAAGCCCGTACGCCGAGCCGCCCGACAGCACGACCGCATTGACTTTTTGCATCATCTTTTCGTTGTGAAGAAGGTCGGTTTCTCTCGTACCGGGTGCGCCTCCTCTGCAATCCACGCCTCCGACCGCTCCGTTTTCGGCAAGGATTACGCTTACGCCCGTAAACTCGTCCTCATAGTGTCCTATCTTAAAACCGGAAGGTATTGTTACATTCATTTTCACACCTCAAAAAAGTCCTCCGAACAAGAAGGACTTTCTTTTTTTTATTTGCACAAATCGTCTATGCTTGTCTGCTCATAGATGATGAACTTGTCAAAGAAATCCGCAACGTCCTTTTGCATTTGCTCGCCGCACCAATCGTAAAACACTTCGTGTCTTGCGCCGGGATAAAGATGAAGCTCGGTGTTGATGCCGTTTTGTCTGTACATTTTGTCAAGTTTTTTGACGCCCTTGCCCATTTGTCCGACAGAGTCCGCATCACCCGAAAAAATGCCGATTGCGGTTGCAGGATTGAGCTTTGCCTGCGCTTTTTTGGTGTACAGTTTCGATGTTTCTTTCATCATATAATAGTCAAAACCGACGGACATGTTTTGATGCGCAAGCGGATCTGCAAGCACATCCTCTCGTCTTGCCCTTACGCTGTTTGCCCATTGCAATTTGCCCTCGTCGCCTTTGAATTTCTGGAAGTTGTCGCTCACCCAGTTTACGATGCGAGGACGCCAGTTTCTTGCCACAAGGAATATCGGCGCAACTGCGATTTTGCCAAAAGTGAACAGGCTGCGCATATGTCCCGAACCTATGAGTGCGATTGCTTTGACGTCCGTCCCCTCCTGCGCAAACGCTTGCGAGAGGAAACTGCCATAGCTGTGTCCCATAAGAAACACGGGCAAATCATATTGAGATTTTAGCCACTCACGGAAAAACAATTCGTCGTTCAAAGTCTTTTTGAAAATGTTGCCGGGGTGTTTGCCGCGATTTTGGTCGGTTTCGGTCAAACCGTGCGCGCGGTGATCATCGCCGAAAACTATGTAACCTCTTGAATTGAGATAGCGTGCAAACTCGTCGTAGCGGCCCGCATACTCGCTCATGCCGTGCACGAGTTGTATTACGCCCTTGGGATTTTCCACGTCGTCCCAAAGCCTGCAATAAATCTCGGTGTTGTCAAAACTTTTGAGCTTAAACTCTTTCATATTGCACTCTCCGCACAAAATAAGGTTTATTAAGCACATTATAAACAATAAAACTCATTTTATCAATAGCACTTTGCAAAAATAGCACATCAAAAATTGCAAAATTCGCAAAGGAGTGCTACACTGTATTTATGCAAGTATCCATAATCTTAAACTGCGGAAATGAAATAAAACGCAAAATAAAAGGTGACAAAGTCGTATGCTGTGACGGCGGTTTCAACGTATGCCCCGTCAAACCCGACGTGATTTTGGGCGACTTCGACTCCCTCGAAAAACCCGATAGCTCGGACATTCCCCTTGTAGAACACAATCCGCACAAGGACGCAAGCGACGGCGAACTTGCCGTGTATTATGCAAAAGAGGTTTTGCATGCGGACTCAATCGTATTTTACGGCATAACAGGAGGACGAGTGGACCACGTGCTTTGCAACCTGTCCATTATGCGCCTTGCCGCAACTCTCGGTATGAACGCAAAGGCGGAAGAGGACGGACTCGATATACACTATGTCGAGGGCAAATTTGACCTCGCCACGCAAAAGGGCGAAACCGTTTCGATTATTCCCTACGGCGAAAGTGCGCTTGTAAGCGACTCTCAAAATCTCGAATATCCGCTTGACGAACTCCTGCTCAAATCCTGCGATTCGAGGGGCTTGTCCAATGTGTCCCTCGGCGGCAAAATCCACATAAACGTCAAGCACGGCGGCGTTTTCGTGTTCCGCTATATAAAACGCTGAATCAATACAAAAATCGCAAAAAATTGCACGTTTTGCAAAATATTTGACAAAGGTCATACAAAAGTTGCTCGCATTCTTCAAAATTTTTTTTGAAAAATGCGAGTTTTTTCAAAAAGTCCCAATAAAACCAAAACTTGAATTGTATATTTATCGAAAATACAAAATCATCGTTTTTCAAACCTTTCTAACAAAAAAGCACGGCATGCCGTGCTTTTTGAATTGTGTCCGCAAATGCGGTATTTTCAAAGTCTCAACTCAAAACGCACTCCCTTGAAACGAAAAGAGAGAGGCGGTTTGCCTCTCCCCTTCTTGCCGATTGCAAATTGCAATTATCGATTGTCTTGGTTGTCGTTGTTATCCTTATTTTCGGATTTTGCTTGATTTGCGATGATTTGCTTGTCAACCTCGTCAAGTTCCTCGTCGTTGTCGACACCTGTTGCGCCGTCTGCGGTTTGAGTTGCCGCTGTGAGCTTGTTGACGTCACTCGATTGTTGCATAGCCGCCGTGAACGACTTTGACGTAAACAAGAAACTGCCCGCAACGAGAGATATTGCCATATCCGCAAACGCAAACGAATTGTAACCCAAACTATATGCGAACGCTGCGCCCATAGTGGGATATTTCGTTATAGACGCAAACACAAACGCACCCGAAAAAACGTGACAGATATAGCGGAGCAACACCGCAACCACGCCGCCGAGCAAGAATGCCAAGATTTTTTTCTCTTTGAAAACGCCTTTTTCCATAAATATTCCGCTCACTCCGATAAAGCCGAAAGCGAGGGGATAGTCGAGCAAAACTTGCATCGGGTGCAAGAGCCATGGATCCTGAATTGCTTGCAGAAATCCGTAAAGAGTGCAAACGATAAGACCTCTTCTTGTGCCGAACATACAGCTGTAAATCATAAGCGGCAAAAGGCTTGCAAATGTGATAGAGCCGCCTTGTGGAAGTGAGAAAAGTTTTGCATAGGAAAGCGCAAAGGACAGCGCCATTGCAACTGCGCCGTAAACGATTGCACGAGTGTCGCTCAACTTACGCTTATCTCCCAAAAACCAAAATGCCACAAGAATCAAAATGCACACAACCGCAGAAATGATAAGTCCTACGAGGTTTCTGACCTCTTGATATTTGTCGTTCTTATAATAAAGCGAAACGACCACTATCGTTGCAACAATCGAACATGCCAGCAAAAGTGCCGTGACAATACCCGCGATTTTCAACGGCTTTTCGCCAAAAAGCGAACAAACGAGCATTGCCGTTCCGCCCGCAACCGCAACGATAAGAGTTGTCAAAATCGCATAGAACATTTTGAGATAGTTTGCAACGTCAACGTCGGGGTCTGCTTTGTTGCTTTGAACTTTGATATACACCAAAACAACAAGTGCGGTGAGTGCAAATCCCGCAGTGATACCGGTCACGTATTTTTTGAAATCGTTGAATTTTTCACGTTTGAAAAACCACACGAGCAAACCTACAACCATAAAAGCGGCAATAAGCGCGATCGCAAGGTACAAAACGACGTTTGAAATCGATTTGAACAACGAATTTAATGTGCCTAAATCCATAAAAAAATCTCCTAACTTGTGCTTAGGAGAACTTGAAAAGAAAAGGCAATATCGAAACTTTCGTTGTTTTTGCTTCCTTACGCGAGGATTAACTCACAAGTTTGAGGGTATCATCTCAGCTTTACAGCACCCCTAGCAGTGATTATTGTATTCGCGTGCGCCGTTTTAGTCAATCGTTTTGCGCAAATACGGAAAAAATCGTCCGAATTGCGACAATTTGCTCTATTTCTTGACTTAACATACGATTGGTATTATATTATTTACTACATCAACGAAGGAGAGATAACACAATGAAAAAGCAATTCAAGAAGCCCGAATTCAAGCTTCTCAAAGAATTCAAAGCGTTCATAACAAAAGGCAACGTTGTCGATCTTGCAGTTGGTATGATTATAGGTGCCGCATTCACCGCAATCGTAACCGCTCTTGTCAACAGCATATTCAAGCCTCTCATCAACGCAATCCCGATGGGTGATTTGCAAGGTCTTATCACAATGCTCGTTGCAAAAAATGCCGATGGTCTTACGGCGGCGGAATGCGCAAAACAAGGCATCGCGTTTGTGACGGACATGTCCAAGTCCGTGTACATCGACTGGGGCGCGTTTATAATGGCAATCATCAACTTCCTTATCACCGCGCTTGTGTTGTTTGCAATGGTCAAACTCATCAACATGGTGCGCGGCGGATTTACGGGACTTACCCGCGACACCAAATTCCTCGAATCGCTCACACCCGAAGAGAAAGCCACAATCAAAGGCAGATTTGCGACAAAGAAAGAACTGAGAGCAATCAAAGCGGCACGCGACGAGGCACAAGCAAAAGCAGACGCAGAAGCAGCGGCGG